>JGI24695J34938_10001871_pt1 | contig 17095 bp, 14 predicted proteins | sample TergutCo191P3_FD_34938 | JGI IMG/M metagenome (IMG submission 34938)
GCCCTTGAATTATCAAATTTAAGGCAAGTGGATTTAGCTAGAAAAACAGGGATAAATATAAAATCTATAGAAAATTACATAAAAAATGACTCAAAAACAATACCTTCTGCCGATAAAGCTGTAAAAATTGCAAGAGCTTTAGGTGTAACTGTCGAAGACCTAGTTTATGGTCAAGACAATGGAAAAAGTGAAGCAACTAATAAGTATAGAAACAGCAGAATAATCGCCGTTATCTCTAAGTTAGATAAATATAACTTTGAGGCAATAATTTCAATTGCTAAGGCCTTACTTTCCCTACAACCGAAGTAAACTGTGTACTAAAAGATACTGTATATAGCTCAGGTTCAGATTTGTTCGTGATGATTGGCGATAGAAATTCTTCTTCTTCCTTCGTGAAAATCCGTGCAAATCAGTGGACTAATTAAAAATTTATCATTTTTTTCATAGCGTATTTTTAACGCAGCGCGGCATGTCGCTTGATTTGGGCGCAATCGCCAAAGGATACGCGGCGGATGCAGCGGCAAAATAATAAGAGACGCAAATATTACGCGCGCATTAATTGACCTTGGCGGAAATAATTTTGTCATCGGAGAAAGAAGCGCAAATACCCCATGGAGGGTAGGCATTCAAAAACCGGGCGATGAGCGCGGAGAGTCAATTATCACATTGCAGCTAACAGATAAAACGTTTGTTACATCAGGCGTTTACGAGCGGTACTTTAAAGAAAACGGAAAACACTATCACCATCTTTTTGATCCGTTTACAGGATACCCTGCAGACAACAGCCTTTTATCTGTTACGATTGTCACGGATGTTTCAATGGATGCTGACGCGTTAAGTACTAAAGTCTTTGTGCTTGGTTACGATAGGGGACTTGCTCTTTTGGAATCATTTCCTGATGTTGAGGCGATTTTTATTTTAGAAAATATGGAAATTCGCTCAACCAATAGATTAAATTAAATATTTAAAATATTTTTACCACGAACCACACGGACAAAACCAAACTTGTTGTTTGATTGCTCATCGCCGACAACGCGTTACGCGCAATTTAAATACTGAATATTAACCACGGAGCATCGAACCAAAAGTTCGGAGAAGAACACGGAGGAAGAAGAGGAGAAGTCTTCTCGCCAAGGCGCTAAGATCGCTAAGAACGCCAAGAATGAAGAGAGGAGGAATTTCAGCGCTTTTTCTGCTCTACCTCTAGTTCTCAAGCCACATTGCTTTTTCTTTTTTACTGTACCTCCTCTTCTGCAGTAGAAGTAGTTGTTTTGATGGTTACTGGACGGTTACGAAGAACTGACGATTACGATAAACAGTGTAGTATACGAGACTAAATTTCGTATACTACACTACTCTGTTACAATCTAACAAAATGATATTAGTAAATTTCACTATCGGATATGTCCGAAGTTATTTAATTATATACAATTGAAAGATTTATGTTTGTATTAACAATCCCCCCTTGATAATTACTACCATTCCAACCTATACCCCTGAAAGCATTACCCCAGTTATAAGATGTTGAATCAACAGGACTTGAACCATAGCCTGAAGTTCCTGAAGGAACATTAATGATAACAGTTTTTGATGTATCAACATTCCAAAATAAAGTAATTCCAAGTTTAGGAACTGATGTCCCTAAATTAATTGTTAGTGTCTTATTTCCAGTTTCTCTAAACGCATCTCTACCAATACTAGTAGCTGATGGAATGTTTAACTCTGAAAGAACAGTACCTATAAAAGCATAATTAGCAATCGTAGTAGCTTTTGGAAAGCTAGCACTGGTTATAAGAGTATCACGAAATGTAAAACTGCCAATATATGTTGCTTCAGGAAGATTAACACTTGTTAAAGAAGTACAACGTGCAAAAACACCAGCTGAAGAGAAACCATCTGTTAATTCTTCGCCAATGATAGTTGCTTTTGGCAAGCTAACACTTGTTAAGCTTATACAACTGTAGAATGCTGCTCCTCCTATATTTGTAGCTTTAGGAAAATAGATACTATTGATTCCAGTACAATGCTGAAAAGCTGCTGTTCCTATGCTAATAACTTCTGGGAAATGTAAACTCGTAAGTTTTTCACAATATGAGAAAGCTCCCTCACCAATACTGACTAAATTAGGGAAATTAATATTTTCAAGACTTTTAACTTCATAAAAAGCTAATCTGCGAATCAATGTTACTTCTGCTCCACTTATTGATCTTAAATTAGTAAATGCATCATAAATGGATGTTTCTGAAGTAATTAATGCACCAATAGTTGTTGCAACATTAGGAACTATCAATGACACTATTCTACTTCTACCACTACCAGACTTAGGATCAAAAGTATTATATTCGACATGGCACGAAGATAGATCAAGTTCAACAAATTTATTAGCTAATGATATTTGATTCATTAGGTCAACCCAACCAATACCAAATGTGTTTCTCATATCACCTAAATTCATATTAACTGAAATAAATATGGGGTTTTCTTGTGAAATAACATTACCTTGTGTATTAGTTGCTAATGGGTTTAAATAGTTATACATGCTAGTTGCATTTGTAAAAGTAGATGGTGTAGTAGTAGTAGTTTCTGTACTATTACCTGTAGAATTTATTGCTCTCACACGGAATGTATAACCTGTACCATTCGTTATATTAGTAAATGTGTGAGTTGTACCAGTTACAGTAACAGTATTTAGACCCCAATTATCCATTGTTACTTGATAACCTGTTATAGCACCGCCACCATTACTTTGTGGTACAGTCCATGATAAAGTAACATGTTTATCTCTAGGAATTGCTAAGAAATTTCTAGGCTGTGTAGGTAGTGCAGCAATAATTGTATTAGTAGGATTACTTGTTACACTGCCTGAATAACCATCTCGTATTACGGTTACTGTAATTATTGAACCTGCATCTGATTCAGTTAAAATATATGTACTATTTGTGCTTAAATTTGTTGTTGAATTACGATTCCATTGATACCTTAATGTACCAGTACCAGAAAGTGAACTTGTATTAACTGACAATGTTTGTCCAACTTGGGTAGTACCGTAAATAATAATGTTACCAGTAAGAACAGGTGGAACAACAGTTGTAGGCATACTACTAACACCACTAGAATATCCCACACGATTTACATTAACGGTAATTGTTGATCCTATATCATCTGATTTTATTAAATATGTATTATCGGTACCAATTACTGTATCGCCTTTTTTCCACAGGTAAGAAATTGTTCCATTACCACCTAAAGAAGAAATATTAGCAGTGAGTATTTGTCCAACCTGAACATTTCCTGTAATTGTAACTGTTCCTGGTAACGCATCTGCTGCAGCAACGATTGCAGTTGGATCACTTATAATAATACCAGAATTGTTTGCACGTGTTACATTTAGTGTTATCGAAGAACCTAAATCATCAGTTACTACAGTATACTTATTTGAATTAGCCCCTATGTTAGTTGATCCTCGTTTCCATTGATACGTAATTGTTCCACTGCCGCCAAGAGAAGTTGTGTTTGCGGTTAACTCTTGCCCTACCTGAGCAATACCATTAATAACAACTGATCCAGAAAGAGCAGGAATAACACTACTTGTACTTGGTTTTGTACCAGTAGTATTATATACAATACTATAAGTGCCTGTATTGGCATCAATTACATTATAAGGCTGTATATCTATTGAAAGAGTATATGTATTAGGTTGACCGTATGTTACATCAAAAGCCAAATGATTAAGATAAAAAGATATGGATTGACTAGAATATGTATAATAATCAGTCCAGCCAGAATCATAATTTCCAATAGAGCCAAGTGCCCCAGTTCCCGTTAACCTATATCTAAAAGCTATTTTTCCAGTCTTTGTAGAGTTGTCTCTATCATTTATCCACAAATATATAGCACTTGGACCACCATATGAAGAAGAGTATGCAGACACAGAAAGAGTATGCGAGCTTACGCTATTTGAATCAGCAACTATTCCATTAAGCCACTGATTATTAGTAAGTGTTCTACTATTTTGTATATTAACTGTACCAAAATGAATATTATTTCTGTTATTATGATTTATAATAATATTACCAAGTTCACTACTCCTGGAACCATTGTTGGCTACTGCTACAAAGTAAATGTTTATATTATTGTCAAAATATGGAATTTGTGTTGACCAAGTGTTATCTGTAAGATTAATTGGAATTGCTGAGCCATCACCAATTGGAATAGTACAATCTGCGTTTTCATATATTAATAACCATGCATTAGTAGGATTTTGATTATTTACTTTTAAAGTAATAGAACCACTTATGGAATATGAATTATTCCATTTCGCATATAATGTTGTACTATCTGTAACTGTATAAGAATTACTTGCATTATAATTAATTCCAGAACCATCATATGCAGTGTTCCAGCCGCCAAATAAGTAACCTATTTTATCAAGCGAGCCCTTACTAGGAAGAATTATAGAAGAACCAGCAAAAACGGTTTGTGATACCGGCGTAACTCCAGATGTAGCATTGTTAATATCAAAAGTAATAGTGTACTGAGAGAGAAGAAAATCATTATCAGTAAATACTTTTGTATATACAGTTGTTAAAAATGGTTTTATGTGAATTGCCTCGCTTATACCAGTCATATGATGATTTTTACTTACATTGATAGATAATAAATATGAGCCAGGTTCTAATTCAAGTGTTTGTGTTTTTCCAGTTCCATTTGTAACATTAACAGGATTTAAAACAATATACTCCATATCCTGCCATCTTTGTAAAGTGATTTCGGTATTTGCTCCAGTAGGTAAATTTATAGTATAAGTTAACTTACCACTAGATAAATTATTCACTTCGACAAGACTAACATTCACTGTCGTATTAATACCCTGTCCTACAGTAAATTCATTTGATTCTCCAAATGCTGCTAAAACAAATGATTCATCAACTTTTATATAAGCATGTACCGCAACAATATAATTACCAATTTCCAAAGAAAAGAAACCATTTTTATCTGGATTTTTCTCAATGCCATTCCCATTCCCATTTTTTACAAATGTATACTCATATTTATCAAAGTTCATTGATGGAAAAACTGTACGAGCATCGTTCTGTACAGATGCATTTCCATCGAAAAAGGAGATATTTATCATTCCATAACCGTTTTCAATTAGTGGTTGGTTTTCAAGTGGATTAAAAGTATCTTGACATGATGTAAATAGTAACACCATAATGAAATTAATAATTCCTAATGTAAGAATTAATTTCGAATTATTTATAAACATTTTTTTCTTAGTCATTTTTGTCCTCCTATATAACCTTATGGTCTCGTACTTGAGTTACTAACAGCAATCTGATAAGTTCCACCAGAATATCCATTATAAACACTCCTTGAAACTATTCTTATATAATATACTTGTCCACTTGTTACCGTTTGCGAGTAACTTGCTTCACTATAACTATTAATCGGAATTGTTGATATTAAATTATAACTTTTATCATAAATATATGCGTTGGAACTCAGCGTACCCCGATAAAAGTGTATAAACAGCGTACTAGCTGTAGCTGTAAAACTGTGTTCTCTATAATCAGGATAATTACCAGTTGAGACATTACCTGAAAAAGTTATATGAACGGTAATCAAAATATTAGTATTATAAATCTTACCATTCTTTTCAACAAATAATCCGATTGTATAATTTCCAACCATATCACTTGAAAATGTAAAGGTATTATTACTATGTCCAGTATTAACACCATTTAAATGCCATTGCTTAACAGTATAACTTGGATCTTGGGCAGTAATTATTAAATCTGTTCCTGCAGATATACTTGTAGAACCGCCGCTTGTTGTAACAAGACTGCCATGTTCATTAACCCAGTAATATTCAAATCTACTATCTGGCATCAATGCTTCAATAACAAGAGTGCCGCCATTTAAACCATTTGCGGCATTCCAACCTGTTGATGCACCCACATTGAAGGTTACTGTGTATGTTCCGACTGTTGTCGGTTGTGTAGCTGAACCATTGTATAAAACAGTTATCGTTCCGGTTGATTTTCCTTCTTGCGGTGTTATTGTAACTGCGGTAACACTTCCTGCAGTCTGATTTAGATTGCCAATAAAAAAATCAGAAGCAACAGGGTTTTGATTATTAATCCCCAAACTTCCACCATTTAATCCAGTAACCGCATTCCAACCAGTTGATGCTGCCACATTAAATGTAACAGCATATGTTCCAGCTGATGTTGGTAGTGTTGTAGAACCATTATAAAAAATTGTAATTAAACCTGTTGATTTACCTGTTTTTGGCGTTATCATTACTGCCGTTACACTTCCTACTGTTTGGATCAGATTATTAATATCAAAGTCAGATGCATTAGGAGTTTGATTAATAAAATTAATACTCAAACTGCCGCCATCTAATCCCTCTGCCGCATTCCAACCCGCGGAGGCTGCCACGTTAAATGTTATCGAATAAGTTCCTACATTTACTGGAAGCGTTGTTGAACCATTATAAAAAATGGTTATAGTTCCTGTTGATTTTCCTGTTTGTGGCGTGATAATTACTGCGGTAACACTTCCTGCTGTCTGCGTTAAATTACCAATAATAAAATCACTTGCAATAGGATTTTGAACAAGAGGCATACATATACATTCATGTATTACTTCGCCGCAATCTTCACATGCGTTGATTCCATTTCCGCTGTCGATAGTTTCACCTAAACATGACATTACCAAAAATCCGATTATTGCTAAAAAGATTAGGGTTCCAAGTAATTTTAATAATCTCATCAAAAAGCTCCTTTGTTTTTATTCGTGTATAATTAACATTACAAGATATTTAAATGTCGTTAATTTTTAATCTATATCAATCATTTGCTTATCAGGAAGTTTTGTAATACTTTCTCCCATTTCGCATTGAAATATGGTAATAACCGTCTTATTCCCCTGTTTTACTATTTCATCTATCCTAAAACCCACTCCTTCTAAAGCTTTTTCAATACCTTTGTGGGGTCTTTGGGTATAATTTTCCATAAAAACCTTTATAATTTCGATATTAGCATATATATTCGTAAATGGCAAGTATTTTTTTAATGAAAAACTATTTATTATACAATATAATAGACAGGAAATGATCCAAACATATGGAGAACGGCTTGGGTCAGCATTGAAGCATAGATGTATTAAACAGGCTGATCTAGCCAAAAAACTAAATATTAGCCAAACCACAATCTCGAAGATAATAAATGGAGTTCAATTTCTGGACTTTGATTTAGCGGTAAAAGCCTGTGAAATACTGGATATTTCCTTAAACTGGCTGGCATACGGCATTGATAATGAGCCAAAACCGCCATTTTACCGTAATCCGGAAAGGCAACGGATAGAATACCTCATTTCTATAATGGAGAAAGCCGAATACCCGCTAATTATTGTCGCAATGGAAGAAATTATCGAAATAAGATTAAAAAATGCTTCAAATTTAAATATACCTCCGAGAAAAACCGAAAAATCCGGCAAATCAAAAAAAACAACTTAACAAACGTATGTATCTTTTTCTCAATACATGTGTTATAATAATCAAAGGAGATAGAAATGGGTATAGTACACACAGAGATAACATTAAAAAATCTATATGATAATAGAGATGCTCAAAAAGGTCATATAAAGCCTGAAGATGTCAGGACAGAAACAGTAACTGCAGTAGCGGATACAGGATCAATGTATCTGGTTATTACGGAAGAACTCCGTCAAAAGCTTGGGCTTGGGATAAAAGAAGAAAGAACCGCTCATATAGCAAACGGACAACAGGTAAATTGTCAAATAACGGATTCTGTAGAAGTTCACTGGAAAGACAGAGAAACAGCAGTACCGGCGATGGTCATTCCAGGCGCAAAAAAAATATTATTCGGCGCTCTGCCAATGGAGGCAATGGATCTCATAGTAAACCCGGTAACACAGGAAGTCGTCGGCGCACACGGCGACAAAGTAGAATTCCTGGCATTATAAAAATAAATTAGATAACCACTTCTACTGTACTGTTTCCCTGTGCAATTCCCTGTTCATCATTGAAAGAACCAAAATGCTGCCATACGGCGCTTTGTAAGGAACTGTGAATTCGCCGCCTGAAAAATTAACAGTAAAGAGACGCTGGCGTTCACTCGACGGAAGAATCACTTCAAGCTGAACGGTTAGCGGATATGGGTTTTGAGGTATCATGTAACGGAAAATGCCGAACTTATCATTTGCGCCGAGATTTTCAGGCTGGGTGATGGTAATCTGAACCGGCGAATTAATTGCAATGCTTGTGTTTGCTGCCGGGTCTTGTGCAACAATAATTTCTCCCCTTTCTCCTTCACGTCTGTCTCTGGTAAGAAAATAAAAATTAATGCCGGTATTGGAAATCCTTTCCAGCGCCTGACTAAGCGTTAGAGTCGTCAGCGAAGGAACAGTTACAGTTTGATTTTCTCTTCCTCTGCTGACTACAAATTCCAAAACTGTGGGACCTGTAATATCGGTTCCGTAAAGCGGCTTTTGCGCAATAATAGTGCCGGGTCTTTCTGATGAAAATTCATAAATGACAGGTTCTCTGATTGTAAGAAGCGGAAGCCCAGAGCCCGATGCCTGAAGCCTCATCAGATCCATGCGCACCTCATCAACATTCTGGCTTACGAAATTTTCTACCCTGTTAATTACAACACCCTGGCTTACAACAAGACGGATTCGTCTGCCCGCTTTTGTAATTGTTCCGGGGCGCGGTTCCTGTTCAAGGATATATCCCCTGTCTCTGGAAGACTGAGAGTATCGAAGATGAAGACGCGGATAAAGTTCTCTTACCTGTAATTCGAGTAACGCTTCGGTCAATTCTTTACCGGTAACATCGGGAACCATCGTCTGCTCTGCGCCTCTTACGGCGATAAAAAAAACTGAAACCGCAATGATTCCTACAAAAACCAACAAACCAATAACCGCGAATATAAACATCCTTAAATGATTTGCAACATAATCTTCGATTGAACTTAAATCAAAACCCATAACTGCCTCTTAACCTAATTGAGAGCCCGTAAAATCACGCGCTCCGTTTAAAAAATCGCGCCAAAAAAGCGCTTTTTTTGCCTGATATTGTAATTCGGTAACAGCAAGAATGCCGTCTCCTGTTTGTATCAGTATACCATATTGTTTATCAGTACCCAATACCTTACCGGGGGTACTTTTTGAAGGGACTTGTATAGAAGAATCCCCTACTGTTGCCTTTAATAATAATAATTCTCTGCCGTTATGAATAGTCCTGCAAAGCGGCCAAGGGTAAAAAGCGCGAATTTTTGCATCAATATCGAGGGCGCTTTGGCTCCAGTCGATACAGCCCGATTCCTTCGAAATCAATTTACAATAACTTGCATGGCTTGAGTCCTGCACTGTCTTTGAAGCGCTTCCTGCGGCGATTTTTTTTAATACGTCAGGCAGCATTTGAGCAGCCAGCTTTGAGGCAGTTTCACTCAGTGATTGCGATGTTTCATTGCCTGTAAGTAATATTTTACTAACTGCCAGAATATCACCGCAGTCCATTTCTGCCGCAAGCGTTTGTATCGATACGCCTGTTTCGCTTTCCCTGTTTAAAATTGCAGCCTGTATAGGAGCCGGTCCGCGGTATTTTGGAAGCAAACTCGGGTGAATATTGATGCCGCCAAGCGGAAAAAGCGCAAGAAACTTGGGACCAAAAAGACGCGCATATGCAAAAGAGATTAAAAGATCGATATTTAACGCAAAAATCTGTTCCCGCATCGCGCCATCGAGCTTTTCCGGCTTAAAAATCGGTGAAATTCCCAGTTTTTGCGCCGCTTCGCCCACTTCGGTGGGTATCAAAGCTCCGCTTCTGCCTTTTGCCGTGTCAGGATTGGTAAGAACAGCGGCAATTTCGATACCATCGATATTATTAATCGCTTCTAAACACGGAACAGCGATACTTGGACTGCCTGCAAATAAAATCTTCATTATTAAACTGCGGCCTTGTGGGTTTTTTCGTATTTTTCGATTAGTTTGCCGCGTTTTTTTTCGGGAACGCGGTCAAGAAAGAGTACGCCCTCAAGATGATCGTATTCGTGGAGTATTACACGCGCGAGAAGTCCGTCCGCCTGAAGGGTAAAAGGGCGTCCCTTTTCGTTCCATGCCTGTATTTTGATTGCTTGTGCGCGGATTACGTTTGCATAAATGCCGGGAATTGAGAGGCAGCCTTCTTCGTATTTTACGGTTTCCATTGAAGTCTCGAGTATCGAGGGGTTTATAAAAACGCGTTCGCTGTCGCCTTCGATGCTGACTACGAAAATGCGTTTCATAAAGCCGATTTGAGGACCTGCAACTCCAACACCCTTGTCACGTTTGAGGATTTCAAGCATTTTTTTGGCTGTGGTTTTGACATCATCGTCGATTTTATCGATTTTTTGTGCTTTTTTCCTTAAAACCTCATCGCCAAGAGTGATTATCTGCATGTTACAATAATATCAAAAAAATAGGTTTATTTCAAGAATAATATGCAATTAAGCTTGTTTTAAGCATTCCTGATACTTTCCTAATTGACAAAATTTCAATTTTTTGTCTATAGTGTAGTACATGGGAGTTCTCACAAGCCAAAAAATTAATGTTTACTATGATCGCTTTAAAGACATTGATGTGACCTTTACTAAAGATATGATTCAGGTCACAGGGCTTCTTACACAGCAGGTGCATCTCAAATGCGGTAACGATTTTTGGCCATGCGTTGTGTATACGACGTCATTTTCCGGCGCAAAAGTTGTTGCGAATGTAAAAACAGGTCTTCTTGGAAAAATTCAAGCCACTAATAATTTTGTTAACCTTCGTTTTTGTTTTCGTCCGCCGGGAGAATCAAACACGGTGACATTCTTCGTTGCCGCCCGCGTTATGGCAAGCGCGCCCTACGGCAATTCGCAGGACGTAAATATGTTTACCGTTCAGTTTTCCAATCGTCCCCCCGATGATTTTATCGAAATAATCGGACGCGTTCTGGATGCGAATGTTAACTCTGCAAAACGCAAAGACGATCGCATTCCTTTAACTGCGGACAATTTGCGAAAATTAAATATTCTTTCTACAGAGACGGCAGTTTTTATTCAGCAGGTTCCGCGCCGCTGTATTTTAAGAGACGTTTCTTTTTCCGGTTCCAAATTGATCATGATGGGCGTTTCCAAATTTTTATTGGACAAGGAAGCGTCAATACGCATCGATTTTAACGATCCAAGAGAATCTTATACGATTAAGGGAAAGTTTGTGCGCGCAGAAGATGTCGAAGGAAAAAAAGAAATGGTCGCTCTTGCACTTAACTTTGACGAAAACGCGGTTCCGATGGGTTATAAAATACGTCTTAACGACATGCTGACTTCGACAAGCGCCGCAGATCGCATAATTACAACGGAAGAAGAGCCTGCAGCCGCCAAATGAGCCGTTTAATTTTTTTACCTGTTCCTGAAAGTTTCAAAAATCAAATAAAGACTTTAGAAAACACTTTTTCGATAAATCCAAAAATACCAATTCCGATAGAAATAGAAGAAGGCAGTGAAGAAAAAGCTCTTTGCAATTTAACCATGGACATGATCATAAAGGGTATGTTACGCGCCATCGAAGAAAACGAAATAAAACAATCATGGAAAGATTATTACTCAGGTTTTGTGCTTTTTATGCGCCCTGATATTTTGGAAATATGCCAGAATGAAGAGGCTCTAAAACAAGAAGCCGCGGAATAGTACGAAGCGCTGTGATATACAATACTGTTATTGGGTATTACCCATAATTCAGATACCCGGGAAAAGATAATACATCCATTCCGGTCTGTCAGGTCTGCCTTCACATATAGTAACAAGATATTTTATTTCTTGCATTAAGGTATTACCATTATCCAACGAATAACTTATTTTAACATTAAGATCAAAATTTTCTCCAATGTTTTCTTTTCTTTTATTAAATATATCTTGAAAATATAAACGAATTGTATTATGGTCACGGAAACTATAAGAAAAAAATGATTCCACTTGCAAATTATTATTTTCTGATACAGTAAACAGTACAGGTTCTTGATATAATCTAATATTATTATTAAGATTAATAATTTTTTGTTTACCTTCAAATTCAAATTCCAGTTTGTGAATATTTAATCTTTGGTGTTGATTTAATGTATGCATGGCTATTGAAATTTGTGAATAAAACCGATTCCCAACCTGAGAAAACTCAATATATAAAACTGAACTATTATTAATTAACATGTCATACGAAGTTTCATCTTTGGTAACCACGGTTAATCTTTTTCCGCTTATATCCAATACACTATAAATAATTTTTGGATATGATACACAAGAATTAAGTAATAATATCGATATTATTACTCCGAAAAGTATTATTATATTTTTATTATTTTTTATTATCTGTCCCATTTTCTCCCCAGTTACTGTTTTTTGTACATTTCTCTGTTAACAACTGCTATTATATCACTAATCTTTTCATTTGTAATATTTTATATATTTAGTTTAAAAACATTCCAAATTATAAATAATAATATTGGTATAATAATAGTAATTAATAATATTGTCATTTTATGAATAATTATATATAATAAATGAAAATAATATAATGTCCATTTTTCCTTTCTCAATAGAGAGCATGGAGCAGTTGCTCGATGACTTTTTCTTCTTCCTTAAAATCAAGAAGAATACCTCTCGCCAAGACGCAAAGATCGTAAAGCTGCTACTGCAGCAATTGATAACCAAGGAAGAAGAAAGAGTTCTACCACGAACCATCACGAATACGCTCGCAACCTCGCGTAGAACCTTCGGTTCTTACACGAACCTGCTGTCTCCGTTCTTTTCCTAAAACCTTAGAAAGCCAGGATAGCAAACTACTATTACTTTAGAAAAGAGAAAAGACATCGGACTATGTTCGTTCTTGTTCGTGTGGTTCGTGGTATAATTCTTCTCTTTTCAAAGCTTTGCGATTTCTTCTAAAGAAAGCCCTGTGATTTCACTGACGAAGTCAGGGGTAGAACCCTTGGCAAGTAAATTACGGGCAATGGTGAGTTTTTCTTCGATTTGACCTTCTGCATGACCTTGTTCGAGACCTTGAGCGTGACCGTCTTCGAAAGCTTCTTCTTGAATAACTTCTCTTTCTAGTTCTTGGTTATATTCATAATAAAGCATATTTATTACCTCCGTTCCATGCTTCTCAAGGTACCCCTTAAGTATATCATGTTCCTGACAATATTTCACCGCTTCCCTTATCGCTTTTAACAAATCATTATACTTTTCCATGAACTCCCTTACTTTAGAAACAAAGAGACTGTATTCAGAGAGCTTTCGGCAGCGGCTTACTATTTCGCAGTTCTTGCCTTCGTTGATATTCAAAACTTGAACTTCCAACTCTAATAAAGGATGCGATTTCTCTGGAATATCTAATTCTTTTGAGTTTTCAAAAAGGTCAGAGAGCTTTAATATCGCTTTGTCAGGATAGAAATCGACACCATCATACAATACATAAAACTCAGGATAAGGGATGTAAACTTTCTTTCCAGAGTAAATATTTTTCTCCTTAACCATTTGTTTGTACGTTTCTGCCATATACATCAAAAGCCGCAGAGCCATATTTGGATTAATGGTACTTTGATGTTCTATTAATACAACAAGCTTGGAGCCTACCATAAATGAGATATCGTTATAGATATCCCTGACAAGCACATTTTCCAGCGTGTTAATGGAAATGGGAACATCGTCCGGAAGCGAAACGCCTCCGATAGCGCTGTACAACTCCCGAAGAAGGTCGGAGTCGCTGAACAGCGAAGTAAACACGCTGTCCTTGTAATGTTTGTTTACGTTTGGATTCATAGATTTACCTCAAAGGATAATTTTCCCGAGGCGTCAAAAGATGCCCGGCAGAAAACCTTCAAAAACATGAAGATTTTCATACCCTTATATGGCATGAGAGTGTCATTTTGCTTTAGCGAAAACGAAAAAATTTTGAAAAAATGACAGTTTTTTTATTTGTCCACGGATTTTCACGAATTTCCACGAAGAAAGATTATAAATTTTTCCAACCTGTATGCTCAATAAATTAATACATGTACTTAATAATTACTTGAAAGAGCGCAGGTAAAAAGGTTTGCGGGCGTCTATGGTCTGCGTGAATAATGCCAGCTAGCGGCTGCGTTAATAAATGCCAGAGCCATTCTAGCCCGCAAGCGTTTTTTCGTGCGCTTTTTTATATAATTATTATTAATCCGGTAATGCCAGCGCCAGCACTTCTTCAAACCTTTCCACCGGATGGAACTCGATTCCTTTTTTTACATGATCGGGTATTTCATCAAGGTCGCGTTCATTCTGCTTCGGGAAAATTATGTGCTTTGCTTTGTTCCTGCGCGCAGCTATTGTTTTTTCTTTTAAACCGCCGATTGGAAGCACAAGCCCCGTAAGCGAAAGTTCTCCTGTCATTACAAGTTTGGGCGTGATTATTTTTTTGCGCATGAGGGATAAAAGCGCAGTTGCCATTGTGATTCCTGCGGAAGGACCGTCTTTGGGCGTTGCGCCTTCCGGGATATGCAGATGAATTTGGTTTTTTTCAAACCATTCCGTGTTTACGCCGTATTTTGAAACCGCAAGAGATCGCGCGACGGTTAACGCAATGGCGGCGCTCTCTTTCATTGTATCGCCCATTTTGCCTGTGATTGTAAATCCTTCCTTGCCGGGAAATGCCGTCGCTTCTATTACAAGCGTATCGCCGCCCATGCTTGTCCATGCAAGACCGACCGACATGCCGGGTTTGTCTGCTATTTTTATATCGTCTTCGCGGAAAATAGGTTTACCTAAATGTTTTTCTATTAATTTTTTATCGATATTAAATTTTTCCTTCACGGCATCGGCGTTATCAGATTGAGCGTCTGCTTCGGTTACAGTGCTTTCAAGGTTGTCAACAATCTGCTTTGCAAGTTTGCGGTGAATTTTATCAAGGTTTTTTTCAAAGTTGCGCACACCAGCTTCGCGCGCATACGCGTTTGCTATATGAAGAAGACTGTCCTTTGTATATGTTACCTGATTTTTTTTAAGACCGTTTTTTTCAAGGCTCTTTGGCAAAAGATAGCGTTTCGCAATTTCAAGTTTTTCTGTATCGATGTAGCCAGGGAGCTGAATTATTTCCATTCTGTCCAATAACGGCGGCGGAATTGAGTCTAAAGTGTTAGCTGTCACTATAAAAAATACGTTGCTTACGTCGAACGGCAAATCAAGATAATGATCGCGGAATGAATTATTCTGCTCAGGGTCAAGAACTTCTAAAAGCGCGCTTGCAGGATCGCCGTGATAACTCTGCCCCATCTTGTCGATTTCGTCTATCATAAAAACAGGATCTTTTGTTTTAACGATTTTAAGTCCCTGAATTATTTTCCCCGGCATGGCTCCAATGTATGTGCGCCTGTGTCCCTTTATTTCGGCTTCGTCTCTCATGCCGCCGACAGAAAACCTGAAAAATTGTTTTCCAAGAGAACGCGCGATTGATTTTCCAACGGAGGTCTTCCCCACCCCTGGCGGCCCTACAAGGCAGACTATCGAACCCTTTGTGTCCTTGCGAAGTTTTCTTACCGCCAAAAATTCAACGATTCGAGTTTTAACATCATTAAGTCCGTAATGATCGGCTTCTAATATTTCCTGCGCTTTTTTTAATTCAAAGTTTTCCGGTTCAGGGATTGCCCAGGGAAGGGATGCGATCACGTCAAGATAATTTCGCGTAACGGTAAACTCGGGGGAATGCGGCTCCATAAGCGAAAACTTTTCCATTTCCTGATCCACGGCTTCTTTTACTTCGCCCTCAAATTTAAAACTTTCAAACTTGTCTTTAAGACGCTGGTAATCGGAGCTTTTGGCGTCTGTTGTCATGCCAAGTTCTGTTTTAATCGCTTTTAATTCTTCCTTTAAAAAATAATCCCTTTGCGATTTTTCGATTTTTTCGTTTATTTCGCGCTGAATCTTTTTTTGAATGCGCAAAAGCTCCTGCTCTTTTTTGATAAAAACCAAAACTTGTTCCATGCGCTTACGCACATTTAAAACTTCAAGTATTTTTTGCTGCTCCGCTTTATCGATATTTAAAATGCTAGCGATAAAATCGGCAATTTTTCCCGGATGATCGATATTGATCATGTTAAGGCGCATTTCTTCGGAAAAGAGCGGATTGTTTTCGCTGATTTGCTTCATTTCTGAGATAAGAGCGCGTGTAAGTGCCTTAACTTCGCTTGTGTTGTCTTCTTCGTCTTCCAGATACTCAACCGCAGCGACAATCGGATTAGAAGGATTAAGCGTTTTTTTTATTTTAAAACGTTTTAATGTAGAAATAAATATATTAACTCCGCCGTCCGGCAGATTTATTTTCTTTACAATTTTTGCGGCGGTTCCCACGGTGTATAAATCGGTAATGCTCGGCGCATCGGTTTCGTTCTGCATCATTACAAGCCCGATTAATCCATCGCCTGCGTTCGCGTCTTCTACGACTTTAACATCGCCAAGATTTCCGATCATGATAGGCGTAAAAATCCCTGGGAAAATAGGCCTGCCCATAAGAGCAACAAGATGCAATTTTGGAGGTAAAAGCTGATCGATAGGTATTATTTGATCTGACATAGGTATTCAAATTATTTCTCGCAAAGACGCTAAGCTCGCAAAGGACGCCAAGCCCTTGTTCGGTTATTTCTTCAACCCGGTTGTCCCCGTTAGCTATCTATTATTCCTTTGGTTCAAGATAAAGACAGCTAACAGCGACTTGGCGATCTTGGCGGTTTTGCGCCTTGGCGAGAACTCTTAAGTTAACCCTTGATGCTATAAAATGCTTTTTTGCCGGCGTATTCTGAAATACCGGAAAGTTCATCCTCGATTCTCATAAGCTGATTGTATTTGCAAACGCGATCGGTGCGGCTCATTGAACCTGTTTTGATTTGTCCGGTTTCAAGTCCTACTACAAGGTCGGCGATGAAATTATCTTCGGTTTCGCCTGAGCGGTGCGAAATAATCGCGGTGTAACCTGCTCTCTTTGCCATTTCAACGGCTTCGTAAGTTTCGGTTACTGTTCCAATCTGGTT
>JGI24695J34938_10001872_pt1 | contig 17094 bp, 11 predicted proteins | sample TergutCo191P3_FD_34938 | JGI IMG/M metagenome (IMG submission 34938)
ATCGCAAGGTCGCGGAAAACATAATCAATAACGCTTGTCGCCATTTTTACATAATCATGTCCCTGAACAAGTCCGTTCGGCTCAAAGCGGCTGAAAGTAAACGCGTCGACATATTCTTCCAGAGGAACTCCGTACTGAAGCCCCAGAGAAACTGTTATCGCGAAACTGTTTAAAAGGCTGCGGAAGGCCGCGCCTTCTTTGTGCATATCAAGAAAAATTTCGCCGAGGCCTCCGTCTTCGTACTCGCCTGTCCTGATAAAAATTGAATGTCCGCCGATTTTCGCTTTTTGAGTGTAACCCATTCGTCTGTTTGGAAGAGGTTTTCTGATTCCTCTTGTGGCTGTCTTTTTTCGATCAGCCGCCGCGGAAGGCAGATCAATTCCCTTTTCAATTTTTAAAATAGTGTCAGCTAACGGATCGGTTCCCGGAGCGAATGTATTAAGAGGCTGAGAAAGTTTGGAGCCGTCGCGGTAGAGAGCGACCGCTTTTAAACAGTTCTTCCACGAAAGCATATACGCGCCTTTTACGTCATCATAATTCGCGCTGTTAGGCATATTAATTGTTTTGGAAATCGCGCCCGAGATAAACGGCTGAACGCATGCCATCATGCCGATGTGAGCTGTCCATGAAATTGAGCGTTTGCCTTTTTTTCCTGAGGGAGCCGCTGTATCAAAAACAGAATAATGTTCTTTTTTAAGACCCGGAGCGCCTTCAAGCCCCATCGTGCCGCAGGCGAAAAGTTCAGCGTTCTCGATATCTTGGCTGCTGAAGCCAAGATGTTTTAGCAAACTGAATCCCTGCAAAGACCATGTCGCTTCGGGAATTTTTAAAACATCCTCGACAAATTTTTTACCGAGAATATAGGGATTAAAAACGCCTTCAAGATTGAGCGCGGTTTTTACTGCATCCTCAACTGCGGAGATCGCTTCCTTTGTAAAGCCTTTTATGTAAAGCGTTTCATGGCTGATTGCCGGAGCTGTTGTTAAAGTTTTTCTGCCTGTCGCGTAAGCGATAATTTCATCAATAGCCTGAGGCGAGTAGCCGAGGTTTTCCAATGCGGGAGGAACAGATTGATTTATTATTTTAAAATAGCCGCCGCCTGCGAGCTTTTTAAATTTTACCAACGCAAAATCAGGTTCTATGCCGGTTGTATCGCAGTCCATTAATAGACCGATTGTTCCTGTCGGCGCGATCGCCGTAACCTGCGCGTTACGGTATCCGTTTTCTCTTCCCAATTCGTAAGCTCTGTCCCACGCGGCCTTCGCCGCTTCAAGAAGATACGCGGGACAAAAAGCAGGATCAATTCCGTGAGGAATTGTATGAAGCCCTTCGTATTCGCCGTCCGCCTCATTGTTTACGGCTCGCCTGTGATTGCGTATAACGCGCAGCATATTATCAGCGTTTTGTTTATAGCGCAGAAACGGACCGTGTTCTTTCGCAAGACGCGACGACTGCGCGTAAGCCTCCGCGGAAAGAAGCGCCGATAAAGACGCCGCGACCGCTCTTCCCTCATCAGAGTCATACGCTAGACCCATGATCATTAAAAGCGTTCCTAAATTAGCGTAACCTAAACCGAGCGTGCGGTACTGATAGGAAAGCTCGGCGATTTTCGGCGAAGGAAACTGCGCCATCACGACAGAAATTTCAAGAATTGTTGTCCAGATATCAATTGCGTGAAGATATCCGTCAATATTAAAAACTTTATTCTGTTTATCGTAGAACGCGGATAGATTTAAAGACGCTAAATTGCAGGCTGTATCATCTAGGAACATATATTCTGAGCATGGATTTGAAGCGCGGATTTCTCCGCCCGCGGGGCATGTGTGCCAGTCATTGATCGTTGTGTGATATTGAAGCCCGGGATCTGCGCACTGCCAGCTTGTCTTTGCGATATCGTTCCAAAGTTTACGGGCTTTTATTGTCTTAACAGTATTTCCGGATGTGCGGCTTGTCAGTTCCCATTCCTCGTCGTTCAGCACAGCGCGCATAAAATCATCGTTTAAACGCAGACTGTTGTTGGAACTTTGCCCGGAAACTGTATTGTAAGCCTCATCATCCCACGCTGTTGAATATTGAAAAACATCCACATCCTCATCGCCCTGTTCAAGCCGGCGAAGCTGCTGGTAAAGATAGGAAGGCGGAATCTTGTCACCTAACGCCGCGCGCAAAGCCGCCGCAAGCTCGTGATTTTTTTCCGCGTTAAATTTATCATCCTCAGGGCCGCGGAAATTTAAAAGCGCCTTTTTTACCGCGTCAACATGTTTTTTTAAAATTAAAGAACCTGTTACCATCGAGGCGACTTTTTGTTCTTCCCCCGCTTTCCAGCCGATATATTTTTCTACATCGGGATGATCGATATCAAGAGTTACCATTTTCGCCGCGCGGCGCGTTGTGCCGCCGGATTTTATCGCGGAAGCGGAACGATCGCTTACTCTTAAAAATGAAAGAAGCCCCGAAGAAACGCCGCCGCCTGAAAGCGTCTCGTTCATTCCGCGGATATCGGAAAAATTCGATCCGGTTCCCGAGCCGTATTTAAAAAGACGGGCTTCGCGCGTCATGAGATCCATGATGCCGCCTTCGTTTACAAGGTCATCATTAATGGAAAGAATAAAACAAGCGTGAGGCTGAGGTCTTTTATACGCGCTTTCTGATTTTACAACATCGTTCTTTTCAGTATCAAAATAAAAATGCCCCTGCGCGGGACCGTCAATTCCATAAACAGAATAGAGCCCTGTATTAAACCACTGAGGACTGTTAGGAGCCGCAGCCTGATGCGAGAGCATGTAACATGTCTCGTCATAAAAAGCGAGTTCATCATCTTCGCCGTCAAAATATTTATTATTCCTGCCCCACTCAAGCCATGTGTAAGCAAGCCGGTGGAAGACCTGTCTGCTATCATGCTCAGCGCCGTCCTCGGGAAGCGCGCCGCCGGGATCGTCAGCGTTACTGTCCTTTACCCATTTTTTCCATTCGTAAATTTTATCTTTCGGCACTCCGGCTTTGCGGAAATATTTTTGCGCGATTATATCGGCGGCAATCTGGCTCCAAAACGACGGCACAATGACTGTATCTTCGGAAAAAATCGCTTTACCGTTAAGGCCGCGGATTTCACTTTTTCTCCGCTCCCAGACAATATCAAAATACGGACCGTTCCCGCGATCAGTAAAAAAACGTTTTACTTTCATCTTCAGATCCTTTTTAATTAATTACAAATGGAGACCGTAAACGGCGGTATCAAAGTTTACACCATAAATAACAGAAATTTCAAGGCAGCAAATATTGATTACAGATTAATTTTTTTTTCTTTATTATAATAATTTATTATGAATCTATTCCCGGTATCAAAGGAATCAATAGAAAAAGGAGCGAAAATCCTTAAAGAAGGAGGGCTTGTTGCGTTTCCTACTGAAACAGTCTACGGACTTGGCGCGGACGCGTTTAACCCAAAAGCGCTTGCGAAAATTTTTGAAGTAAAAAAACGTCCTTTTTTTGATCCGCTGATTATACATATTTCTTCTATAGAAACGCTCAAAGAAGTTACCGATCTTTCTTTATTAAATGAGGAGACAAAAGACAAGCTTATTATCCTTGCGGAAAATCTCTGGCCTGGTCCTCTTTCGATCGTTCTGCCGAAAAATAAAAAAATACCGGGCATCGCGACAGCAGGACTGCAAACCGCGGCGATTCGTTTTCCCGATAATGAAACAGCTGTTAAATTAATTTCATTTTCCACAGGTGCTGTCGCGGCTCCAAGCGCGAATCCTTTCGGCTCGCTAAGCCCGACAAGAGCGGAGCATGTGCTTAACAGTATTGGAAGCAATGTTGATTTAATTCTTGACGGCGGCCCTGCGCGAATAGGAATCGAATCTACAGTAATTGATATAACAGGAAAGCGTATAAAAATTCTTCGTCCGGGCGGCACGCCGAAAGAAGCGATAGAAAAATTGATCGGACAGGTTGAGAGTAATGTTTACAATGAACAAAAAACTATCAATAAACAAAGCGATAATAATAAAGAACAAAATTTTTCATCTCCCGGGCAGTTGAAAAGTCATTATGCTCCGAATAAGCCGCTTTATATTTTAGAAAGAGAGGAGATGATCAATCAGCCTTATGAAAAAAATAATGCGTATATTTTCTTTGATAACACTGAAAAAAATATTTGGTTAAATAATATAGAAATAAAAAATCCATCTGTTGATTTACGCGGATTAACACAAAAGAAAAATTACAAAATTCTATCTGAATCAGGAGACGTTCTTGAAGCGGCATCGCGCCTTTTCGAGATTCTCCATGAAATTGATAAAAGCGAAGCTGAAAAAATTTTCGCGCAGCTTGCTCCTCCTCACGGCCTTGGAGAGGCGATTAACGACAGGTTAAGACGCGGAGCAGTTTCAAATACATACATAAATAATGTTATTAATAAATAACCAATACTGTATGAGCAGAAAGCCCCGGTCTAAATAATTTTATAAAAAAGCAAATATGCCAGCTTTACACAGCCCTGAGAGGCTTGGATGGCAGGATTTTTTACACGTGTTTACTGACGAGTCTGTTCGGCGTAGAAAAATTCTACTATATAAAATAATATCCTAGCGCCGGACAGACCGATTTACACAACTGTATGTTACGCAGCCATAGACGCCTCTCAATGCTGCGTATAGCCGCCATATTTGGATATTTTTATTAAATAAATTTTAACTGAAGCTGTTTCAAAACATCAATATATTAATTTGTTAGTAAATAAACAAGTACAGTATAAGTGCACTACTTAAATATATTTTATAGGCGGGAGCAGGCTGCGGGCAGGTAAAACTATCTTTGGCGCTCTCTGTCGGAGAGACCTGACCAAAAAATAATTACTTATCAATAGCACTAATTTGATTGTCAGGGCTCGTAGACAGACTCCGCCAAAAGTTTTGCATGCACGCAGACTGTCACGCCTATAAAATTTATTTGATTATACGCTTATGGCATATTTGCTTGTTAAATATTAGTAAGGAGAGTTATATAACAGATTTAACAAATAATTTAATTTTTACCTGAACAATGTAAACATATAAGATGCGAATATTAAAAGCATTATCGCGCCTTCCCAGCGGTTTATTTTTCCTTTAGACAGCGGAATCATAACAAGTAAAAGCACAATTAAAATTCCAGAAAGCCAGATCATGTCCGTTATAAACATTGTATGATTGCTGACATTTACTTTATGAACAATTGTAGATATTCCAAGAACTCCCGTTATATTAAAAAAGTTTGAACCGATTATATTGCCGATTGAAAGATCGGCTTCTTTCCTAAACGCGGCGACCAGCGATGAAACAAATTCGGGCATACTTGTTCCGACGGCGATAATGGAAACAGCGATAACACGCTCGCTCACTCCCCATTGCAGCGCGATTTCACGCGCGCCGTGAACAAACCAGTCAGAGCTGAAATAGAGCCCTACAACAGCGGCAGCAATCATTAAAAGCGCGATTAAAGGTTTTATAGTCGCTGGCTCAATTTTTTCTGTTTCGGTTTTTTTCTTTGCCTTAATCACAGATAAAACCGTATAGACAATCAATATTACAACAAAAATAATTCCTTCATACAAACCGATAACGCCGTTAAAGCCGAAAATAAAAAGTAAAACAGTTACGGCGAACATGATTAAAAAATCAATTCCTATCGCCTTATTTCGAATTGGAATGGGAGAGATTATTACAACAATCGCAAGTATGCAGCCTATGTTCGCGATGTTTGAACCGATAACATTTCCTAAAGCGATATCATGCGCGCCGTTAAGAGCAGCGCCTACGCTGATAAACATTTCTGGCGCGGAAGTTACATAAGCCACAATTGTTAAACCGACAACAAGCGTACTGATTTTAAAATGACGCGCAATTTGAACGCTTCCTGTAACCAGCACATTTCCGCAGAAAATTAATACCAATAGACCTGCGGCAAGATATATATAAGGAATAATTAAGGTAAATAATGATGATGAAAAAAAATCACTCATATAAATATATATACCTTAAAAACTTTATTCTTATATAAAATCTTTTTACAAACATCAAAGTGAAAATCCGCAGTTTCCGAATAACTCAATATTTAAAACCGGTACAAACCTAATGAAACTATAGGAGTCGAACTGTTAACCGGTATTTTTTGTCTGTTAAAATCCTGTGTCGGAAATCCTCTTCCGGTATAATTTGATACCGCTACCATTTCCCTTGGAACGCCGAGAAAATTTCTATCCAGAGAATTGTTATTATTCGTGTCCTGAAACGCCGTAATAACATACTCCCCGGGAGGAACCGAAACAGCATATGAAACTGTCGAAGCGCTGGCGGGAATAATAAAATAGATAGAAGGCTCCTCTTTTCTGAAGGCTTCAGCGGTATAAAAAACACATCCTACAATCTGACCGCTGTTTACCGTAACATTAGTAATTTGAATAGTTACATTTACATTTTGCGCGGCTATATTTAATGCGCAGATCACAAAAAAAACCAACAGAAAAATAATTCTTATAATACTGTTACTTTTCATGGTAATTCCTCCTTTTCAGTAATTAATATTCTAATCCGATAAATTAAATATTGTCAATTCAAAAGAGTGGACGCAAACCATCAGTCCGGCGTTAGCTGTCTTTCAGCTTATTCGTTTTTTAAAAGCCTTATGCGATCATTATTAAATTCTATTGAGACTTTTTCGCCTTCGGGATATATTTTTTTTGAAGCTGGATCGTCTATTTGAATCAATACTTCGCCGTTAGGCGTTTCTACAAAAGTTTCCACGCTGTGCCCGAGATATACATTCATTCTTACTATTCCCTCAACAGCGCCTAAGCCCGGATCAACGAGCCTCAGGGATTCGGGGCGCGCCATGATAACAGCGTCCTTTCCCGTTTCAATGTCATCAGAAAAACGTTTAATTTCGAAAGTTTTATTTCCGGCTTTGCAGATCCATAACTTTTCAGCGGATTTTTTTTCGATAAGCTGCGCGGGGAAAAACGCGGCTTTTCCGACAAAGCCCGCGACGAATTTACTGCAAGGGTCTTCGTAAATTTCTGGAGGACTTCCTATCTGCTTTATAACTCCGTCGCACATAACGATAACTTTATCGGATAAAGTCATAGCCTCTACCCTGTCATGCGTTACATAAACAGCGGTAATCCCTAAGCTTTTCTGGATGCGGCGGATTTCAACGCGCATCTGTTCACGTAACAGAGCGTCTAGGTTTGATAATGGCTCGTCAAGCAAAAGCACCGACGGCTCGACAATTAAACTGCGGGCAAGGGCTACGCGCTGCTGTTGTCCTCCCGAAAGCTGCCCCGGAGGTCTGTCGCATAACTCCCAAAGATTTACAAGGTCTAAAAATATTTTAACCTTCTTTTCCATGTCTGCTTTAGGCAGCTTTCTTAACTTTAAGCCGTACGCGACATTCTCCTTAACTGTCATATGCGGGAAAAGCCCGTAACTCTGGAAAACAGTCGCGGTGTCTCTCGCGTTCGGAGGAAGCAATGTGACATCCTCCGCGCCGATACTTATTTTACCCGAGGTAGGAAGTTCAAAGCCTGCGATCATTCTCAGCGTTGTTGTTTTTCCGCAGCCTGAAGGTCCAAGGAGAGTAACAAGTTCTCCCGCTTCGACTGTAAAGTTCGCGTCATGTACAGCGATAACGTCGGATTTTCCCTTTGTATTTTTAAAAATCTTGCTTACATTATCAAGAGTTACTGAAACGCTTTTTTTCTTTTCCATAATTACCTCTAATCAAGCTGTAATTTTTAACGCGAGAATGTTTTAGCTGTCATGCCGCGATCGCGCACAATAAGCTGCATAAGACCAAAGACAGACAGCACAATAATTATCAGCACTGTCGATAGAACGCTCGCAAGGCCAAAGCGCAGATTCTCGGAGAAATTATAAATCTGCACCGTTAGGTGATACCATCTTGCGGAAATTAAAAAGATAACCGCGCTCACAGCGGTCATAGAACGCACAAATGTATATGACATACTTGTTAAAAAACTCGGACGGATTAACGGCAGAACTATCGATGTAAAAACCTTCGACATATCTGCGCCTAAATCCTGCGCCGCTTCTTCAATCGATTTATCAATCTGCCTTAGATTCGCGGCTCCTGTTTCAAGCCCGACAGGAAGCTCCCTTACAACATAATTTATTACGATAATCGCAGCGGTTCCGACAAGAATAAGCGGCGCTTTGTTAAACGCAAGAATGAATGATATGCCCATAAGAGTTCCCGGAATCGCGAACGGCGTCATCAATAAAACTTCCAGTATCCGCTTGCCGAAGAAAGTCTGGCGCACAATTATTAAAGCGGCTGCCATCGCGATAATTCCCGCGATAGGAGTCGCAGCAGCGGCAAGCGTCACCGTATTTGAAATCGACTGCCAGCCCCTTGATAGCGCTTCGCTGAAATTTGAAAGCGTAAATGTATAATCAATTCCCCACGCTCTTACAAAACAGCCCGCGAAAATTGTTCCGTAAAGCATTAATATAAACGTTAAACACAATCCGATAAAAACCGTAAGCGCGATGCGCACAGGTTTTGTAGCAAGCTCGGCGATCCTGTTTGAAGGTTTGCCCGTAACGGTAACGACGCTTTTTTTCGCAACCCAATAACGCTGAATAAAAAACGCCGTTAATGTCGGCATAAGAAGAAGAAGGCTCAGCGCAGCACCCCCTCCAAGATTGCTTCTCCCCGTAACAATTATATAGGCCTCGACCGACAGCACGCGGTAAGAGCCTGCAAGAAGAAGCGGGTTTGCGAAATCAGCTAACGAATTTGTAAAAACCAAAAGCCACGCGGAAAGAATCCCCGGAAGCGACAGAGGAAGCGTTACGCTGAAAAATGTTTTTAATCTCGACGCGCGAAGATCAAGGGCGGCGTCTTCCATCGTGGAATCAATTGATTTTAAGATTGAAGAAATTGACATGAAGGCAATCGGAAACATTCCGATAGTTTGAGCCATCACAAGTCCTCCAAGTCCGTATATCGAAAAATTATGAAGACCAAGAAGCTGATTCGAAATAAGACCGTTATTTCCGAATAAAAGAATTATCGAAAGACTCAGCGAAAAAGGAGGAGAAATAACAGGCATTGTCGCGAGAGTCCCGATTATCTTTTTTCCTTTTATTCCTGTGCGTTCAATAAGAAAAGCGAACGCGAAACCAATAATGGTAGAAACAGTCGCTGTTAAAATTCCAAGCTGCACAGATCCCCAGAGCGCCTGAAGATTGCGCGGTCTGAACGCCTCCTTCCATACATCGAATGTAAAATTTCCTTCCTGCACAAACGTAAGCCTGAAAGATTCCAAAAGAGGATAGGCGATAAAAACAATAGCGATCGCGAAAAGAAAAACTACAGCAAAACCTGTTATAGGATCGCGGGTAAGAGTCGCGACAGCGAAAATTACCGTAAATAAAATCCACGCAAGAATAAATAAGTTTCTTAAGAGACGCTCGAACACAAGAGTCGCTTCCGCGGGAACCGCCATAAAAGCCGCGCCGTTTATATCAAAACCTGTGTCATCGGGAACAGGCAGAAGATAAATCTTCATTAATGTTGAGGGTAATTGGTTTGAATCGACCGCGTTAAAAGAAGCGAATTCTGTTTTATTTAAGTTACGTGAAAATGTATACGGAAGAAGATAATAAACGCTCATAAGAGCCTGCTGATATTCATCGGTATCTTTATTCGCTTCCCATAAAGCCCAAAGAAGATCATCGCCCATCAGCGGAAAAAATTCAAAATTTTCATCGCGGCTTAAATAAAGAAGGCGTCCCCCTTCGATCACTTCGCCCGCGCCAAGCATCCAGAGATCAATATAACTTTGATCGGAGGGAGCGGTTTTTGCAAAAAGAGAAACTTCTTTTAGGCTGTTATCTGAAGAATAGCTGCGGTAGGAATTCAAAAGGGATATATAAATCCAAAGGGCGAAAGCCGCAAAAACAAGAGAAGCCGCAATCAGCTTTATAATCCCTTTTTTTTTGATGTACATTTTTATCCCAATCATACCGCCGGAAGCGGGTTATAAGTCATTAAAGCTCCGGCGGTAAGTTATCGTATTAACGTCTTGATTCTATTTCTGTTGTCCAGCGGTTTAAAAGTCTTGCTCTGTTGGCAGGATCACCGTCCCACGCCATATCCTGATTCACTGTTCTGATCTGATTGAGAGTGAGGGCAAGCGGATGAGTTACGGCGCCGTTACGCACAAGCACAAGGTACCAGTTGGTGAAAATTCTCTGAGCGTTAGGTGAACTTAAAACCCAGTCGTAGAGCCGTCTTGCTTCAACAGGCTGCCTGCCGCCTCTAATCAGAGACATGGAAGCAAGCTCAAAGCCCGCGCCTTCTGACGGCGCGTTAATTTCGATATTAGCGCCGTTTGCCTTTAGCCTGACATGATCATGCGCGTAACCAATCGCGACAGCAACCTCGCCGATTGCAAGGCTCTGACCGGGAGCTGATCCCGATCTTGCGTATTGATCGATGTTCGCGTCTAAGCGGCGAAGGTAATCAAACGCCTGATTTTCATTTCCGTTAAAAACATAGCGGATTGTCGTAAGCACATTGTACGCGGTTCCCGACACATTCGGATTCGCCATTCTGACATGGCCTCTGTACTGAGGCAGTAAAAGATCGTTCCAGCTTTTCGGAGGAGTAATGCCGAGCGCCCGGGCGCGATCAAGATTGGTCGAAATAACAAGAGGGCCGACATAAAGGCCAATCCAGAAATTCTGCGGATCCCTGTACTGCGCCGGCGTATTTGCGGCTTCGCGGGAAACATAAGGTATGGTAAGGTTTTTGCCTTTAGCTGTGATATGATCAAGGCCGACTCCGCCGACCCAGATTGACGCCTGCGGGTTCGCGGCTTCCGCCTCCATTCGCGCAACCGCTTCGCCGCCCGAAAGACGGACAAAGTTTACCCTGATGCCTGTTTCCCTTTCGAATTGTTCAAACAATTCTCTTGCAAGCGGCTCCTCAAGTGTCGTATAAGCCGAAAGCGTTGTCTGGGCTGCAACAATCCCTGCCGCTGTCATTAAAATTAAAAGCCCCAAAATAATTCGTTTCATTATAACCTCCAAAAAAATTACGGAAATTCTCCCGTCTTTTATAATATTAACAATAATAACAGAGAATCAATAAAATGTTAAGCAGGAATTATTCATAATATTGATAATTGCTTCTATATAAAATATCATATATATTGAAGAATGAACGATTTATCGCCGAATACAAAACGTCTTTTAAATTTTCTTAAGGACGAGTACGGAAAACGGATAATTTCCGGGCAGATGGATACATCGTGGACAACCAACGCGAAGATGGACATGATATCCCGTGTTTTTTCCGATACCGGAAAATATCCCGCGCTTAAAGGATTTGATCTAATGCAGCTTCCGTATGATCAAAAACCATTTAACGGCGGAATGCAGCAAATCGAGGAAGCAATCGAATGGTGGGAGGGAAAAAATAACAGTGTTTACCTGCTACCCGAAAATCCCGATTTACACGGTATTGTAACATTTTGCTGGCATTGGCGCACAGGCGTTAAAAAAGCTTTTTATACCGAAAAAACTGATTTTAGAATTCCATGGAATAATACTGAAAAAAAGCTTGATAAAAAATGCGATACCTTTAAAACCATTATAGAAGATTTGGATAACGCCGCCTCCCTTATAAATATTTTAAAAGAAAAAGATATACCTGTTTTATGGCGTCCCTTGCATGAGGCGGCAGGCGGATGGTTTTGGTGGGGAGCTCCCCTGTCCGAAGATCAGAAAATATTCGGAAGTCCGTCCGATCGCTGCATCGCGCTCTGGGAATTTATTCATGATTATTTTACCAATGTAAAAAAACTTAATAATCTTATCTGGGTGTGGAGCGCGGAGAACGCTGACTGGTATCCCGACCCTTCAACAGTTGACATAACGGGAGTTGATCTTTACACGATGAACTATTCATCATTAAAAACAGAATATGAAAGAGCAGTATCGATGTGTCCCTCGCGTGATCGCATAACGGCTCTCAGTGAAAACGACAGACTCCCCGACCCTGATGAATGTAAAAAAGAAAACATGATGTGGTCATGGTTTATGACATGGAACGACATGCGGTTCACTCCCGGAGAAACTCATAAGGATAATTTCTGGACAGGTGAGCACCACAACCCTCAGGCGCATAAGGAAAAAGTCTATAACCATCCATTGGTTATAACTTTTGATAAACTCCCGGATTTAACAAATTACAGAATCAGTTAATTCTTTTTATTAGTTCAAAACACGCTCTTGCGTTATGATACGGACATTTCCAAAAACCCGCTTTCGGCATTTTAGCGTCCTGAGTGTTATCTGCAAACAGTTCGTTATGCCATTCGCCACAGGTTTTATCTAAAAAATATTTATTAATATATTCCCAAATGCCGGCGGCTGCGTCAAAATATTTTTGTTCGCCCGATAATTCATAAGCGTTATGAAAACCTACAACAGCTTCCGCCTGAGGCCACCATTCTTTTTTAGTTAAGATTTTTCCTTCTTCGTTAACGCCGCTTAAAAACCCGCCGTTTTCAAGTTTTCCTTCCCTGTAATCAAGAGCTTTCGCGTAAATAACATCCGCGATTGATACCGCAGTTTTTTTAACTTCGTTTATAAGGTTTTCATCGCCTACAGCAAGGGCTGCTTCGTACATCAGCCAGCTTCCTTCTATATCATGACCGTAGGAAACATCATTTGAAAGTGAGTTCCAGTCCATATCAAAAAATAATTTAAAATGATAATCGTGGCTCACGATTTTATCAAGCGTTATGCGCAATAAATCAGCAAGAGGCTTCTTTCCCGCGGGCTCGCCTGTACTGTTATGCGCTTTATCTGATTCATTATTTTTAATTGAGTCAAAAACAGCGCGGGTAAGAGTAGTGTATGCTTCAAGCACATGAAGGTTTGTGTTCATGGACTTTGGGCTGTTTAAATCCTTTCCGCTAAGTCGAAAATCGTCAATGTCCTTCCAGTCGCGCACTCGCGCTTCGATATATCCTCCGCTCTTTAGATCGCGACCATGTGTTTCCAAAGCCTCGAAAAGTTTTAACGCTATTTCCAGCGCTTGCGAAGTTCCCCGCGAAGAATCACTGTCAAACGCGAAATAATATTCACTTAACGCGTAAATCGCGAACGCAATATTATAAAATTGTTTTCTTGACTGAAGAAGATTTCCTTTATAATCAACAAGCCAGTAAACGCCTCCGTGCTCATTATCATAAAAAGCTTTCTTTAAAAAATCAAACGCGTGATCCGCGTATGTTTTGTAAGCTTCGTCTTTAAATAATCTGTAAGCCGCAGAAAAAGTCCATAAAATGCGCGAGTTTAAAACGCCGCCTTTGTCTGCAGTTTTATTAATATTGCCGTAAAAATCGGCTTCGCCGTAGAAACCTCCGTGTTCTCTATCAATCATATTCTGCCAAAATGGAAGAATATTTTCCTTAACCATTTTCCGCGCCTGATCTTTTAAAACATCCGGACTCAGTATTTGCATAACGCTCCTTTATACCAATCCTCATTAAATAACAAATCTACTCATTTAATCGGAATGATATTGAATTATTCATTATAATGCGGCATTAACATAGATGCAATAAATTTTTTGGTTTTCTAGAAATTATTAATTGCTTTTAATACTTATTCTTTATTTTAATCTTCTTTGTAAATATGCGTGATAATATTTTCCATCGGCAGTTCTTTTACGGAAATATCCGAAAAACTGCATTTACGGGAAAGATTTTCGATAAAATCATTAATAGGAATTTTTGACGTATCCACTTCTAAAGTAATTTCCAAGGGCGACTTTTGCTCAAGGATTTTTATATCGTAAAAAATATCTCCAAATGGTTCATTAAGAGTCAGCTCAATTATTTTCTTTTCGCCGAGGCTTAACTGCAGTTTGGCAAGCGCATCATCAAAAACTTTTACTCCGTGATTAATTACAATTACATGATCGGCTAACTGTTTTACATCTTCTAAATCATGCGTTGTAAGAATAAAAGTTGTTCCGCCTTCATTAATTTTTTGGATAAAACTTCGGATTTTCGCTTTCGCGATTATATCAAGCCCGATTGTCGGCTCATCAAGAAAAACAATTTTAGGATTATGAAGCATCGCCATTATAAATTCGCACTTCATTCTCTCGCCGAGTGAAAGAACGCGCGTCGGTTTTTTCATCACATCTTCAATTTCAAATAAAGACGCGAGCTCATCAAGCCGCGATTTATATTCCTGTTTTGGTATTCCGTAAATAGCCCTGTTCATGTTAAAACTGTCAACAGGCGGAATGTCCCAGACAAGCTGCGATCTCTGACCGAACACAGCGCCAATTTTAGAGACATATTTTTTTCTATCGGCATAAGGACTGTAATTCATCGATGTAATATCACCTGATGTGGGAAAAAGCGCTCCGCACAGCATTTTAATTGTTGTAGACTTTCCCGCTCCGTTTGGACCTAATATTCCGCACACAGTTCCTTCTTTAACGTTAAACGAAATATTATCTACAGCTTTTACAATCACCTTTTCGCGCTTAAAAAAACTTTTTAATGTCTCTTTAATGCCGCTTCCGCGCTGATATGTTGTGTAGATTTTAGAAAGATTATTAACTTTTATAATATCATTCAAATTTTTAACCTCCGTTATTCTTGGTTCAGGATTATTATCCTCCTGCCCCTTCATACAGTTTTACCATATATAGATACAGCCATATTCCAAAAACCATAAATACAGCGCATGGAATTACAGCTAACAGAGCGGATGGTTCAAGTTTTCCTAAAAGCGCGGCGGCGGGGAAAAATCCAATCATGCTTACAGGAATTATAAACGCGGCGATTCCCTGAATCGCTTTAGGAAAAATCGTTACAGGATATTTTCCGAATGTCATAACGCTGTCAAAAATTTCAGGGATTCTCGAATTACCCACCCATTTAAACGATGTCGCCGCCATGATCATATTCATTCCCGCCATTACAAAAAATCCCGCCGCAAATAAAAGCAGAAACTGCGCGATTACAACAGTGTATCCGGCTGCTACTGCGGTGATTCCAGTTTGAGAAAGTGAGAAAGCGAAAAGAAAGCCGCCTCCTATAATTAAACCGATGCTTTCAGGATCAAAATTGGAAGCAATCAAAAAAAATAACGGATTCAAAGGTTTTAAAAGAACGATTTCAAAACTTCCTTCGCGGATATGCTGCATGGTTGTCCATAATACATTGTTAAACATCATGCTCGCTAACCCCTGCGATAAAATAAAAATTGACTGCATCAATAATACTTCATAAAAATCCCAGCCCGAAAAGCCGGAGCCTGATCTGTAAATTAAAATCGACACAAGAGGAAACAGCGCATTATAGCCGATTGTAATTGCCAAAGAAAGCAGGAAATTCAACCGGTATGTCAGCACTTTTGACACCGCTGTTTTGACGCACTCAGCGTATATTGAAAAATATCTTTTCATATATTTTACTACGCTCCGACCGCTGTAAATTTTTTTATCGCCGCGTTATACATCAGCTCAGAAACAAAAAAGACTGACAAAACCGCGGCTGCCTGAATACCGACAACCGCGGGAACAGGAAGCTGAATGTCACCTAACGTATACTGCCCGAGAAAAACCATCGCCGGAACATACGCAGTATACTGGAACGGCAGAAAAAATTGCATCACTTGAAGCGGCAGAGGAAAAAACACAAGCGGTATCAGCATTCCGGAAAAAACGCTTCCGACAAGCGAATAAACCGCTCTCAGTCCGCCCGACTGCACAATCCAGAACGAAGCCATGCCAAGACAGTAATTAACAAAAAAATTCATAAGAAAAGCGAGAGCGACAGATAAAATTGTCCAGCCGGGAAAAGCCGGGCGCATATCAATTCTAAAAACCAAAGTAAAGATTAAAACGCATGGTATAAATTCAATTATGAATCCAAGAATTCTATGCCCGACTTTCTGCGAAAACGCGAAAAACCTGTGATTCATCGGACGCAGCGCATATGTGAGAAATTTTCCTGTACGAATCAGCATGTCAAGATTCCAGTCCGCGAAGTCCATCGTCAGATAACCGATCAAAGCTGTAGCGCCAAAGTAGCGGATCATCTGCGAAAGCTCCATGCCGTTAAGCGATCCCGCTTCTCCGTAAACAGCCGTCCAGATAAAATACTGCACGATAAAATAAACAGGACCGACAAAAATCGACACCATTGAATGAGTGCGGTACGCTCCCCATTCTTTGAACGTAACTAACGCAACAGCTTTGCAGATATCAAATTTGCGCCTAACAGAATTTAAAAACATCGCTTTATCAAATAATTCCCGACCACATAATATTGATTACATTGAAGAGCGCTCTTGACCACCAGCCTTCCTTCGCAAACGGAACCATCCATGCCGCGACAAATTCTTCCTTAGGATCAATGTACAAGGAGCACGCTCCTGCTCCTTCGTGGCAGAAAGTGCCGGGCGAAAATGTAAAGGCGGGGCCGTTTCGCATATCAAAACCAATTCCATAACCCCTGTCTGTTTCTTTCGCACCCCATGAATAATTCGGAATATTGTGTATCGCGAATGTTGTCATTTTTTCGGCGGCTTTTCTTCCGATGATGCGAACGCCGTCTAACGTTCCCTTGTTCAGCATCATGGTTCCGAAACGGTTTACGTCAAACATAGTAGAATCAAGTCCTCCGCCTGTGGACGGAATTTTTAATTTTTCGCCTATCCATTGATCTTCTTCTTTAAGAGCGCCGTTTAAAAAATCCCTGCTGAATTTTTCGAACTCTTCGTCTGTTATAATAAAACGTTTTATTTTTTCCTTTGTCATATCAAAGGAAGTATCCTTCATGCCGAGAGGTTTGCAAATATTATCTTCTATATATTTGTGAGATGAAACGCCTGTAAGTTTTTCTATCATCGCTCCAAGAATTACAAAACCAAAACTGCAGTACGCCCATTCGGTATCCGGCTTCACTCTGAAACCGTTTCCGATTGTGCTTAACGCCGCCGTAATCCAGTCAAATTCATTTTTCTTGTCCGCATCGCAGAGCTTGTA
>JGI24695J34938_10001878_pt1 | contig 17074 bp, 18 predicted proteins | sample TergutCo191P3_FD_34938 | JGI IMG/M metagenome (IMG submission 34938)
ACAATGAGGTTTACTGTTCTCCACAACAAAACACGAGTTTTGCCGGAACCCGGACCCGCTGTAAGCAAAAGAGGTCCATTTGTGTGTAAAATGGCTTTGCGCTGGTTCTCATTGGGAGTGAAGCCTACTTCTTTCTATAGGCGCTCGATAGTTAATTGGGTTGCCATGTTTAATCATCGTCTCCATGGTCGTGAAAGTGTATTTGTCTGGCATCAATATTGACATATGTATCACCGTGGCGACGATCCGTAATTCTATCAAGCCTGTCCAAAACTTCATCTTCATAGTCCATTCTGGCTAGTTCTCGTTCATAGGGATCATTATCATAGCCGAAAACGGCTGAAAAGAGGCTTAACGCGGCTCCAACAATTAAAATAAAAATAAATATTCCGCCAACTACAAGCAAAAAGATGATAAGACCCATTATGTACCTCCATTGTTGTTATCTAATTTCATGTATACATTTTAAATAATACCAACCATTCTCATTATGAAACATTTTATAATAATCTTCAATTATTTAATATCTCTATGTAATTATTATTTTCCTTCACGCCGAAGCTGCTAATCCTCTTAACATGATTACTAAAACACACCAAACAGTGGAATACAGATGGGCTCGTTTCGGACCATATTACGCTATGTTTCAGGTTGAATTTGCTTTTAATGTTGTTCAGAAATATTTTAACGAAGATGATTGTATACTGGATACTTATGCAGGCAGAGGTTCCAGTATTTATGCAGGCGGAGTTTTAGAAAGAAATAGTTTAGGGATTGAAATAAACCCCGTTGGGTGGTTATGATAAAAAAAACGTAACTGTCTATGTAAGGACGGACGCAAGAGATTTGACATTTATGACAGCTTCAAACAATAATCTCTGTCGCGCCTGTTTGACGTATTGTAAGCGGAGTTACAGAGCCTGCGCCAAAAATTGTTTCCATGTATTTAGTGTATTCACTCATCGCGTTAACCGGGACGTACGCTTGAATTGTGCCGGCGAAACCTCCGCCGTGAACTCTGTAAGCGCCGTTATGTGAACATTGCTGTTTAATAAAATCGCGCGTAAGCGCTAATGCCGTTGTTATTCCCTGATCCGCGGGGTTGTTAGGTGAATATACATTCTGCAGAATTTGCCATGATGATTCGCCGGATTCATTTATTTGATTTAGGTATACTTTAAAAGCGTCAACTATTTCTTTTTTTCTTTTTATATTTTCTATCGCTTGTAAAACTAAAGTCATTGTGTTTACCCGTTCATTTTCATCAAAGAAATGAAGAGAGCGCAGTAATGCCCTGTCGCCAAGTTTCTGACGGATTTTTCGCGCTGAGCTTAATACAGTTTCTTTATTTATTTCCCTTAATACAGATTTTCCAAAGTACGCGGCGACAGATTTCATTTCTGATGGGATAGACGCGTAATCGGCGGTTAAATCCGCGTGGTTTCCGCCGGTGTTTACAACGCATAATGAATAACCTGCGGCATCAGGATTGAATTTTATTTTCTTTACAATTGGATTTTCCGTATTTTTAAAGTCGATTGCCGCGGCGCCTCCTGTCGCGCACGCTGTTTGATCCATTAATCCACATGGTTTGCCAAAATAATTGTTCTCCGCGATTTGTCCTATCCGCGAAATTTCTAGCGGACTGCGCATGCCTTCGCCGTATAAGGAATCAAAAATCCTGCCGATAAGCGTTTCAAGCGCCGCTGACGATGATAAGCCGGATCCCGGAAGCACTGTCGATTCCGCGTTAGCTGAAAATCCTCCGACAGGGCAGCCCCGCTTGTGAAACTCCGCGGCTATTCCTCTTATTAAAGCTTCTGTTTTGCCTGTCTCTTCGGGTTTTGGCTGAAGGTCAAAATTTCCTTTGTTATCTGTCAGTTTTATTTTTACGTCGGAAAATCCTGTTGACCTTAAAAAAACAACATTATCATTTCTTTTGAGAATTACAGCGGCGTTGTCAAGCTGAATTGACGCTGCCAGCACTTTTCCCCTGTTATGATCTGTATGATTCCCCGCGAGTTCTGTTCTTCCCGGAGATGAAAATAAACGCAGTCCATCGCATGTATTTTCTAGTTCTGATTTTGGAAAATCACTTTGCATTTTTGACGCTAATTGCGAATAACGTTTTTGCTGCGTATCAGTTTCGTTTTCGCCATATATTCCGCTGAAAGCTTTTATCGCTTCTTTGGAATGTATTATTTCATTAAAATTCTTATATGTCATTATTTTGCCTTTTGCTTTGTTTTTTCTGTTTTTATATAAATTGCGAGATAATCTATAAATGAAATAATCGATATAATTACTGAAATTATAAATATTATCAAAGCGCCAGTTTTAAAGTATCGTAAATAATTTTCATATAACGACAGTCTTTCCAATGAAGAGGCGAGGAGAGCCGCGCCAACAGCGATTATATATGTAACTGTTTTTATTTTTCCGCCGATGCGCGCTCCAAGCGTTATGCCTTTTTTTAACATTAAATTTCGCAGAAACAGAATGCCGAATTCGCGGTAGATTACCAGCAGAAAAAGAACCGCGGGAATTATACCGGCGGAATAAATTCCGTCTATAACAAAACATAGAAAACAAGTTGTCTGTACAAGCGTATCAGCGAACGGATCAAAAAGTTTCCCAAAATCGCTTGTAAGATTTAATTTTCGCGCCGCCAATCCGTCGAAATAATCTGTAATTTCAGAGACTAGAAAAATTATCCATAAAACTGGAACTGTCCATCCTGAGCCGTTTATGAAAATCGATGGGAAATATTCAGGTAACAGATAAAAAATAAAAAACAAAGGAGCCAGAATAATCCTTAGAAAGGTTAATTTATTCGCAAGGTTCATTACATATTTTTACTTTTTAACGCGGATGTGTCAAGATGATTTTTTTTCCGATGAACTTTTAATTTCTACATGTATCGGGATCATGGAAAAACCGAGATCTTTTCTGATTCTGTTTCTTAAATATGAAATGTATGAATCACTGACAGCATGCGCTCTCGACGCGAAAAGAATAAACCGCACCGGATTCGCGGATTTTTGAATTGCGTATTTTATTTTAAACCGCGTATTTGGTCCTGTCGGAGGAGGAGTTTCTGTCAGCCATTTTTCCAAAGCTTGATTTAACCGCGATGTTACAATATGAGTATTTAACTGTTTATGCATTTTTACAGCGGTATTAAGAATTGTATCGATACCGAATCCATTTTTCGCGCTGACAGGAATTATAGGAGCGTATTCCATCTGTCCGAACTGAAAGTGTATTTTATTTTCGATTGTTTTAAACACGTTTTTTTGTTCAGGCATCAAATCCCATTTGTTAAGCGCCATGATAAGTCCTCTTCCCCTGTCATGCGCGAGAGCCGCGATTTTTTTATCCTGTTCTGTTAGTCCTTCTTCTGCGTCAATCATTAATATAACAATATCAGCGTCATTAATTGTTTTTATCGCGCGGTTAACGGAGTAATATTCGATATTTTCCGTTACTTTACTTTTGCGCCTGATGCCTGCTGTATCAAGTATCGTAAAATTATTTGATTTCCAGTTAAAAAATCCTTCCACTGTATCGCGCGTTGTTCCGGGAATTTCACTCACAATTGATGAGGATGTCCCTGTCAATCTGTTTGATAATGTGGATTTTCCTGTGTTGGGTTTTCCTAACAGCGCGATCTTTATTTTGTTATCATTTATGTCAGATAACGGCTCTTCAGTAAAAGCGGAAAAATCAATGCGGCTTAAAATCTCATTTTTTAATTCGCCGATATTATCGCCGTGTTCCGCTGAGATCATTAACGCTTTATCAAATCCGTATGTTAGTACATTCCACGCATCGGCTTCATTTCTGCCGCCTTCGGTTTTATTAACAGTTACAATTAATTTTTTCCTGTACGGACGCAGAATTTTTATTAATTCTTCATCTTCGCTTGTTATTTCGCCTGCTTCCAGAAGCAGAATTATAAGGTCGGATTTTTTGATTGTTTCCAGTGTTTTTTCTACTACCAGTTTATCAAGACTGTCAATATCTGCGAGTTTAAAACCGCCTGTATCAACAAGACTAACTAATTTATCGTTAATCATGCAGTCAGCCTGCACAGGATCGCGCGTAACACCCGGAGTCGGATCTGTGATAGCTCTCCTTTTACGCAGCAGCCTGTTAAAAAGAGTCGATTTTCCGACATTCGGACGGCCCGCGAGAGCTACAACAGGAATATTTTTTTGATTTTTTTTTCCGATCATTTAATTCTGCCTTTATTTTTTATTATATTATAAAGTGTTTTTATATTTTGATCCCTTGAAGACGCAAGAAGCGCGGCTCCTGTTCCAAAGTAAAATACCGCGTTAAACGCGAAAGGCGCGCCGTATTTTATTATATGGGTCTGCGCTCTGAAAACTTCACCTAACAAAGGCGATAAAAAGAATATAGGAACCGCCGCTGCCGTTGAAAAAATCACCATTTTTAATATATATAAAAGCGAAGGAATAGCCGCGATTTTTAAATCGACATTAGGTTTTTTTCCAAGAAGGATAACAAGAATGAGAGTATTTACAGCGCTCGCGAAAGTTAAAGCAAACGCTATTCCGGCTCCGCGGAAAGGACCGGACAATACAACAGCAAGAATAATATTTACCCCGATGGAAATAATTCCCGCGATAGTAGGAGACTTTGTATCGCTTTGCGCGTAAAAAGCCGGAGCGATAATCCTGTTAAGCGCTATAAATAAAAGCCCTGGAATATGAAAAACAAACGCCGCTAATGTTAAACCGACTGATTGTTCGTTAAAAGTATGTCCTTGAAACAGCAGGCGGATTAAATTTTCTCCTTCTACTAAACAAAAAAACGTAACAGGAATTGTAATCATTGCTATTATATTAATTGAAGCGCCAAGCCTTCTGTTATAAATTTCCCATTGAGATGTTTTAGCGTATTCTGTAAGATTCGGAAGCATAACAGTCCCGATAGATACCGCGAACACGCCGAGAAAAAGCTCCTGAAGCCTTACTGAATACTGAAGGCTTGAAACAACTCCTTCTCCGGCTCTTCCCGCGAGCGCGGTCGCTATAAGATCGTTTAACTGATATGCCGCCATTCCGACAATTGTGGGACCAATCAAGAGAAGCGTTTTCCGCACTCCGGGATTGTTAAACGCGCGTTTTAAGCCTGTAAAAAAAAATTTATATCCCTTTTTTATTATAAAAGGAAGCTGAATCGCGGCTTCCATAAAACCGCCTGTAAGAATTCCGATTGACATCGCCCGCGCGGGATTAGAAGTAAAAGGACTAAGCGTATATGTAAAAAGAATTGTTATAATGTTTAATATAATCGGCGCGAGCCCTGACGGAGTAAAAATATGAAGGCTGTTAAGAACACCCTGAAATAAAGCGGCAAGAGAAACAAAAGCCAGAAACGGAAACATTATTCTTGTCAGCAGAACAGTTTCATCATATTCCTCAACTCCGAAAATCGGAACAAGCAAAGGAGCCGCGAGAATCCCCAAGCATACCGCGAGCGTTACAAAAAATGTAAGAAAAGTAAACATACACGATAAAAATTCGCGCGTTTTTTCGTTATCATTTTTTATTATAAATTCCTTAAACGTGGGAATAAAAGCGACAGAGATAGAACCTTCAGCGAAAAGCCTGCGGAATAAATTCGGCAAAAGAAAAGCGATGGAAAACGCGTCAGATAACGAAGTAGTTCCCAGAAATCTCGCTTTAGTCATTTCGCGTACAAGACCAAGGACGCGCGAAACCAAAGTGAGCAATGAAAGCGACGATCCGTGCCTGACAAGCGAAGCGGAAGTCTGCGGAGATGATTGAGTTTCTTCCGGTTTTTTTTCCATACGCAATTATCAACATTATTAATGATATTTTCAATTATCTTTTTTAAAATCATCGTAACATCTTCGTAATTTAGGAAAAAGTATGACCGCTGAAGAAATCGTATCTCAGATGATACTCGAAGAAAAAACTTCATTATGTTCCGGCAAAGACCTTTGGATGCTAAAGAGCGTTGATCGGCTGGGTTTATCGTCTATTATGGTCGCTGATGGACCTCATGGTCTTAGAAAACAAATCATCAAGCATGTCAATTTAGGCGCTTTTGAAAGCGTCCCCGCGACATGTTTTCCTACCGCCGCCGCGACCGCCTGCAGTTTTGACAGGGATTTGCTTTACAGTATTGGGCAGGTAATCGGCGAAGAATGTTTACAGGAAAATGTCGCGGTTGTTCTGGGACCCGGAATAAATATTAAACGAAGTCCGTTATGCGGAAGAAACTTTGAGTATATCAGCGAGGATCCATATATCTCCGGGGAAATAGCGGCAGCGCTTATTAACGGAGCGCAGAGCAAAGGAGTCGGCACTTCGAGCCGCGATATCAGGCTTAAAAGCGAGATTAATGTAAGCGGAGACGGATTTGAAACACTGCTCGCGGATCAAAAAAATAAATCGCCTGAATATTTTAATCTTGCCGTAAAAGAACTGGTAATCAGCGACAGTTCATTTGAAGCTCTGTACGGACAAAAGCTGCCGCCAAAAGAAAGGCGAATTGATAATTATGACGTTAACTGTACGTTAACCGAAATCGCTCACACAGAACCCGGCAGAAAACTAGCCGCGAAAATTACTGAGCATATGGCGGTAATGTTTGGCGGCAGCAGGGACGGCTTCAGGCTGATGATGGAAAGCATGATGATGGACTTGCCGTTACGAAGCCTTGCCATGGTCTCAGGCGGCTTATTCAATCTGAATATGGCAGAAGCTTTTGTTGACATACTTAACGGAAAGCCATGCGCCAATCCCGAACTGGAAAAAATGTTTTAAAAGTGGGTAAAAAAAGACTGCCCGATTTCTCAGGCAGTCTCCAAAACAAAAATCGTTTAGCGATTTTAATTAGTAGTCCATTCCTCCCATACCGCCCATTCCGCCGCCCGGCATCGCGGGAGCTTCTTTCTTTTCAGGGATGTCGGTGATGGCGCATTCGGTTGTCAGTAAAAGGCTCGCGATAGACGCAGCGTTTTGTAAAGCGGAGCGAGTAACTTTCGCCGGGTCTATGATACCGGCTTTCATCATGTCGACCCATTCCATCTTAGCGGCGTCAAAGCCTATGCCTTTCTTTTCGCTTCTGGCTTTTTCCGCGATTACAGCGCCGTCAAGACCGGCGTTTTCCGCGATTTGGCGAATCGGCTCTTCGAGCGCGCGTTTAACAATTTTAAAACCGACTTTTTCATCATCGGAGAGGCCCGCTACATCAGCCTTGTCAAGCGCGAGGGCAGCCTGAATCAGCGAGATTGCTCCGCCGGGGACGATGCCTTCTTCGATGGCGGCGCGTGTGGCGGAAAGAGCGTCTTCCACTCTGTGTTTTTTCTCTTTAAGCTCGACTTCGGTAGCGGCGCCTACATTGATAACCGCGACTCCGCCCGCGAGTTTAGCGAGTCTTTCCTGCAATTTTTCGCGGTCATAATCGCTTGTGGTATCTTCGATCTGGGCTTTAATCTGCGCGATTCTGTCCTGAATTTCTTTCTGCTTGCCCGCGCCGTTTATAATCGTGGTGTTGTCTTTATCAACTTTTACTGTTTTCGCTTTGCCGAGCTGAGAAATATCCGTGTTCTCAAGTTTGAGACCGAGCTCCTCGGAGATTACCTCGCCGCCTGTTAAAATGGCGATATCCTCAAGCATAGCTTTGCGGCGGTCGCCGAAACCGGGCGCTTTTACCGCGCAGGTTCTCAGGGTTCCGCGGAGGCTGTTTACAACCAGTGTTGAAAGCGCTTCGCCGTCGCAGTCTTCCGCGATGATGAGAAGCGGCTTGCCGCTTTGCGCGACTTTTTCCAAAAGCGGGAGCATATCTTTCATGCTTGAAACTTTTTTGTCGTGGATAAGAATGAACACATCTTCGTAGACGCTTGTCATGGTGTCGCGGTCTGTTACGAAATACGCGGAAATATAGCCGCGGTCAAACTGCATACCTTCGACAAACTCTATTGAAGTATCCATTGTTTTTGATTCTTCTACAGTGATAACGCCGTCTTTGCCGACTTTTTCCATCGCGTCCGCGATTGTGTTGCCGATTTCATTGTCATTGTTGGCGGAGACTGACGCGACATGAGAAATTTCCTCTTTGTCTTTGATGTTTTTGGAACTTTTCTTGATTTCATCAACAGCGATTTCCACCGCTTTGTCGATACCGCGTTTTAATTCCAGCGGAGTCATACCGGCGGCTACGGATTTTAATCCTTCTTTAACCAGCGAGTACGCCAGTACTGTGGCGGTTGTTGTTCCGTCTCCCGCGACATCATTTGTTTTTGTCGCTACTTCTTTAAGCAGTTGAGCTCCCATGTTTTCATAGGGGTCTGAAAGTTCAACTTCCTTCGCGACAGAAACGCCGTCTTTTGTTACTGTCGGCGCGCCGAATTTCTTGTCCAATAGAACATTGCGGCCTTTAGGTCCAAGCGTTACCTTAACTGCCTTTGAGATTTGCTCAACACCGGAAAGCAGTTTGCGCCGGGCTTCTTCGTTGAACATTAGCTGTTTCGCCATATTTTTTCTCCTAAATGGTTATTATTGACAGGCACAAACCTGCGCCTTCTCTCTTTATACCAAATTTCCGCAATCTCTTCAATAGGGATTTATGTTTTTTTATCCTTCTTCTTTGGCGAGGGCGGCGACCAGAAGTTCCGCCAGCGCGGCAGCTTCCCCTTCGCTTAAAGTTACTCCCTTGCCCATTTTTTCATGTCCCGCGGACCAGTCCCGGATATCAAGTTTTGGAGCCCTGCCACTCCATGAGACCAAGTTCAATTCCTTTTGCCATCCGCCTTTTCCCTCTGATAAAATCCCGTAATGTTTCTTGATTTCATAGGTAAAAGTATCCATAAATAACGCTCCTGTTTGTTAATCTGCTGTTTCCTTCAATATCATCATAACAAAAATGAAATAAATTTTCTTGTATTATATACATGCTGATGTTATACTACTACCTGATAATTTGAAATTCGCGCCTGAAGGCAGCGGTTTAGCTTTGCCGGACTTGTTGAAGGTTCCTACAAGGAGGGGCTTATGAAAAAAAACATATTATTCATTCTTTCTATATTACTAATATTTTTGTTATTTGTTATTTCCTGCGCGGGTCAGCCTGCCGCTGTTGACGAACCTGTAACTCAAACGCCTCAGCCTGCTCCGGCGGCGGCGACACCTTCGGCAGCTCCTTCAACAACCGCGCCCGCGGATACGCCTGCGGCTCCCGCCGCGACCGCGCAGGTTGATCCAGCGGCGAGATCCGCCGCGCAAGCCGCCAGGCAGCAGGCTTTGGATTTTTCCGGCAATTCCTATTTTCCCAGCGAATGGGAGGCTTTGGAACGCAGGTATAATTCCGCCAACTCTACAGATGAATTCAATGCTTTAACCGCGGAATACAATCAAATATTAAAGCAATCCGCGAACATGTACGCTCTTGATATGGAGCATCAGATATTATCCGCGAGGCAGGAAATAATCGATACCGGTTTGGTTCGTTACGCTCCTGAATATCTGCGTGACGCTGATATAGTCGCTCTTGAAGCTCTCAGCCAATATGAAGCGGATGATTATTACGCGGCGCGGGACACAGCCAATACCGCGCTTTCAAAGTATGAGGCGATTTTATACGCCACTAATGTTTATACCGCCAGAGAAGAATTGATGGCAATAATTAATGGCGGCTGGTCAGATAATTTGCTCTTTAATTCATGGTCTTATATTTTTAGCGCCGATGAAACCTTCTTTGCCGCTGTCGATCAATATGACGCGGGCAATTATGATCAGGCAAAAGCGATTGCCGGGGAAGCGCTGGAGCAGTATGAAACCTTGATAATTGGCGCCGATGTATATCTTACAAGGGAGCGTCTTATTGAAACCGGTTTGGTTCCGCTTGCTCCTCAATATCTTGACGCGGCTGATGTCGCGGCGTTTAAAGCGCTTGAACAGTACGAAGCCGGAAATTACGCTGACGCGAAAATATTCGCGGCTCAGGCAAAAGACAATTACGATGAGCTTTGGTTCGCGGCTGATATTTATATGACGAGGCAGAGCATCATCGATCTTGATTTTGCCGGATATGACGCCGAACTTTTCGCGAGAGCTGACGAAGTCGCTTTAGCGGCAATAGCTGATTTTGACGCTGGTAATAAATCCGCGGCTTTTGAAAAAGCGCTTGACGCTCAGCTCCGTTACAACATGATAATAGATAACGCCTGGCCGGTATACGCGACAGAAAAGAGAAATTCCGCTGTCAGCGAGAAACAACATGCTGTAGATGAAAGAGCAGATGTCGCGGCGCGCGCTGTTTTTAATGAAGCCGATAGTTACTTAAATGAAGCTTACAGGCTTTACGAGCTAAGACAATACGAAAGCGCTTCGCAAGTATTTACTAACGCACAGGCTTTGTTTACAATAGCCATAGAAGAGACGATAGAAAGGCGCCGCGTCGCTCTGGATACAATCAGAATCGCGGAAGAAATGATTGAAAGAAGCAGTGGAACAGCCAGGGAGGCTGAGAGAATAATAGAAGGAGGTTCAAGATGAACCGGAGAATTTCCCTTTTTGTTTTGATTTTCATAATCGCTGTTGTTTCGGCGTCTGCGCAGGCTCTGGATATGAAGATTCCTGTGTTTAAATCGGTTTCATACTTCGCTGTCGCGGTTCCGGGCGACGCTGATTACAGCATTCCATTATCCATCGCGAATAATCAGTATTATCTTGAAAGCGTTCGTCTGTCTGTTCTTGCCGAAACATTATTTCAAAACGGAGATTATGAGAATTCTACGATTACCGCCCAAAACGCGATTCGCGAGGCGTTAAAATCAGATGAGTTCGTCGCTGTTGAATTAATCAACGAAACTGAAAGATTAATTAACTGGGCGTACTATAATAATCTTCACAATTATTATCCTTATGAATACAGCCAGATCATGGAATATTATGAAGCAAGCCTGATCGCTCACAGCGATACGGAATTTAATCAATCAATTGGTTTCTCAATAAATTCTATCGAGATTTTATCTTCTCTCCAGCTTCCTGCGGCAGGTACAGTTCCCCCGCCACCGTTAACTGGAACAGGGACCGGTACCGGTACTGGTTATCCGGCGGCAATTGTTACTCCTCAACAACCTGGCGGTATAACTGCCACTGGTGGTTACGCCCCGCTTCCAAGTCAGTACACTGTAAGACCCTGGGCGACAACCGGAGATTGTTTATGGAATATCGCGGCTTATCCCTGGGTTTACAATGATCCATACAGATGGCCTGAATTATTTGAGGCGAACAGATCTAGAATGCCGCAGCCTGATAACCCTGATTTGATTCACCCTGGTTTTATCATTAATATTCCAAGCTCGGGCGAGGTCAGACAAGGCATGTGGGATCCAAGCGTGAATTACGGTTTTTAATTTTATTTTATTAACGCAGCGCGTACAGCCTGATCGTTTACGGTCAGACTTTTTTTATCGTTTTTGATTATACAGCGAAAGAGCCGTTCCCATTAGAGCGTGTATATATGGCGGTTTTCCCATGCCCTGTATAACTTCATCTACATCAACTAATTCTGTATCTACATATTCATCTTCATCGAGTTTTTGCCTGCCATTACCGCTTAAATCCTCAGCAAGAAAGAAATGCACTTTGTTTGTCATTATCGCGGGATTAGGACTTAACTCTCCGATTTTTATTATTTTACCCGGAGTTAATCCGGTTTCTTCTGTCAGCTCTCTGGCAGCGGCTTCTTCAGGATTTTCACCCGGTTCAAAAACGCCTCCCGGAAATTCCAGGCTCAAACATTTTGAGCCAAACCGCCATTGCCACACCATTAAAAATTTTTTTCCCTCTGGCGTTTCTATAACAGGTATCACAATTGCCCAGTCTTTCGCGTTGATTAACGTAAATGTTCTTTGCTTGTTTTTACTATGCTGTTCATCAGGCGGCTTACAGTCCGATTCTAATATTGTAAAAATATTGCAATCAAGAATGTTTCTGCGGTTTTCTTCTGTCCATGTCAGGTGCGGTTTATTCATGATGATAACATACCAGAAATATTAATTAGTGTCACGGATCTGTAAATGGTAGCTGCCTCGCGAGCGTCATGTTATACTGTCTTTAATGAAGGCATATCTTGATATTGTCCAGAAAATTCTTGAGCATGGTTTTCGCAAAAAAAACCGCACCGGTATGGACGCGCTGACAATCGCGGGCGCGATGTTCGAGCATGATATGGCGCAGGGCTTCCCGCTTCTTACGACCAAAAAAATTCCCTTTCGCCTTGTCGCCTCCGAGCTTGAATTTTTTATCCGCGGCATTACCGATAAAAAATGGCTGATTGATCAGAATAATCATATATGGGATGATTGGTGCAGCCCTGATATTGTTCCTTACGGTTCCAGTGATGATGTAAAAGCCAAAATGATGAAAGAACGAGAACTTGGACCTGTGTACGGCTGGCAGTGGCGTAATTTCGGGTCGGATTATGTTTCGCATAACGCTGCTCCTGAGGGGCAGGGTATTGATCAGCTGAAGGCTCTTGTTAATACGCTTAAGAAAGAGCCCGATAACCGCCGGATGATTGTAAGCGCGTGGAATCCGCGCGATCTTCACCGCATGGCGCTTCCGCCTTGTCATTACGCGTTTCAGATAACGGTCATTGATGGCAGGTTAAATCTTTTGTGGAATCAGCGCTCTGTTGATGCCGCGCTTGGGCTGCCATTTAATATCGCGAGCTACGGCTGCCTTCTCCATCTGCTTGCCAGGGAAGCCGGACTTAACGAAGGCAAGCTTATCGGATTTTTGGGTGATACTCATATTTATATTAATCATATTAACGCGGTCAGCCTTCAGCTGCTTCGTAAACCAAGACCGCTTCCAAAAATAAAAACGAAAAATTTTTCTTCTATTTTTGACTGGCATTACGGCGATACTGTTATCGATGATTACGATCCGCATCCCGCGATCAAATTTGAAATAGCGGTGTGATTAAGGAACATAAAATGATTGGCGGGCAGGAAATAATTCTTATCGCGGCAATGGCGGATAACAGGGTTATCGGCAAAAATAATTCAATGCCTTTTTCTGTTAAGGGAAATCTCGCGCGGTTTAAGGAAATGACAATGGGCTGGCCGTGTATCATGGGAAGAAAGACATGGCAGTCGCTTCCTAAAAAACCGCTTCCCGGAAGGCTTAATATAATTATTTCAAGGTCAGTAAATGATTACGAACAAGATCGCTCCGGTGAACCGAAAGTTCGCGGCCTTGTCTCCGCGCGGGAAAATAATCAAGATAGTATAAAATTCTTTGATTCATTGAGTAAAGCGATCGATTATTGCGAAGATTTCGCGAAAATTTTTATCTGCGGCGGGGAGTCAATTTATAAACAATCTTTGGATTTTGCGAATAAAATTGATCTGACTATTGTCGCGGGGCGGTATGAAGGCGATGCTTTTTTCCCTGAAATAGGCGATAATTGGAAGAAGAAAGATACTGTCAGTTATGAAAATTTTTCTGTTGTTACATATATAAAATAAATCAGGAGTTATTATGAAAGGTCCGATATTGGTAGTTCTTGCCGCCGGAATTGGCAGCCGTTACGGCGGGTTAAAACAAATGGATAAAATCGGAAAGAACGGAGAAGTTCTTTTGGATTATTCAGTGTATGACGCTGTAAATTCGGGATTTGAAAAAATAATTTTTATTATCCGTCACGACATCGAAAAAGATTTTTATGACATGGTTTTATCGCGGATGGGATCAAAAATAAATTACGAGCTTGCTTTTCAGGATATGGACAGTTTAATTCCGCCTGATATTTTCCGCGCGGCGAAAGAAGCCGGACGTACAAAGCCCTGGGGTACAGGGCACGCTCTGTTATGCGCCGCGGATAAAATTGATTCTCCGTTTACAGTGCTTAACGCCGATGATTTCTACGGAAGAGAAGCTTTCGCCGTTATGGGAAAACACCTAAAGTCAGATGACGCGCATATATCTTCGATAGTGCCTTACAAACTGGAAAAAACGCTCAGTCCGCAGGGAACTGTCGCGCGCGGAGTCTGCGAGATTGAAAACGGTTTTCTAAAAAGCGTTGACGAACTGCTTGCAATCGGAAAAAACAACGGACGAATTTTTAACACATCGCCCGACGGATCAACGCGCGATCTTCCCCCTGACACTCCAGTGTCAATGAACTTCTGGGGGTTTTCGCCTAACGTTCTGCCTGAGTTTAAAAAATATTTTGATGAATTTTTAAATGAATTTTCGAAGGATATGAAAGGACAAATCAAGAACGAATGTTTTATTCCAAAAGCCGTTGATCATTTTATTCAAAACGGAAAAACTAGAGTAAAAGTACTGGAAGCGAATTCCGACTGGTTCGGCGTTACTTATAAAGAAGACAGGGAAGCCGCTGTAAAAAAACTTGAGGAAATGACATCTAAAGGGATTTATCCACAAGCGCTTTGGCGTTAGTCTGATAAAATAATGGTATAATAAAATGGAAATAATCAAATTAGTACTTATTGGTTTTGTTCTCGGCGTTACCGCTGTAATCCCCGGTTTTTCTGTCGCCACAATGGCTGTTGTGTTTAATGTATACGACCGGTTAATCGCCGCCATAGTGCCGAGCGTTAAAAAAATACTTTCTACATGGCTTTTCTGGCTTCCTTTGGTGTTAGGCGGAATAGCAGGCATTATTTTTTCCAGCAAGGTATTTACTGTTCTTTTTGAAAATTACTACGTTCCTACGTATTGGTTTTTAATCGGCGTTATAGCGGGATGTATACCAATGATTTATCTGCGCGCCTGTCAGCCCGTTACGCGAAAATCGTCACAGGATGAATCAGCAGCGCGAAAGAAAAAATCTAAAATTACGCTGCCGTCTTTTTCTGTTATTATTTGCTGCGTTATCGCGATAGGCGTTATGGCGCTTATTGCCGTAGTTAATCCAGAAGAAGGTTCAGCGGTTTACACGGAAGCGGCGCTGCCTGTAATGGCTCTCCTTGCTTTAGCGGGGGCGTTAGCCGCTATCGCGATGATTATTCCCGGAATATCAGGGGCTTTTCTTCTTCTTGTAACAGGATTATACAGGACAGTGCTTCAGGCTGTTTCAGACGCGAACATTCCTCTGCTGATCCCCGTTGTAATCGGCGCCGTGATCGGACTGCTGGCGAGCGCGGCTTTTGTGCGTTTTCTTCTTTTGAAGGTTCCTCAGCAAACTTATGGCGCGGTTTTAGGATTGGTCGCGGGTTCTGTTTTTGTTTTATATCCCGGCGGATTCGGAGAAGGATCGGGAATAATTATTTCGATATTTTGTTTAATCGCGGGATTTATTCTTTCATTTATTATGAGCATGAAAAAGAAACAATTTTCGTGATTTTATTTAAATCTTTTAAAAGAATTTTTCTTGTCGTATTAAAATTTCGAATATATAATAAAATATTAATTAATTATTAGGAGTAATTTATGGCGGAATTAAAAGGTTCAAAAACAGAAAAGAATCTAAAAGAAGCGTTCGCGGGAGAATCGCAGGCGCATGTAAAATATCAATATTTCGCTTCCAAGGCGGAGAAAGAAGGTTATCATCAAATTGGCGCGATCTTCCGCGAAACCGCGTTAAATGAAAAAGAACACGCGAAGATTTGGTTTAAATTTTTGCATAACAATGATGTTCCGGCGACAACGGAAAATTTAATAGCCGCCGCGGAAGGCGAGAATTTTGAATGGACAGATATGTACGCGGGTTTCGCGAAAACAGCCAAAGATGAAGGTTTTTCGCAGATTGCTGAGTTATTCGATATGGTCGGCAGAATCGAGAAAGAACATGAAGAGCGTTATCGGAAATTACTGGCGAACATAGAGGGGAAAATTGTTTTCTCGCGCGATGGCGATCAATTATGGCAGTGCTCGAACTGCGGTCACATCCACACCGGGAAAAACGCTCCGGATGTGTGTCCTGTTTGTAAGCATCCTAAAGCGTATTTCGCGATAAAAGCCGAAAATTATTAAAACAATTACCGCGATGTCAGGCGGCGGAATTATCTCGCGGCATTAAAAAAATTTAATTGTCAAGTATCTCCGTTAATGTCGGAAATGAAATCCAAAGAGTTACTGGTTCGTTAGTGCGGGTGTTTACTCTAAGATGAACATATCCGCCGGAAAGCATCCAGCAGGTTTCGTAAGATCTCATTTCTCTCATCAATGGCTCATAACGTCCCGCAGGAGCTGGCGGAGTTGGTCCGTAGGTCAGTACCAGTTCTTTTTGCACAGAATCATAGCACATCATAATATCTTCAAGACCCGCCGCGTTAAAGTAATACATTCCGCCTTCTAATCCGGTACTTGAGAAATACGCCACCATTAACGCGCGATTTCCGGCAAATTGCGCGTTTTCATATACTAAAGCCTGAAACCCTCCGGAATTTTCAACAAACGCCGGATTCCCCATTCTTGCTCTGAATGTATCTATGCTGGTTCCCCATGTAAAACCATGGAAGGTAATTACATTGCTGACTGGATTTCCGCCTGTCTGCGCGAATAACGCAGCGGCCATAAACAACACAATTAAAAATAAAACTAATCTTTTCATGGTACCTCCGTGAACCTGCTGACCAAAAATTTTTATCTTTGGCTTATAAAAACGGGGTGAAGCTTCCTCTATACACCCCCGCCTCATTATCGGCAGAAACAATGATTTTGATTAATTTTTTTCATGTCAATTAATTATCAAAAATATTTTTATGAGTATTTAACCAAGAGAATATTAGGAGGCGGCAATCTCTTTTTGGTAAATCGACGTTAGCGAATCCTGCAGTACTTGAGAAAAATTTATATGTTTTGCTTCGGCGTATGTATTAAGCCATGCTAGTGTTCTGTCCTATTCGGTTTGTGTAATCATGAATGCGTTAATTCCTTACCGCATAAGGAATTAATTTAATATTTATTCCATTATTTGTATAGGACAGGACACTAGTAGTCTGTAACACCAAAATATATACAAATAATATTTCATGTAGTATGATTAATAATAGAGGGGAGATACTACATGAAAAGAAAACGTATTAGGTTAA
>JGI24695J34938_10001880_pt1 | contig 17046 bp, 20 predicted proteins | sample TergutCo191P3_FD_34938 | JGI IMG/M metagenome (IMG submission 34938)
TTCCCGAGAGCGAAACGGGATTATACTTTCCTACAGCGGGAATTATATTGATAATATTCATAAGGATTACAATCGCCCCGACGGAGAGCATACAAGCGTAACCCTTCACCGTTACAACCGCCGCCAAAGCCGTCAACGCAAGCAGAAACACGCCGAACATCCATAAACAAAACATCGCGAAAAGAAGACTATGAACGCCGGATTCAAACAAATACGCCGTATATCCCCACGCGATCAGAGCCGACAAAATAAAACTCCCTGTCCAGATAATTACCGCCGAAGTAAATTTTGATAAAATTACCGCCGAACGCGACAAACCTTTTGAAAGCATTATTGTCAGCGTACCTTTCGATACTTCCGACGAGAGCATACCGCTGAACACGATTACCAACGCGACTAAACCCATTTGCCCGACATTGCTGTAAAACTGCGCCCACGAATCAAATGCCGCCGGTTCGGTCATAAAACTAAAATCCATGCCGGCCATTGACGGGTCGCTTTCTAACGCCAACTTTAATATATCGGGCATAAACCGAGCCGTCAGCGGGCTTAACATTCCGAAAAACAAAAACACAGCACCCATGATAAGCAGTTTATATGTTTTTAACGATTCGAGCAGTTCTTTTTTTAGGAAAACAATATAATTTCTCATTTCGCAACCTCCATATATAGGCTTTCAAGGCTTATTTCACCTGTTTCAACCTTTGAAGGCGCAAAATGGTTATCGTTAAGCAAACGCAAAAGTGCGTCCGTATCCACTTCATTTTCAAATTCAAGCGTGATTGATTTGGATTTGCGCTGTATTTTAAGGTCAGCTATCGCGCTTTCAAGAACGATTTTCCCTTTATGAAGAACCGCAATACAATCGCAAATACGCTCCACGTCGGATAAGATATGCGTGGAAAATATAACGGTCGTCCGTCCTTTTACGGCGATTAAAATGTCGAGTATATCCTTGCGTCCAATCGGGTCAAGCGCGGAAGTAGGCTCGTCGCAAATCAACAGTTTGGGTTCGCCGAGTAAAGCCTGCGCTATGCCTAGGCGTTGTTTCATTCCGCGTGAAAAGCCGCCGATTTTTCGGTTAGCTTTTGACAACCCGACCATTTCAAGCAATTCGCCGCTCCGTTCCTTGATTTTTGATCTTGTCATTCCCGAAAGTTCACCGCATAACGCGAGATATTCTTTAGGACGCATATAATTGTAAAATTCGGGAACATCCGGCAGATAGCCTATGCTTTTAATGGTTTGTCCGTAACAGACTTTTTCGCCGAAAACGGTTATTTCACCAACATCCGCTTCGAGAAACCCCAACGCCATATTCATAGTTGTGGTTTTACCCGCTCCGTTTGCACCGATAAAACCGAACACGCTGCCTTCGGGTACATCGAATGAAATATTGTCAATAATTTTATTCGCGCTGAAACTTTTTGTAAGCCCTTTGACGGATAAAGCGTTCATCACTCATCCCCCTTGCCGATTGCGAAGTACAGCACGGGTCCGATTATTGAGATTAACGACACAAGAACCCAAATCAGCCGATTACCTATTTTGTAGTTTTTATGCCTGAAAACGTGGATTAACGCCGCCGCCATCAGTCCGAATTGAATTACTCCCAGCGGGATTATGAACGGCAAAAATTCTTGTATGCTTTCCATGTTTATTTTCCTCCTTTAATAAAATTTTTCATTTTATCAACAAGCCGCGTGTATTCGTCGTTGTTTTTCAGCGATGCGAACAACGGGCTTTGAAGTTCGTTAATACGCGGCTAATACAGGCAAAAGCGTAATATCCGGATAGCTCTGCCCTGTTTCCCATTTCGATACCGATGCTTTTGTAACACCCGTGTATGCCGCAAGTTCATCTTGTGTAATACCTTTGGCGCGGCGTTTTTCGGTTATGATTGCCGCAAAATTTATCTCTTTCATATATTCCAACCCTCATTTCATATAATGTAATATTAGCATACAACGAAACAAAGTCAACCATCAAGCGACTTATGGTTGACTTTTCAGAAAAAAATCAATCATTAGGAAACGTGCTGTCCTCCGGTATCTTGTCTGTGTTTTTTATAAACTTGCTCAAGCCATTACAAAATACGGCAAGCAATTCATCGTCTACACCATCAAAAATTCCTGGCATGTACTCGCTCTAACTTATCTATTCATATCATATTGAAAGTATGATAGAATGAAACAGTAAATCAGCCAAAGGAGGACTTTATTAGTGTTTGCCCGGATAGATTATTTACACGATACCATTAAATCATTAAGACCATTATCTCCTGATAGCGTAAAGCGGTTATCAGAAGATTTTATGATTGAATATACTTATGATTCCAATGCTATTGAAGGTTCTACACTTACTTTAGACGAAACCGCATTGGTAATAAAAGAAGGTATAACTATTGCTGAAAAGCCGTTAAAATGCCACTTAGAAGCCATCGGACATAAGGATGCTTATTATTATGTTGAAGAATTGGTAAAAGAGAAAGTTCCTCTAAGTGAAAGAATTATTAAGGAAATTCATTCACTCGTTCTTATGGATAGGCAGAGAGATAAGGGGATATATCGGAATGTTCCGGTCAGAATTGGCTCATATCACCCCTGTCAGCCATATGAAGTTCCCATTAAGATGGAGCAATTAATAAGAACATATTATGAAGATATGCAACGACTTCACGTTATTGAGCGAGTTGCACTATTTCATCTAATGTTTGAAACGATACATCCATTTATTGATGGTAATGGTCGTGTTGGTAGGCTTTTGCTAAATTTGGAGTTTATGAAAGAAGGTTATCAGCCAATAAATATTAAGTTCTCAGATGTTAGTAAGTATTATGATTGTTTCAATCATTATCGCGAGAATAACAATAATCCCACTAAAATGGTAGAGCTTGTATCGGGATATGAAACTTATGAACTAAAACGATATGTTGAAATCGCAGAACAAGCAGATATCCTCAGTAATGAGCAATATGAAAATTTTGATTAGAGTGCTTTTTTAACAGTTTGTCAAAAATAGGGCGAATCCTGTCAAAAATAATAATATTTATTACCTATGAAATAGCGACATCATGACATAGAAATGTAGAATATAGCTTAACGTGATCGATTGACACGCAAAATAACTCTGCTTATTCACGAGATTTCAATGGCTCTATATGCATCAAAAAAAATGTTACCTTGGTTTTTTTGCCCATCCAGTAAGTGAGTAGGATTTAAGGTGAAAGTGTATTGAATCATTTTTCTCTCTGTCTTTTTCTTAAAATATTCTATTTCCTTCGCTAAAATACTCAGATTCTGAAAATAGTTTATCAAAATAATCTATTGATACATTTGTGATTCTCCAGTTCTCTTCGTGAACTTTGGATAATTCTATTATTCCTTCACTTTCGGGAAAATCTGTTGTTATCTGAACAATTGGTACTTTTAACATTATTTTATTTCCATCATTGGATATGATTTCCATTTTGCGACGGTAATCTAATAAACATATATCAACAAAAGAGCCATCTACTGAAAAAGTAACAATATCCTTTTCCTCATAATACCATATACCATTATTTACCATTAGCATCATATAAATGTAATTAAGTATTTCTTCTGAGAAATATTCCATCAAAAAATCTTTAAAAAGTTCTTTTGTGTATACTTTCTCTAACTGATATACAATAATTGGGTCATAATCTGTCAAATCATCAACTATATGTTTGTCATCCTTAATCATATACTTTTCAATTCCAGAAAATGCGGCATTAATTATAACCGATAGTTCCTCTGAATTTGGTACTTGTTCTTCATATAAATAGAGATTTCCGTATTCTCTACAGTCAAATGAAGCCGGTAAGTTTAACCACCTTCTTAATAAACTAATGTTTTCTTTCTCGATATTATTAATATTCTTATTAGCAAAAATATTCTCATAGGGATGATACCATAATTGTTTTTTATACGGTTCAGCAGAACCAAAATGTGTATGTAAAATTGCACTTGCAAATTTTTTCCCATTTCTTGCATAAATCTCTTGAATTGCTAAAAACATTTCAAACTTGGTTAAATTGACTATGTCTTCTTCTTTCAAAATTTTACTGCTGCTATTTTCCATAATTTGTTCATTGTTATTAAACAAAGAACCAAATGAAATTGCTTCATTGTTATCAATCCCAAATAATTCTATTAATTCCTGCGCTTCCTGTTCTTGAAAATTGAAAAGACCAAAATCATATCCAGATAAGTATGTATAAATAAATGAATAATACCATTGATTAATACCCGCTATTTTCCACTTATCTTCATGTTCAGTTAATATAAATGTACAACTTTCCTTTCTCATATTTTCTCGTCCATGTGTTTGTATAAAAGAAGTAGTTATAATATAATTGTCGTCATGCTTATCAGCAAAAAATTGACTCTGATTATCTAGCATTAAGCTTCGAATACTATAATCAGAAAAATAGTCCCTATCATCTTTTTTAATGTTATACATAAAGAGCACTTGTTCAATTACACTATCATCAAAATATTGTGTTATAATTTCCATTAACTCATCTTCATTTAAGTGCTTTCTTTTGAGATTATTTGACAACTCAAGCATAGCTTGATTGGCTAATATGATGATATCTTTAGCCTGTTCGCTAGTTAATATACTGGTATTTTCGTTCAATGCTTCTTCAAGGTTGGTTTTATCATTTTCGTTTTCCATATTTTTATCCTCAATAAACACTTCTGTATCTTTAATTTCATTTACTTGTTGCTTACATCCACTAAGAATTAGTATAATCGAACATAAAATTAGTTTCTTAAATGAGCATGGCATATTTACCTTTTCCTCTTATTTCATATTTATTCTGATAAACCAGTTTATCTATCATTCCCACTAGGAGCTATATAATCAGTAACTGACCACTTGGCGATTACCGCCGCTTCTCCACCGACCGCAAGTGATATTATTCAGCGCGACGGCAGAGGGCTTCGTTAGATTTGATTCATTATACAGCTTATCCATATATATTTACAACAAAATTTTTCCTTTTTATCGGGTGATTCACCGCTTTTTACCCATATTCCGAACGGTATGTACATTAAAGCAGGAGGTGGAATTATTTAATTTTCCCTCCTGCTTGATGCTTTTAATCCGTGAATTGTTTTTCAATAGATTTTACTTTCAAATCAATTTAAGAAGCCGTTAAGGGCATACTTTACTAATCCGCTCAAATCGCCTGTAAAAGTATAATATTGACTATTAATTGTATTGATTGCACCAGCTATCAATTCTTTGTAAAGTGCTTTCACATCAACGGATTCATCTAAATCATTTTTGGATGAACTACAAATATGAAACTTCATTGCATTGCCTTTTTGTGCTTCTATTCGTTTGTAAGCGTCTGTCATTTCCTTGATGATAGCTTCTTCTATTTTTGCGCCGTTCGCCATGAAATCTACTATTTCGTCCGCCGCTTTTTTTAGAGCCGCTAACTCTTCATCTTTGGTTACGAGACGAAAATCTTCTGGCTTCCATCCTGTTCCTACGCGAAGCCAAACCTCTCTGCTCCCATCCTCATATCCTCTTACAATTTCATCATATAGATTTGCATAAGCTGTCACAAAGGCAATCACAGAGTCATTAGTTCCACCATTTCCATTTTTTAGTGCATTAGATTCACCTACAAGCTTTCTATAAATATCAGATTCTATATCATCATAATAATTATCTGGAATAAAAGGCTTTTCTCCCTTAACCGCTTGATTGCACATCGCAATGACACTTTCTCGGTAGTAATCAATTCCTTTTTCGGATAATATTACTTCATCTTTGATTTTATTGAAAACAGCAGGTTCATTACTAATTAAAGATTCATTATGCTCATCGAAATTCGGCTTAAACTCACCGGATTCTTTTTTATCATACTGTCTTGCATAACTTGAACTTTGAATTTTCATATTTGATCTCCAGAAAAACAAGCCATTATTTATTATAATTATAAATTGTTGAAAAATTCGTGCTATAATTTAGCTTGTTTGAACCTCCAATAAAATCATACCAGTAGTTATATTGTTCAATATCTACTAATAATCCGGTAGCCGGATCAATCAATACCAATACCGACTTAAAATCTGCCCATAAATGATTATTCGCATATGCACCTGTTGCTACGCATTGAATCAAATAAAACGGAGATAATACCGGGTCGCTAGTAAAAGTTAATGCAAGTAATGGTTTGCTAGGAACATATCTGTAAGCCCTATTTGAGGATTGATAATTAACTACAGAAGGGCCGTAGATACCTTGAAGCACAACCCTTACATCAGACCTTGTATTTATTTTGATATTAAAATTTTGTGATCCACTTGCATTTGAGTTACTATATTCATAAGAATAACTATAATCAATGGGATATCCATTCACGTAAAAAACCGACCCACTACTATTAGTCTGAAATACAATACCGGCAGGTTCATTTATTGCTAAAAACGGGGCTGAACTTGTACTAACAAGACCATCTGCAATGACTTTAAAATTAATAGTATAAGTGCTATTCGATGAATATGAACCATTCGAACTAAATACTACATATGTATATGTTCCCGGCTCTAATATCTGTATATCAGTGGTGTTAGCCACATTTGTTTGGGCACCTGTAGTATGTATTAATCCAAATGTATACCCATTCGTGGTAGTGAAGCTTCGCTTGATTGCAGTTCGTTTAGTTAATGTAAACTTATAATAATCAATATCATTGGGATGGTCAATAACGCCAACAATACTTGCATTTAATGGTATGGTGGTTGCTGTAGCTTGTGTGTCATTCATTTCATAGCCAACATCAATTGAACTTTCATAATATGAAAATGCAAAAAGTCCTGTTCCTGAATAACCCGCAACAGCAATATAGTAAATTCCAGAATTTAATGTATTGCTATAATTTTCCGGTACACCACCACCTGCTCTAGTACTCCCGCCGATCAATCCTAAAGTAGAATTCTGCTGATTTAATTCAAATATGTATAAATCAGCATCTAATGCCGAAACCATCGCAAGGTCTATTGTGGCCTTACTGTTTTGATTAAGAACAAATGCGTACCAACGAAACTCTCCATTTGTCTCAATCATTCCATATGTCTCTGTATCATTCGTTACTAAATATGCGTTGTTAGGGTCGGTGTTTGAACTTATGCTAGCTGGTGCAATGCCCATTTGACCCATTTGAGGTGATTCTGCAGAAGCTTCAATTCCTGTGTCTACAGTTATTTCGCCGCCGACATACTGTCTTTCCATGATATTAGCTTCAATTTCGGGTAAATCATTTGGTGATATTAATTCTTCTAAAACAAAATCCGTACTTAAGTCAACGAACTCCGAAGATAAATTCATTTGATTTTCAATTTGCTGAAATTCCAGTTCTGATGCTTGTGCGGGGGTGGGCATACTATTAACAATAACAACTGACATTAAAATGAGGCTTAACAATTTTCTTAGTTTCATGATTTTGAATCCTTGTCCTTTCACTTAAATAAATAGTTTCTTAGTATAATTTTGTGATTGTATAAATCAGCGTTGACCAGTTATTTGTTCAATGGCATCCCCCCCCTCATAACAAATCGTGAGATTCCTACTTTTTACGCGTTGGTCTTTTCGGTTGATGGAAAATCCCAAAACAAATCGGGAAATTATTGTCTTTTTCAACTTCGACTCTGACAAGTTTCTCTAAAGCCTTTAATGCTTTTTTCTTCACGTTCATGACCTGACCTCCTGTTTTAATATTTTCGCGATAATCATCGAAATTGCACACAATGTTACCCCGAATATTGCAAAAATTAAAAACGTTTTGTTAATGTTTAATTCAATACACAAGTAAATGCAAACGACTTGTAAAAATAGTAGTGCCTTAGCGGCCTTATTAGCCTCTTTTATCTCATTCTTGTCCCAGTCGATATTTGGGTGGTTTATCGCTCCTATTCCTAAAATAATTAATGCGGAAATAATTAAAAGATAAGGCAAATATTTTGAATTATCGTAAAGCCACGGATATATACTTTTTATGAATACTATGTGAACAATAATCGTTGATATCATACACATGGTAAACGTATTAAAGTGAAATCCTCCGGTACAACCTCTTAAACTGCAAAAACATAAAAGAAAAATGAACGTTGGGATTAGCATATTAAAATACATTGATATTATAAATAACAAAGAATATGACACAGTCTTTTCGATAATTTTATCAAGAGCATATTTGTACTCCTCTTTTAAGTTATGATTAATGATATTATTGCTCACTAATTGATTAGTAAGAATTTCTGTAATATGATTCATAAATGACCACCTTCGCTAATTCTATTATCGTTAATTATTATTAATATGCCAATAGCCACGGCAGAATTAGACTTTTTTTGGCAGAATTGGATTGCTTAAATGAATGTTGTTTTCTACAAAGATTGCTATGATGACGAATTTCATATATAATGCGTATAAATGCTTAAAATATTTTTTCTACATATTATATGGGTGAAACTAATTTATGATATATATTGCTATATGCGACAATGATAAAATCTACTGTGATTCCATAAAAAATGCTATCGGCACATTTTTTGAAGATAAGACAGATATCAATTACCATATTGATATCTATAACTCCGGGATTAGTTTATTAGATAAAGGAAGCGAGATATTAAAATATCATATTTGCTTTTTAGACGTCAATATGGAAAAAATTGATGGGCTAGAAACTGCGAAAAAAATCCGCACCTATTCAAGGGGAATTTTTATTGTATTCATTACTGCTTATGTTAAATACTCATTACAAGGATATGAAGTTGGCGCAATAAGATTTCTATTGAAAGATAGTAGGCTTAAATTCACAATAAATGAAAGCCTTCGTGCCATTTTTTTAGAAATGAATACTAATATAGAACCGCCTAAAAAGAAGTTTAATTTTTCGGGAGGTGAAAAAACCGTAACACTATCAACTATTTTTTATATCGAAAGCAATCTTCACAAGTTAGATTTTTATGTAATGGAAAAAGAACCTAGGCATTATACAATAAGGTGTAAATTAGATGATATCGAAGAATTACTTAGTGGAAACGGATTTATCAGAATTCACAAAAGTTATTTAGCTAATATTGAGCATATCCGTATTATTGACGGTCATAAGGTATTACTTACTAATGATATGAGTTTACCCATATCAAAAGCAAGATATAAGCAAGTGAAAAATTCATTTATCGAATATAGTGGAGATATTTGACCATGCAAATGATTTTATTTTTTCAAGGAATAATGATGCTGTTAATTGAGGTATTATGCTGTAAACTTTTTTATGAGATATTTTTGGAAAAACGGATTTTTCGTCAAAAATGGTTGGGGAAAGTTATCGATTCTTTAATAATTTTATCCTCTTTTACTGTTCTTTATTTTTTGAGTAATGAGTTGTATCTTAAGCATTTGTTTTCTTTTATTGCCTTTGCCGTGATAATGATTATTCATTTTAGAGCAAAGATTATTCGAGGTATTTTTGTCGTCGCCATTTATCAAGTTTTTGTTTTGGGAATTGACTATCTGGGTCTGTTTTTCATAATCTACCTTTTTTCGGATATCAAAGACGAAATCTTAGGCAGCTTAATCGGTGGAGCAGTAATTGCGCTTATCTGTAAAATACTGCTATTCGCCATTATTATCACCATCAGAAAATTATGGCACAAATCTGACTATCTAAATCTGCTGTCAAGAAGTGAATGGTTTAGATTTTTATATTTTCCTATTATGACTTTAATCGCACTTATATCCCTACTGTCAATCTCAGGTACTACCGACCAATCGGCGGTAAATACCATGTTACTTATCGGTTTTTGGTTAGTTGTCACAAACCTATTAGTGCTTTACTTAATCCGAGATATTTTCGTGCGTGAGGCAAAGCTTAAGGAAAATCATCTCACTACGGAACGTAATCGCCATCAAATCGAGATTTATAAAAAGATGTATGATATATTTGAGCAGCAAAGAATGAAAACTCACGAGTATAAACATCAGATGGAGTTTATCGAAAATCTACTTTCAGAGGGTAAAACTAAGGAATTGTCAGAATATGTTTCCAGCATTACAGGGAAGCTAAAAAAAGATTTAGATTCGTTTGATACTAATAATATCGTCGTTAATGCCATTTTAAACCGCAAATACCATGAAGCCGAGGAAAAAGATATAACCTTTGTATTAAAGTTTAATGATTTATCGCAAATAGTTATAAAAGAAGATGATATTGTGACAATTTTATCTAACTTACTAAATAATGCGATTGAGGCTTTAAATAAGGTAGACGGCGAAAGAATAATGCACTTAAAAATTACAAACGATGAAGAATATCTGACTATCGCTGTCAAAAACAACATAAATAAACAAGTAAAAGTCGTAGATGGTCGCTATTTAACCAGTAAGGATAATCCGCACGAACATGATATCGGTATTGAGAATGTTGCTGCCGCAGTTTCTAAATATGGCGGGGCATATGTTATTAAACAAGAAGATGGTTATTTTAAATTTTCCATCTTGATACCGCATAAGGGGACGTTAATCGAAAATGATTCTTAACTTCGGAGTAAAGTAGCATATCGCCAAGCCGCATAGGGAAATTCTGAAAATCCACTTGTTTTGGACACATGAGGAGGATGTGTTGATTGCTATTTGTTTTGACCATCCATACAAGCTACAGGATTTTTGGGCGAAACAAGCATGAATTTCAGATGCTCATTTAATAGAAGATGCCAACAGTGCCAGATTGGCCGTTCAAGCTATTCGTGTAGTATTGTCCGTTTTTTTGCGGAGCTTTATCATTTTCAATTAATTGGGCGTAATTATGCGATTTTGGCAAAATTAGGAATTTCATTAACACCGCTGTGCCTTGAAGCCGCCCCACAATTTAAGCATTTTACTTCAACGCTCTCCGCCTTTTGTGAATAGCGTAGTTTTAATTTTCCACCACAATCAGGACACCGAACAACCTCAATTTGTTCTGGTGTTCCATCGTATATTATAGCATCAACATCATTCCAACTCATTTTTTACCTCTTTTTCAAAAAATCAGCAATTTGCTTGTTTATCCATTCGTGCATTTCGGGTGAAGACATCTTGTGCAATTTTTTGTAAAAATTATCTGTATTTTGATTCGTTATAATTTCAGATTCGTAGTATTCATGTAATAACGTATCAATTAGCTCTTTTCTATCGGGCTTTCGTTGCTTCCCTATCTCAATACCAGTTACTTTTGTGCGTCCTAATATATCTTCTGTGTATCTTGTTTTTCCTACAGCTTTACCACGCATATTAGGAACGTATATAGGGTGGGCAAGGAAAAGCAAGTTCCTTCAAATCGTTAGCTAAAATATCATCTATTAATTCTTGAGATATTGCATATTTAATATATTGGGGGTTCTTCCTGTTTTCTCTTTCCAGTTCTTGTATGTCTGTCACTATAATATGAAAACCTCTTTCGTTATATATATTATTCTAACACAAAAACGCTTATATATCCACATATTTTTATGAATAATAGAGTAAAACGGACAATATCATATCGCATTTATTGTCCGTTTTTGTAGAGTTCTGCCATTTTCAATTATTTGGGCGTAAATTGGGCGTAAATCCTGTTTTCTCTTTCCTTTACTTATCCCAAGATACCCTTTATTTACGCAATTTCCGAGTTGCTTATTTATCCAGTGACTTCATCGAAGGAAACACTGCACGGTTTAAGGTAGTATGGCGTATTATCCCGTATTAAAAAGGATTTCGGCTTTTTCCTCAAACGTATTATCATGTATTATTACATATAATAAATGAAGAATTTGTTGTAGTTCTGTTGTAATCTCACATTTTTGTTGTACTTTTAAGACTGTATCCCGAAGGACTCTTCCTAAAATACATCAATATTCTTTGATAAGTTTTCGATTGCTTCTTTCTTTCTAATGTCAGTAACTTCGGCGTAAATATCCATTGTGGTTTCGATATTCGCGTGTCCCATCACTTCTTGAATGACTTTAATATCTTTTTCCTGTTCACAAAACCTTGTACAAAACGTATGTCTTAAATGATGACAGGAAAAGTGTGGAATAATAACCAGCTGACGTTTCTCTCTTTTTGCTTTTACTACTTCTTCCATATTATGGCTTTGAAGTATTCTTTTAATCGCGGCGTTAATTGTCTGTGGATTATGAACATTGCCATACCGATTAGTAAAAACAAATCCAGGTAAGTTTAAAATAAACTGCAAAAATTTATGATTTTGCACTTTCATTAGTTTAGCCATTTACAGAAAACCCCTATTATACAATAACATTGATTAGAGTGCTTTTTTAACAGTTGTCAAAAATAGATCATGACATAGAAATGTAGAATATAGCTTAACTTGATCGATTGACACGCAAAATAACTCTGCTTATTCACGAGTTTTCAATGGTTCTATATGCATCATAAAAATGTTACCTTGATTCATCAATGTGTTCTATAAACATTTGAATCAGTTATACTGGGGTTTATAGCAACTCATCTCACATATCTATCCGAATGAATTAACTCATGAGTCAAAACTATTTGAGAATCTTTGTATCAACATTATAAAAGCTCTCATTAGTACGATTAGCGAGAATATATTCCAACCTTTTTATGTCAATATAAAAAGGGTCATCTGGAAAATCATATTTTTGTGTAAATTCAAGCGCCAGTTTTTCCCTATTGTGATATAATTCTGCAAATTCATTTTGCCATGTTGGCCATTGTTGCTTTAGAGAGTTCATATACAAAACTCTTATACCATATTTTATTGCACAATTTATAATACTTGGACAGTTGCCTTCTAGTTCATTAATCGTATTAAACGACCATTGATAAATCACCCCTGGAACAAAATGCTCTATTTTTAATTCGCCACTTTTTTTACTAACTAATTTTATCTTTACTCGATAAGGAGAAGAAGGAATAAACTCAAAATTAATCATCTGCCAATCTTTTGATTTATTTCTATAATACATTGTATCACCTGTGCTATAACGAGAGTGAGTTCCGTATATAAAACCATATTTAGATAAAGCATCATCTGCATAAGCCCTAATAATATTCTTTGCTTTTAGTCTCTTTGCTTCATCTTCTTGAAGCTGTTCATAAATAATCATTATAAATCCTCTCTATTCATACTCATTAGATTCATTATCATTAAATGCCCAATTAGTAACCAACCCCAATAATCCTGCAAAAACCGGTATTGCAGCATTGTTAGCAATTCCAATGACCGTTGCATCATCGACCACTAATGCAATGATTACTCCTCCTAACACAACTACCCCAATTTCATATGCGCTGAATGTGCTGTTCTGTTTCTTATCAATTATGTCATAATTAATTATACCATTTTTAGAATCATAAACAACTAAGTTTTTAGTTGGATCATTAATGAATGGTTCTTCGAACCCCTTTAACTCAGTTCCTTTTTGAGGACCTTTAGGTGTATTATTTATTTTCATAGCAGCAATATATCCAGCTAATTGAACTTCTCCTATTGCGGTTGCAATCGCATTATTAGGTTTAATTTCATAAACATCCGTGACTCCAGGTTTTTCTACAACAATATCAGCATATCCAGTACCGCTATTATTTCTTTTTACATTATGTTTTATATAATAAGGGCTGGAAACCTGTGAATCTTGTTTTTTATAATATTCTCCTATCTGCCTATGTGCTGCTGTACCATTTAGCATATTCTCTAACCATATTGGCCAAAATCCATCAAAGTCAACAAATCGAAGTGGATTCGCCCAACAATATGAATATTTATTTAACGTATACGGATATTCTATGTTTCCCATTATCAAATCAGAGCTTATCATACGCGATATATTAGAACAGTAGTTACGCGCTTGAGCATAATAAGTATCAGATATATTATCTGGTTGATACCCTGTAAAACCAAATGGATTAGGGCATAAGTATTTTTTTATATTATTATTGGTTTCTGGTACAATTATAGGTATACCAAACTCATCATACGCATATGTTTGTTCTTGAAAATCTCCTATTAAGCGAATAGGACTTCCTAAATGGTCAGTCATGAACATTAAGTCAAGGGCTTTTTCACCGATGGCTGCTTTTTTCTTAACCCTATTCAAAAAGAAAAATAATTATGGAAATATGGCGGGGTTTTGCTATACTGAAAGCAGGGCGTGGTATTGTTCTTTTCTGCGTTGGCAAGAGGGAGCATAAATANGNNGNANANNATTTATATTTTGAACAGTTAACTGAAAGGGACAGTATATGATAATTTTAATCGGTGGTGAAGGATATACAGGAAAAACGTTTATGGCACAAAAACTCTTGGAAAAATATAAAATACCATATTTATCTATTGACCATTTAAAAATGGCTATCTATAGGTCAAATGATGAATGTGGCTTTACGCTTTTAGACAGCCAAGAACATATTGGCGAAAAATTATGGGGGATTTTGAAAGGCATTATTATGACTAACATCGAAAATGGACAGCACCTTATAATTGAAGGTTGCTATTTAATGCCCGAAAAAATAAAAGAATTAGAGTGTAATGCAGAATATTCAATGAAAATTATATCGTTTTATATGGGGTTTTCAAAAAAATATATAAATAATAATTTCGAGTCAATAATCTTAAAAAACATGGGTGTTATAGAAAATAGAACACCCAAAGATAACGATGACATAACCAAGGAAGTATATTTATTGGAAACTGCAAAAATAAAAAAGATGTGCAAAAATAGTGGGTCGAAATATTTTGAAATAAACAATGAATATAATCAAGAAATACAAAATGTTTACAAATGGATTGACGAACAAATAACATCAAGAGATTTATACACGTTTTTGGATTAAAAACGGAGTATAAGCATTTCTCAACTTAACAATTAAATGATGTTATTCCGTGATTATGGGGATTATCTACTTCAAATCCATAAAACGATTAGCACAAAATTGTGATGGTTAAGATATGGAATATAAATTTTTTTGAACTCGCACATTTCACCCGAAACGGACACAAAAATGGCAATCCATTTCGTGTCCGTGCGGGCGCAGGGTTTTGGATTTTAACCGCCGTAGGCGGTGCTTTTAGCCCCGCAGGGCGCACGTACTTTGCCCCCGCTTGCGGAACAAGGGCAAAGTACATAGTGCGTTAGCTACTTTGGCAGGCAAAGAAGAAAACCCCGCCGACTACAGTTCCTCGCCGTAACTTTTACGCCATCGGTTTGCGCTGGGAGCGTTTCTATTTCGCTCGTCCTGCTCCTTCGATTTTTGCGCGGCAGACTGTAAAACATCATTGAACGACGGCATATTTTTAATTCGGTATTCTTCTTCCAGCTTGCTGAACTTTTCCGAAATGTTTGCCCAGTTTGACTTTCCTCATTTCATCAGCCAGTTTTTCGTAGCCGTAGGTTTTTGAAATATCAATACCATGATTGAGTATGGCGGCTATCAAAATATTCTGTTCTGGCGTGAGATTGCTTGTCGGCTGAAAATTTCCCTTGAAATTAAATTTTAACAATCCAATGGCTTGAACAATATCACGTATGGTTTTGTGGGCAACCCTCGCTATATTTTTGAACATATTTGCTTCCTCGATTGCTTTGGCAGCCGATACAGCCATCTTCCGCAAACTTTTTTCATCTTCCTCGGCAAGAATAATCCCCGGCTTTCCGACCAGCGGGGCATGAATCCTCGTTTGGATTTTTTCAATCTGTTTAAGGGTGAGTATCTGTCCGCTGTCCTCGATGGACTTGATGCGCCCCTGTATATCTTTTTCTCTGTCGGTCAGCTTTTCAACCCGGTTTTCTTTTTGGGCTAATCGCTTATCAGCGGCCGCCAACGCTTCGTCAGCGGTAGCAAGCATTTCGGATTTTTGCGTTAGTGCTTCTTCCGCGGCGGCTAACGCTTTTTCTTTTTCAGCCAATTCTTCTTGGCGCAACAGCGTTTTATATTCGATAACGGAAAGGTGTTCCGCCGTACTGCCAACCTTGCCGCGTTCGAAACCGTCAAACCCTGCGGCTTTCATGTGGTCGTGGTAACGGTCTTGTAACTTGGAATAGGAAAGTTCCAAATACTCCTTGCCGTCCTCGCCGATTACTTTTTCGCTCTCCCATTTTTTAGAGTGGTTGACTTGGTTAATGACTTCCTTTAATTTTCCCGCAAGTTCGAGATTTTTGTTGGATTTGTTGTAATAAACCTCTTTCCGCACGACAGGGATATAAACCACATGAAGATGATAATGGTAAACATCACGCCCAACTGCGCCGACAAGCCTTTGTTCCGCTCATCGGCGTGCATGGTTGCCGACAGGACATATTTTTCATCGCCGACATCGGCAACCGCCATCTTATAGGCTTCAGCATAAAAGGCTTTGGCGAAATCGTAACCGCTTACGTAGCCGTGGCGTTCATATTGAGTTTCAAAATATTCCGTGTTCACGTCAAGAACCATTTCAGCGATTATGCTTGATTTGGGCTTTGTTCCCTCGCTGTTGAGTTTCAGCCCCCTTGTGCTTATTTCGCCGTCTTTAACCATCTTGTCGAAAACGCCGAGGTACGTTCCGTCACATACCTTAAAATGGACATTATTGTAACGGCTTCGCGCAGACATTTATTAAGCTGTGACTTAATGTAATCATCTGCAATGTCATAACTAAATTCTACTTCGTCGGCTTCATCTAGCGATACATCTTTATTTTTGCTTCGCATAATTTGATATTGCTCGCGATTGTCCATTTTATAAAGAACATCGTCAACTGGCACATCTTCATAGAATCTTATGTCGTTTACATGCATCATCTGCTTTCTAGTTTTCTTCACTAGTTTATCCTCCTTTCTTCGAAGTTGATGAGAAAGGAGGATTCAAGGGTATTTGGCAACATAGCATTGCCATTTATCTTTTTTCACGTAGCACTCCTCCTGTGCCAAATGAAAAAGCAGATTATAAAACCCTTGCTTCACATAACAAATAGTCAAAACAAGTGTTAAAAATCTGCTTACTATGTAACTC
>JGI24695J34938_10001882_pt1 | contig 17032 bp, 6 predicted proteins | sample TergutCo191P3_FD_34938 | JGI IMG/M metagenome (IMG submission 34938)
GGATTTTTCATCGTCAGCCATTAATGGCGGCGGCGGAGGAGTAACGGGAGGAGGAACGGGCGTGCTTGCGGCGGCGGGTGTGCTTGCAGTAACAGGTGTTTCTGTGTAGCTTCCTGTAATTTGAGCTTTCATGTTTCTGTAATCTTCGGGACTGAGCATCCCGTTTTTCAGCATATCATCAAGGTCTTTTAAATTTTTCTCCATCTCTGTCATGATCTGCTCCTTACTTTTTTGAACCGGGCAAAGGAATACCGCGGATTTTTTCGCCTGATGTCTTCGGCGCTTTTAACGCTTTATCTTGATCTGCTTTTGCTTTATCCGCTATATTTAATTTTTGGTAACATGTTGCGCGCGCCGTAAAAAATTCCGCGGCAGCCATTACGCCCGCGTCAGTGATAGCCTGCGTAAATGCAGCTAACGCTTCGTTGAATTTTGTTAGACTGTAAAGCGCGCTTCCCCGCGCCGCGTGAAACTGCGCGCTGAACAATTTGCTTCCGCTTAACGATGTAGCTTTGGTGTAAAAGTCAAATGCGTTTTTATAATCACCCAGATGATAATACGCCGCGCCGCATCCCGCGTAATAAGCGGGGTTATCAGGTTTTATGTTAATCGCTTTTGCGTAACTGTTGTAAGCTTCGGGATATTTTTTAGCGCGGAGCTGTTCGCTGCCGATCCACGAAAGATAAATGTCCCATGTGTTGGCAAGACCGTCAGTGTGCGCCGCGTCAAGAAGATTTAAAATCATCGGCCATGAAGCGGAGCCTTTTTCCATTGCCCAGTTTGTTGATGTTTCCGGATTTATTTCCGCCGCGGCGTCGATAATTTCGTTCATTATGGTAAATGAACTTTCTTTCTTTAAATTTGTAAGCAGAACCAAAAGTTCCATCGCGCTCATGTGTTTTAATATTGACGGGATTTCTTCCTTTAAAAAGATATTTCGTTTTGAAGTTTGTCCCGAAGCAATGTCAAAGAAAAGAAGTTCGCCGCCTGTCATACAGGACATTTTTCCGTTAGGTGCAAAATCAAAGCCGCCGTCGGGATAATCATGCCCAAGATTTATGACGGAACGGAACGCGGCAATAACCTGTCCTCCGCCTGCGGGCAGCACAGAGACACCGCCTTCTTTGTCAAACTTCAGCCAAAACTTGTCTTTCTTTTCGCCTGCTTCGTTAAATTCGCAGAGTATGCCTCCGACTCCTCCGGGCATGACAAGGGCGAAATAATTTCCGCCTTTTCGCACATCGACATAAGTGCACGGCAGAAGTTCTTTTTTGCCGTCGGCGGATGATATTCCCCACTTGCCGTCTTTTTTTACGGGGACTCCGGCGCTGCCGGCTCGGAATTCAGTGTAAACAGGTTTAGCGATTTGTTCCATTTTTGAATTTTGTATAACGCACTCGCCTTCCTGCATCATCCAGATATAATTCGCAGTTCCTGTTTCCATGATTGTAAATTTCGTGTCTTTTTTGTTTACATGCTTGTAACTTGCGCTGTAAATATATTTGCTGTCGTACACCACGTCGAAAGGATTGCCGAGCGCGCCCGCGATTTTTAAAGATTCCGCGCCTTTGCGCAGAACTTTTTTTTCTTCGTTAATCAGCACATAGCTGCCGTCGGCTTCCCTGCACTGATAAAGTCCCTTGTCTTCGTCAAATATCGAAATTAAATCATAAGAGAGCGGCAGAATTTCCGTGCCGTCTCCCTGCACGATTCCCCACTTGCCTGTTCTTTTTACGATGTATCGGTTGGGAGGAGAGCTTGCCAAAACAAATTCCCACACCGGAGAAAGAATCACGTCGCCGAAATTATTTTTTAAACCCCAGCGGAGATTCGCGCCGGAGCCTGTGTTAAATGTTCTATGAAGCTGAATGTCTTTGCCGTTAAGGAATAATTTAAAATATTTCCACTCACCCCACGAAATTAATTTATCTTTTTGATTTTTGTATTTATCAAGCCAGATATCAAGGTCCTTGCCTGTAAGATTTTCTATCCACGCCGTTATGTCGTCTTTTTTCATTTCGATAAAAAGAATAATTCTTTCTTTTAAATAGTCGGGAAGATCGTCAAGGTTTTCCAGCGTTCGTAATTCTTTGCCGTTGTTGATTCCGTCCTGAAACGGAGCTATAACGTTATTTTTAAAAGCGGCGGAGAGGCGCGGAACAAGTTTTAAATTGCTTCTTGTTGTGTTAACTACTTCGCGTACTTTCTCGCCTTCTTTGCCGTAACCCTGAACATCCATATAAGTGTAGAATCCGATTTTTTCGTCTCTGAGCGCGGGGATTAAAATGTCAGGATCGTTTTCAAGCAAAAGTTCGATGTCTTTCATGTTGCGGATTTCGGCGTTTTTTTCCGCGCCTGATTCGTCTTTATATTTTCCGACAACAAACGGAAGATTAGGAGTGAGCGAATACGCAACAGCGATGAATCCTTCGTCTTCTTTTCCTTTGGATGAAAATTCTTCGATAAGGTCGGCGATTTTTTCGGCTTCCTGCTGGGCGTTTTCGTAAGAGCTGTCTCCGACAAGTTCGCCCCACATATAATTTTTTAATTGTTTGCCAAAGACGATTTTTTTACCTTCTACCGGGTCTGCAAGCAGCGCCTTGGTGATCTCCATAAAACTGCGGCACTCGGTGTTTCCCACTTTAAAAACCGGAAGGTCGCGCACCGCTTCTTTAAAAACTTCTACGTCTTTACCGGCAAGATGATCTTTTACTTTTTCGTAATTCCACCGTTCTTTGCTGCGTACGGTAAGAAGTCCGTGGATAAGTTTTTTCATTCTCTCGGATAATTCAGGCGATCTTGCAAGAAGAACCGAAGCTGTCTGCCTGTTAGTTGCGTTTCTTTTAATCTGCCCCGGCGACAAGAAATGTCCTTTATCGTCAACAAAAGGCTCTTTACCGGTGAGCATGACCCAGAGCGTTATACCTAAAGCCCAATAATCGATTGCGGGGCTTACTTTTTTTACCAGTTTATCGGAATCGGAATCTCTTCCGACGGCGTAAGTTTCCGGGGCTTCATAACCCATAGTGCCGAAGTCGCTTTCGGTTAAATGGCTTGTCATTCCTTCGTCAACATCATAAAGCGTAGAAATGCCGAAGTCGCCGATTAAAATATTTTTGCCTATCCATTTATCGTCAGAGTCTTTTTCGGATTTTAAATAAAAGAAGTTATCCGGTTTTATATCCCTGTGAATAATGCCGAAACCTTTTGAGTGAATCACGTTAAAGCCTTCGAGTATTTCTTTAAGGTCTTCCGCGGCTTTTTCTTCGGATAACGGAAAATATTTATTGTTATTAGCTTCGGTTTTGTCACTTAACGCTCCGCCTTCGGCAAATTGAAGAATCGCGAAGGTGCAGTTTTTGTATGTGCCGTATCCGTAGAGGGTCATGATATTAGGATGACGAAGTTTTTTTAATTTATCGAAAAGCTCTGTGTTTTTTTCCAGTTTATAATAATATTTTAAAGCGTAACGGCCGCCGTCTTTTTCGCAGATGTAAAGCTCCGCTTCTCCTCCGGCAAACGAAAGAGCGCCTGTGATTTTAAATCCCGCGACATCCTCGCCTGTTTTAAGCCTTCCTTGAATTTGTCCGGCCGCATGGCTCATTCGATCCGCTTCAGCCTGAAGGTGAATATCTTCGCTGCTGTTATTCTGCATTAATTCGGTTTTATCCGCCATTTCCGTACCCCTTATTTCAACTTGTTATTTTACTGCTTTTTGTTGAGTCTTTTCCAAAACTCAATTATATTCGGAAAAGGCTTAGTTATATATTATTTTACTTAGTGTACGCGGTCAATAGTAATTACGGTCTTAATTGTTATTGTAGTATAATAGTGATATAATGGAAAGTAATTCATCCAATTGGAGTGAGTATGAAAAAATTCAGGTTATTTACGGGTTTATGTCTTTTTATTGCCGTTCTTTTTTCCGGCATTTGGAATATTTCGTGTAAAGGCAGGGAAATTCCGCCGGATCCGAATTATATTGCCGCTGTCAGCAGCGGAGTTTTGAACAGAAAAGACGTTATAATGGTGGAATTTCTGCATAATCAAGATATTCAAGCTGTTTTACCCTCAAATGCTTTTACGCTTTCTCCGAAAACCGAGGGTACTCTTTCATGGCGCGACGAATATACGCTTGTTTTTACTCCTTCCGAGATTTTAAAACCGGGGCAGCAATACAGGGTAAATGTGGCGATTCCCGGAATTCCGGTTTTCAATTTTGATTTTTTGACTTCTCTTCCTGTTTTTACTGTTGAACTTGATCCTATCCAGCTGCTTGACGAGCATGATGTTTTGATAACAGGTTTTCTGTATATCGATGATGACGCGGATATTTCGAAGATCGAATTGACTGTCGATTCGAGAGAACTTGGAAGACCGACATGGACACACGATGACGGACTTCACCGCTTTGCGTTTACGCCGGTAAACCGCGGAGAGGCTTCGCGCACTGTGGAGGTTACATGGAGCGGAAATCCGATCGGCGTTAAAGAAGACGGCTTTACGACTGTGCTGATTCCCGGCATGGAAACCTTCCAAATGCTGAATTTAAATTTTGATAACGGAGTGATCGAAGTTTCGTTCTCCGGCAATTTAAACGCGTCTCAGGATCTCCGCGGATTTATTTCGCTTTCGGGAGTTACCGATGTGCGTTATTCGCTTGAAGGAAATACCGTTAAAATATTCGGCGATAATTCCGGGGCGATGCCTGCCGGCGCGCAGCTTTTAATTCAGGATTTGGAAGATGTTAAAGGCAACCGCCTGACCAATCCTGTTCAATATACAATTCCGGATCGATGGGAACTGCCCGAAGTAAGATTTGCAGGTAACGGCGTAATCCTTCCGACAAGTCAGGGAGCGCAGCTTGTTGTCGAAACAAGGAACGTGTCAGGTCTTCTTGTCGAAGCATTTCAGATTTACAACAACAACATGATCCAATTTTTGCAGATAAATTCGCTTTCCGGCGAGCAGCAGCTAGATCGCGTGGGCGAACCTGTGTGGACTAAAGCTTTTGATTTTCAATGGCAGGCTCAGGATCAAAACCGCTGGATTAGAAGAGGTCTTGATATGGCGGAACTAAGCCGCAGATTTCCAGGAGGGATGTTTCATATAAGGATCACTTTCAGGCACAGGCATGTTCAATATGTATGCCCCAACACTCACGGAAGTTTTTCTAATTTGGAATTTCCCGACGACAGATTTCAGCGTTACAACAGTTCAAGCGGAGAATCTTCGTGGTGGGATAACTACTACAATTCGCCCAATTATGACTGGAGCGAATATTATAACCGCCGCAACGACCCCTGCCATCCGGCTTTTTTCCTTAATATAAGCGGGCGGAACGTTACAAAACACCGCAATGTGCTTGTTTCGGATTTAGGGCTTCTTGCGAAAAGAGCGCTTGACGGATCATGGCTGATATCGGCGACGAATTTAATTACGGCGCGTCCTTCACCTAACATCGAATTCGGCGTTTATAATTATCAGGGTAAATTGATTTCGCAGGGAAGAACAAATTCAAGCGGAATCGCTGTTGTTCCCGCTTCGGCGGCTACGGGAACGGGTTCGCGTTTATTTATTTACGCCGAGAGCAGTTTGGGAAGAGCTTATTTAAGAATCAATGATTCGCTTGCGTTAGCTGTAAGTCATTTTGATATTTCAGGCGGCACTCCTTCGACAGGCATACGCGGATTAATTTACGGAGAGCGCGATGTATGGCGCCCCGGCGATGATGTTTATTTAACGTTCCTTCTTGCAGACCCTCAGGGTACGTTACCCGCAAATCATCCTGTCTCGTTTGATCTTGAAGACCCAAGGGGAAGACCCGTAATCAGCCGCACATTCACTTCTTCGGTTGACGGATTTTATCCAATCCATTTTTCTACTGCGCATGACGCTCCGACAGGGGACTGGACAGCGAGAGTGAGGGTCGGCGGCAATACATTTAACAGAAATATTAAAATAGAAACCATTATGCCGAACAGGCTCAAAATGGATCTGAATTTCGGCGATGCGGAATTTATAAAAAGCGGCTCTCAGCAAATTCCGCTTTCGGCTGAATGGCTTTACGGTGCGCCCGCGTCGGAATTAAAAGCTGATGTTACGGTAAGCTACGCGGACAAAGAAACGACATTCGCGGGCTTTAATGATTATTCCTTCCGTGATTTTTCTAGGAGAGTTTCGCAGGAACGGCAGAATGTCTGGGAAGGAACGTTAGACAAAGACGGCAAAACGGTTTTTACAATGAATTTAAATCCGGGAACCGCGGTTCCGGGAAAAGTTACGGCGCGTTTTATGACACGGATTTTCGAGCCTTCGGGGGTTTTTTCGTCGGAACAGATAAGCATGGAGTATTCGCCTTACGCCCGTTATGTCGGCGTAAAACTTCCAAGGGGAGATGCGACGCGTAACATGCTTTTAACCGATGTTGATCATCAGGCTGAAATCGCCGTTGTTGACGAAACCGGCAAACCGGTGCAGGGAAATGTAGAGCTTGAGTGCGCGATTTACAAACTTAACTGGCGCTGGTGGTGGGAAAGAGGCGTCGGAGAGGCTGCGGAATTCGCTTCGACATTATCAAGAAATCCGATTTCGCGGCAGACTGTTAATGCAGCTAACGGAAAAGCGGTTTTTAATTTTAGAATAAATTATCCCGATTGGGGGCGTTACCTTATAATCGCGAGGGACGGAAGAGGCGGACACGCGGCGGCTCAGGTTGTTTACATTGATTGGCCCGGATGGGCGGGACGCGCGCAGGACGGAGGACAGGGTTCTCAGTCGATGATCACTTTAACTCCGGGGAAACCTTCGTATAACACCGCGGAAAGAGTGCAGATAACGTTCCCGTCAAATAAAGACGCGTCGGCTTTGATTGTTATAGAAAAAGGCGGAAATATTTTAAGGAGCGAGTGGATAAACTGCTCCGACGGAACAACGCGCTATGAATTTGCGGCGGAACCTTCGATGGTTCCCAATATTTATGTGCACGTAACGCTAGTGCAGCCGCATCTTCAGGTGTTAAACGATCTGCCGATCAGGCTTTACGGCATCACGCCTGTGTTAGTTGAAGATCCAAGCACCGCGCTGCGTCCAGTGATCAGAACCCAGGATAATTGGCAGGCTGAATCTGAAGTCTCGTTTACAATAAGCGAAGCCGGCGGAAGACCGATGGTCTACACGGTCGCGGTAGTTGACGAAGGGCTTTTAGGACTTACCCGTTTTAATATTCCAAATCCGCGCAATACATTTTACGCGCGTGACGCTTCTTTTATAAAATCTTGGGATTTATTCCAGGAAATCATGGGAGCTTTTTCGGGAAGACTCGAAACGCTTCTTGCAATCGGCGGCGGCGATGACGGCAGTATCGACTCAAATAAAGAAACGCAGCGCTTTAAGCCTGTTGTGCGGTTCTTCGGACCTTTCCGGATCGCAAGAGGAGAAACTAAAACAGAAACCTTTACCCTGCCTCCGTACATCGGAGCAGTCCGCATAATGGCGCTTGCCGCTTCTTCCACAGCAGAAAATCAAAACGCAAGAGCGTTACGTGCATACGGAACGGCACAGCAGATAGTAAGGGTAACGTCGGATTTAATGGTTTTCGCATCCCTTCCGCGCGTTCTTTCTCCGGATGACGAAGTTGAAGTTCCTGTTTATGTAAATTCACAGAGAGACGGAAACAGGAACGTTAGAGTAAATCTTTCTGTTCCCGGAGCCGTGATTTCCGGGGCTGCTTCGCAGGATGTTTCGTTTGACAGAAGCGGTGAAAAATTAATACGCTTTAAAGTGAAAGCTCCTGGAAATCCGGGGAATTTAAAATTTACCGTAACGGCGGAATCGGCGAATTTAAGAACAGCCCGCCATGTTGTCGACCTTGAAGTGCGTTCAACGGCTATTCCTGTTACAAAGTCAGCGCAGAATTTGGTCGCGGCGGGCGAGACATGGAGAGGAAATCTTGATTATCCGGGAAGGAACGGAACCAATACGTTAGTCGCAAGTTTTTCGCGCCTTCCTCCCCTCAATCTTGAATCGCGTTTGGAATTTTTAATCAGTTATCCGCACGGCTGTCTTGAGCAGACGACAAGCGCTTCTTTCCCTCAGCTTTATCTTGATAAAGTGATGCAGTTAGACGATAAGCGCAAAGCGGAAATTCAAAATAATATAAACGGAGGCATTGAGCGCGTTCTGGGTATGCAGCTTATGTCCGGCGGTTTTTCATACTGGCCCGGTGAATCGGCGGTAAATGACTGGGCGTCTTCATATGCCGGTCACTTCCTGCTCGAAGCGCGAAAAGCAGGTTTTCAAGTGCGCGAGAGCGCGATTAGAAGCTGGATAAATTATCAGAAGAACACTTCGGCGCTGTGGCAGGCCGGCAGCAGAAGATTTACGGAACAGGCATACAGGCTTTACACGCTCGCTCTCGCAGGCGACGCCGACCTCGGATCGATGAACAGGCTTCGAAGCCAATCTTCAATGCCTGTACAGGCGGTTTGGCGTCTTGCCGCGGCTTACTGGCACGCGGGACAGCGCGATACAGCGCGGGGTATGGTAAGAGGTTTGTCGCTGCCTTCGGAAACTTACCGCGAGTTATCCGCGACTTTCGGCTCGGATTTAAGAGATAAGGCGATGATTCTAGAAACGCTGGTTCTTGTCGGAACCGCCGAAGATATGGGAAGAACAAGAGCGTTATTCGAAGAAATCACGACAGCGTTAGGCGGCGAGAGATGGCTTTCTACGCAGGAAACCGCGTACTCGCTGATTGCGCTGTCTCCGTACATGGAAAAAAATTCGGGCGAAGGCGAACTAAGGCTTGATTTTAACGCCGCCGGAAGAAACAGTAATATTGCGTTTAACGCGCCTTCCGCTGAATTCGTGTTCGGAAACGTATCGGGAACAAGCACGAATTTTTCCGCGGTTAACCGCTCGGCTTTCCCTGTTTATGTCAGATTTACGTCAAAAGGACTTCCCGCTGAAGGCGCCGAGCCCGCGTTATCGGAAGGATTGGCGCTGAACGTTGAATACCGAAACTCGTCGGGAAGAACGATGAATCCCGCAGACCTTAAGCTAGGCGACGATATGGAAATTGCCGTGCGCGTCCGCAACAGTTATTCGGCGGCTGTGGAGGAAATTGCGCTTATCGTTCCTGTTCCAGCTTCCTGGGAAATTGTAAATACCCGCATCGGCGGCGGATCTTCTGCGTCTAACGTACGTTACATGGATATCCGCGACGACAGGGTAATGGCGTACTTTAACCTGAACAGAAACGAAGAGCGGATAATACGTTTCTCTGTAAACAAAGCGTACGAAGGCTCTTTCTTCAGACCCGCGATACACGCCTACGCAATGTATGACGAGTCGATTCGCGCGCTCGTTCCGGGTGTACGATAAAATTGATTGCATGGAACGCGGATTTTTAACGCACGCTGTCAGCTTATACGAAGTTCTAAAAAAAATTTTAAGGAAGCGGTATAAATTAATATTCTTCCTTTTAATTTTTCTTTCGGCGGTTATCGCTTTCGCGCTTTGTTTGCCCGATCCTTTGTTTGATGTTTCTTATTCGCCGGTTTTGTATGACAGGGATGGGAATCTTCTTGGGGCGCAGGTTGCTTCTGACGGGCAGTGGCGGTTTCCGGGCAGCGGCAATTTAAATGAAAAATTTATAATCGCTTTAATCGAAGCCGAAGATAAACGCTTCAGGAAACATCCGGGCGTTGATTTAGCGGCAATCGGCAGAGCGGCGATTCAGAATATACGCGGCAAGCGGATTGTTTCGGGCGGTTCTACAATTACTATGCAGACAATTCGCCTGGCGCGCGGTTTTAAAAAACGCACTTTTTTCGAAAAGGGCATCGAAGCTGTTATGGCGCTTCGCCTCGAAATAGGAAGATCGAAAGATGATGTTCTTGCTTTCTATGCAGCTAACGCTCCGTTCGGTGCGAATGTTGTCGGGCTCGAAGCGGCGTCATGGCGCTGGTACGGAAGAAGCCCCGACGATCTATCATGGGCGGAAGCGGCTTCTCTCGCCGTGCTACCGAATAATCCCGCAGTCATTCATCCGGGACGCAACCGCGATGCTTTAAAAGAAAAAAGAGACGCGCTTTTGCGCAGACTTTTTAATTCAGGTTTTATTGACGAAGAAACTCTAGTCTTATCGTTAGCTGAAAATTTACCGGGAGAGCCTCTTCCCCTTCCGCGCTTAGCTCCTCATCTGCTTGACAGGCTTGTCATTGAAGCCGGCTCTTCGGCGGTTAGAGAGCCGCCTGTTTTTGTATCTGCATTAGACCGGGGCATTCAGGAGCGCGTAACATCAATTTTAAACCGCGCAGGCGGCAGATTTTTTTTTAACGGGATTTTTAACGGCGCTGTTGTGGTAATCGATACAAAGTCAGGAGAAGTCGCGGCTTACGCCGGCAATATGATTACACCTAACGCTCCTGATGTTAATAATGCAGTCTCCCGCAGATCAAGCGGAAGCATATTAAAGCCTTTTTTGTACGCCGCAATGCTTGACACAGGAGACATACTCCCTTCATCGCTTGTAAGCGATATTCCGACAAGGATAGGAAGTTTCAGCCCGGAGAATATGAGCCGCACGTATCTTGGAGTAGTTCCCGCTGATGATGCGTTGGCGCGCTCTCTTAATGTGCCTGCAGCGCGATCGCTGCGCGTTTACGGAGTTGACCGCTTCGCTCAGCTTCTGCGTTCGCTTGGAATTACAACATTGTTTCGTCCCGGCGTTGAATACGGGCTTCCTCTTGTTCTTGGAGGTGCGGAAGTAAGCCTCCTCGAAATTACAAGTCTTTACTCAGGTCTTGGAAGAGCGGCGGTTTCTTATTCAAACACTCCGGCAAACGAAGTGTTTTTTCAGCCTGTAATTTTAAAAAAGACCGGTTCTTCGGGAAAAAATGTTACACGTAACGTACCTGTAAGGGAACTTTCAGCGATGATTTCGCCGGGAGCGGCTTGGCTCACCCTTGAAGCGCTTGTTTACGCGGCGCGGCCGGGAGAAGAAGCTGTTTGGCAGGAATATGCAGGAGCGAGGCACATCGCGTGGAAAACAGGAACCAGCTACGGATTCCGCGACGCGTGGGCTGTCGGCGTAACGCCGGAGTGGACAGTGGGCGTGTGGATTGGAAACTCATCGGGAGAGGGAAGACCTGAGCTTCGAAGCACTGTTACATCGGCTCCGGTGTTATTCGAAATTTTTTCGGCTCTTGATTCTCTGGAAATGCACAGAAGGACATGGTTTATAAAACCGACAATTGAACTGCGCCAGGAAGAAGTCTGCGCGATATCCGGTTTTCCGGCTTCCGGAAACTGCGCGGAAATTATCTATAAAGATATTCCTAAAAACGCGCCCGCCGCGAGAGCGTGCCGTTACTGTCAGATTATCATTCTTAATGAAAATCTTGATCGCCGCATCATGATAGAACCGGGAATTTTTACGCCGGTTGTTCAGCGCAGATGGTTTGTACTTCCTCCCGCCGAAGAATGGTATTATCGCAGATGGAATCTCGATTACAAACCGCTGCCTCCGTTTGCCGATGATCTTAATATTATAAACAGCGGTGAAAGAGCGCTTGCTCTTTTCAATCCCGAACCTAACGGTCAGATTTATGTTCCGCGCGAAATAGACGGCAGCGAAGGAAAAATTGTTTTCTCCGCAGCTCACCGCAGCGAGTTTGAAATAATTCACTGGCATCTTGACGCCGATTATCTTGGCTACTCTCAGAATTTTCACGAAATGGAAGCGCGCCCGCTGCCGGGACTGCGCACTCTCACTTTGGTGGATTCATCGGGTAACACAATAGTAAGAAGTTTTATTGTTTTAAGCTCGCAGTAAATAATTCCTCTTAAAAACGCAACAAATTTATATGTTTTGGCAACAATTTTATATGTTAATACACATAATTTTGTAATAAAATCATGAAAAATATAACATGTATGGAAAACAATGGAAAATGAAGAATTTTACCGCAAACCAACATAAACTAACGCGACCCCGCTATACGTTTATATAAAGCAATACATAACAAAACAGGAGGAAAATTATGAGCGCGGTTTTTAATACAATCGGAAAAGTTTGCTTTTTACTGATAGTAATAGGTTTTTGTCTGCCGGTCGCTTACGGCTTAAACGGATTTCAAATTGCGCATAACGATACAATACAAACAGGGTCTGCGCTGTCATTTGCTCTTTACGGATTATTTATTTCCGCGTTTATAGGATTTTCATTTTACATTTTTTATAATCTCGGGTTAGAAATTGACGAAATTGATATTCTTTGGGGAATTTCTCAATCTTTAGTTATTAATATCGCCGTTATAATTATATGTATTTGTTTTGGTTTGATTCCTTTTTTTATAAATTTAAAAGAGCATGGCGGCAATTATGAAATCGGCGTAATTTTGATAATTACAGGGCTTGCGTTAACACTAATCTTTCATATTATTTCTTTTATTACAGAATATAATGTAGGAGGAAGCAGTTACATCAGCATCAATAATAATATTAGCAATAGCGGTAATAATACTAGCAATAGTAATAATGATGATGACGATTATTATTTTCCTGATGTTTGTCCGTAGTAATATAAAAACAACATATAAATGAATGTAAAATCCGCGGAAGGGAAAAACTTTTTAAGGGAGTGTAAATATGACAAAAGAAGAATTCGAAGCTGAGTATAAAAGAATATTCGATAGAGCAATGGCAATGAGCGAAATTACCCGCCGCGAAGGACTGCTTGCTTTGGGAGATCGCATTGATGAAGAAAAACTCTATCAAAGGGATGTAATGGAAGTCGGTTTAAGATTAACTTATGACGGAACAGACGCCGGTATAACGGAAAATATACTGACAAACATTATTAATCAGGAAACTGATAACGAAAAAAAATTATTAAAAACAGTTCAAAAAACCGCTGTGCTTGCTATACATCAAGGATATTCGGCGGGAATACTTGCGTTAACATTAAATTCTAATGTTGAAATTTGCTTTGAGAATGCGATGAAAATTTATCTTGATTTGAATGATTATAAAAAATTATTTTCAAAGGATGAAGATAATAGCATTAATGGAGATAATGATTTTTCCGAAGATTTAATTAATATAGGCGATGACATTTTTGGTCTTGCCATTAAATATTTAAAGGGCGACGGCGTGCCGCAGGATTATGAAAAAGCCGATGAATTGTTCCGAAACTCCCTGGAAATAAAAATTGAAAATCACGGTAAATATCATCTTTTTACCGCTTTAGCTAATAATTTAACCGCCGATCAATACAGAGAACACGAAGATTATAAAACAGCGATTTCTTATTATGAAGACGCGCTTTCGGTATATAAAAGAATTTACGAACAAAATGATCAAGATATAACTAACGCATTTTGCTATATCGCTATTTGCTATGAATCTTTGCAATGCTATGAAAAAGCGGTTGAATATTACGAGTATGCTGTCGCGTCAGACGAAGAGATCAACGGAGAGGATAATGAGAATCTTGCGGTATTTTTTAATCAAATATCCTTATGTTATGAGAAATCCGAAAATTATTTTAACGCTCTTAAATACAGCATGGAAGCTCTTGCGATAAGAAAAAAATATTCAGGTTTGGAACATTCAAGTACGGCTTATGTTTATTATAAAATAGGCGGCATTTATTACTTGATGGAAGATTATGAAAACTCGCTGACATATTATGATAAAGCTTATAAAGCGTATTTTAAAAACGGCGGCGAAGAAGATATCTCTGCGGTTAGTTCTTTGTTTAATGCGGCTGATTGTTATTACCTTGTTAAGAATTACGAAAAAGCGCTGGAATATGATTTGGAAGTTCTTAAAATAAGAAAAAAAATCTGCGAGATAAACGCTCCGGAATTATCGCTTTCTTACAATAACACGGGAACTGATTATCGTGTCTTGGGTAAATATGAAGAAGCTCTTAACCATCATCTAAAATCGCTTGAATTAAGAAAAGAACACTGCGAAATAAAAGATTATATCGCTTTCTCGTACAGTAATGTCGGCAAAGATTACGAAGCGATGGGTGATAAAAAAAACGCGCTTAATTATTTTAAAGAAGCTCTTTGGATTTATGAAACGCTTGAAGGTTTTAACAATGATGTTGAAGATATGATGCAGTCCATTAAAAGGTGTGAATAATATGGATATTGGAGACCCGACTATTTATAAATGCCCGTTGTGCGGTAAATCAATGCAGATGACAAACTGGACAAGTTACACTGTCAGCTCAAGTAAATATTATTCAGACGGTGAAGTATCGCAGTCAGGTATCTGCGTTCCTGATTTTACTCCCGATCTGGCAAAATGCCCTCATTGTAAAGGTTTATTTTTCAGGCACAATGTTAAAGACGCGGAAACGGTGAACTTTTATGTAAATAATGTAAAAGAAGAAATAGAAGAGCCAACTAGAGACGATCTTATAAGCGCCGTTAAAAATAAATTACTTAAAAAACAACAGGAAGTAAAAACGTTACGCGAAATGGTTTGGCGCAGTTTTAACGAAGAAACCCGGCAGGGATATAATGAATTAAAAGACGATGATTTAAGTTTCTGGAAGGACAACTGCGCCGCGCTTTTAATGTTAACAGAAAAAAAACTAAAGCAAATGCAGTCAGGAAAAAACAGCGGGAGATATGAAAAGGACAATATTGAATCTTGTCTTTTAATGACTGCCGAACTCAACCGTAACTTAGGCAATTTTGACAGGTGCATGGAATTTATAAATCAACTCGGAAGCAAATGGGGCTGGCTAAAAAAGCAATTCGCCTGGGAATGTAAAGGAAAAAATATTTACACATTTCAGCTAATGAGCAAAAAAGAAATGAATTTAGAAAAATCCAAAGAGCAATACAGCGATGATTATTATAATCGTGCAAAAAAATATCTTCCGCCTTTCTACGGACGCAGGGATTTAAAAAAAGTTCTTGCCGATTTAAAAAAGGCTGAAGATTTAGGCATGAATGGAATAATTTTTTACCGCAAGAGAGGCGATATCTATCTTGAAGAACTCAATGATCCTGATAACGCTATTGCAGATTATGATAAAGCGCTGAAACAAAAAGATAAAGACGAATGGATTCAAAATTATATATCAGGAATTATTATAAAACGCAGTAAGGCATATCAAAAAAAAGGAAATTTTAAAAAAGCTCTTGAAGGAATTCAATCCGCTATTGAAGAGGATAATGAAAATCACAGATTGTATTTAACGCAAGCGGAAATTTATGAAGCAATGGGGGATATAAAAGCAGCTCAGCGCGATAAACGCAAGGCTGAAGAAGTTTTAAAAAAGGAAGAGAAAGAAAGGAAAGCGTTCAGAAATAAAACGACTAAGAAATCTAAGCGTAAAAAAAATACCATAGATGAATTATAAAGAAATTAGGTTATTAAATTCGTGTTGGTATGTGTGGTTAGTGGTAAAAATATTAATATTTTAAGGAGCAGATTATGATAAATGATTTTCAGGAAAACAGGCAGATTCGTATTTTTATTTCGTCAACATTCAGGGATATGATGAAAGAGCGTGATTATCTTATTACAAGGGTTTTCCCGGAACTGCGGCGTTACTGCGAAGAGCGCGATATAAGCCTCTTCGAGCTTGATCTGCGGTGGGGCGTTACTCAGGAAGAATCCGAAAATCAAATGGCTTTTAAAATTTGTCTTAACGAAGTCGGAAATACAAGACCGTTTTTTATCGGGCTTCTCGGCGAACGTTACGGATGGGTTCCCGATGAAGAAACGCAGGAAAAAATGAAACCGACAAATGTATTCGAAGAATACGAATGGCTGCAGGATGAATTAAAAAATAAAAAAAGTATCACCGAAGTTGAAATTCGCGAAGGAGCGTTTCTTTCAACAGATAAAGTTAACGCGTATTTTTATATCAGATCTCCGAAGATGCATACGCCGGATGAGTTCAGGGAAGAAAAAGGAAGCCACGGCGAAAAAATGCTTTTGGAATTAAAAGAGAGAATTAAAAACGATAAAAGATATGACGAAAATATTTATGAGAGCATCGAACAGCTCGGGCAGCAGGTAGAAGAAGATTTTAAAGCGCTTGTCGATTCTCTTTTCCCTGAAAAAAGGCGGCTTTCCGGTTTTGAAAAAGAGCGCATGCAGCAGCATGTATATCTAAAAAGTAAAACAAGGTCTTATGTAACACATCCTGACTGGATGAATTTTCTTGATGATTTCGCAGAAGGAGACGAAAAGGAAGCGGTTATAACAGGCGGGAACGGAAGCGGAAAATGCGCTCTTCTTGCGAATTGGATAGCGCAGAGAAATTTAAAACAAAAACAAAACGAAAAAATTATTTATCATTTTACAGGCGTTTCCAAAAGCGAAGGAGATTATCTTAATATCACCCAAAGGTTAATTGATGAAGTAAACGATTTTTGCAATAAGCCCGAGGCTGTTAATATTAAAGATAAAAAAGAAAGTTTTATTTCTTATTTTAACGATTTAATTAATATTTTAAACGAAGAAAAGAATGATGATCTGCAGGAAGTGCTGCAGAATTTATTATTCGCTATACCGGAAGATCATAAATTGATAATTGTTCTTGACAGCCTGGATCGTTTAATCGACGAAGATAACGCGAAAATGCTTAACTGGCTGCCGGCGTATCCTTCAAACGTAAAAATAATTTTTTCTTCGGCAACGGACGATAAAACAATGGAAGCGATTGACCGCAGAACAAATAAAAAGCTTGCGCTTAACGCTCTACCCGCGCAGGCAAGGAAAGACTTAATTGTTAAATATTTTGAAAAGTTCAGCAAAAAATTAAGCGCAGCTCAGATTGATAAAATTATTACCGATAAAAAGAGCGAAAACCCCGCTGTACTGACCGCGATACTTGATAACCTTCGAATTTTCGGAAACTTTGATATTTTCGACAAACAGATTGAAGAGCGTCTTTCCAAGGAAAACAATGAAGCTCTGTTTGATTTATTTATAAACAACATTGAATCCTTGTTTAAAGAAAGCGGCAGCGCGCGGGAAAATATTGTTA
>JGI24695J34938_10001883_pt1 | contig 17020 bp, 12 predicted proteins | sample TergutCo191P3_FD_34938 | JGI IMG/M metagenome (IMG submission 34938)
GAAGGAGCCGCGCCTGATAAAAAAGTTTATAATTGTTTCCGCGCTGACGGAAGCGTTATGCCTCTTCTTGGTATTTGTTACGGGCTTCAGAGAATGACGCACGATCTTGGCGGAAAGGTCGAGGCTCTGCCGCATGTCGAGTACGGGCGGATCAAAGTGGAATTAAATGTCAGGAATAATGATTTAAAAAAACACGAAGAAAAAAAAGCTGAAATGAGCGGTATATCAAAAGAATTTCTTAAAAGGTTTAAAAATTCTTTTACCGCGTGGATGAGTCATGGTGATACGCTGACGCGGCTTGCTCCCGGTTTTATTCAGTGCGGGACAAGCGCTTCAGGCTGTCCGGCGATAATTTCGCATAACGAAAAGCCGTGGTTTGGGTTTCAGTTTCATCCTGAGGTAACGCATTGCGAAGACGGCGATAATATGCTCGGCGCGTTTATTTTTGACATTTGCGGCTGCGATAAAAACTGGAGCATGGAAAATTATACCGGTGAATTAATCGCCGTTTTAAAAGAACGCGCGGGGGATAATCCCGTGCTGCTTTTGATCTCAGGCGGCGTTGATTCAACTGTCGCGGGAGCCGCGCTTTTAAAAGCGCTTAAGAGCGGACAGGTTCATCTTATGTATATTGATACCGGACTTATGCGAAAAAACGAAACGGCTGATGTCCGCTCAATTCTGGAAAAATTAGGTGCAAGCAATGTTCACATAATAATGTGCGAGAATGAATTCCTTTCAGCGCTCAAAGGAAAAACCGATCCTGAAGAAAAGCGAAAAATTATAGGCGATTTATTTATCTCAATACAGGAACGAGAGACTGCCCGCCTTAATCTCCCTGACAGTTATCTGCTGGCGCAGGGAACTTTGTATACTGATTTAATCGAGAGCGGAAAAGGCGTCGGTAAGAAAGCGCATGTAATAAAAAGTCATCACAATGTAGCGAGCCCGTTAGTTGACGCAAAACGCAGAGCAGGAAAAATTATTGAGCCCCTTGATCGCCTTTACAAAGACGAAGTGCGCCGTCTTGGGCGTTATCTCGGCGTTGGTGAAGAAGCTGTACGCCGCCATCCATTTCCGGGTCCGGGGCTCGCGACGCGAATTCCAGGAGAGGTTACCAAAGTTAAATGCGATATCCTCCGCGAAGCGGACGCGATTTTTATTGAAGAATTAAAAAAACGCCGCTGTAAAAATAATGCCTGCCGCAGCCTTTATGACGATATCTGGCAGGCGTTCGCTGTCCTTCTGCCTGTCTGCTCAACAGGCGCTGTAAAAGACGAGCGCAGTTACGGTTTTGTTCTTGCGTTACGCGCCATTATAAGCAGCGATGGAATGACAGCGGATGTCTATCCATTTGAATCCGAAGATATTCTTGCGATATCGGAGCGTATTACAAACTCTGTTAAAGAAATTGGGCGGGTTATTTATGACATATCAAGCAAACCGCCGGCTACGATTGAATGGGAATAATATATTTTTTATGCGTATATTTTTTTCGCAGATTTTAAAATTTAATCACCCATTACGCGCACATGAACTTTTCTCACGCGCGGACCGTCATATTCATTGAACCAAATTCCCTGCCATGTTCCAAGAAGAAGTTTTCCGCCTGTAACAATCACCGTAATTGAAGGACCGACAAGGCTTGTTTTTATATGCGCCGCAGAATTTCCCTCGCTGTGGCGGAATTCTCGCATTTCGGGAGATATCATATTTAAAGCGAAATTTATATCACGGGGTACATCAGGATCCGCGTTTTCGTTGATTGTTACCGCCGCTGTTGTATGCGGCACAAACACAACGCATATACCTTCGCGCACTCCCGATGATGCTACAATATTTTTCACGTTATCTGTTATATTAATCCAGTCAGTTGTGCCGCCGATTCTGGCAGTCCCCCCTGTTTGTACGCTGAATTCGGAAAGTAATGTCATAATTTATCATTCTAAAAATATTTTTGTTTATTGTCAAGTTGATGTTTAATTTTGTCTGTATATATTAATTATATAAAAAACTTATATAATTACCTGATGATTGCGTTATCAAATAAACAGGCGCGGCTTTTCCTGCTTTTAAAACACGGCTTGCTTGGTAAATATAAATTTTCCGAAAAAAAAGGCGCGCTTGATTTTATTCGCCAAACAGGATGTATCCAGTTTGATCCTGTCGATATATGCGGAAAAAACTCCGAATTAACCTTGCAGTCACGCGTAAAAAATTTTTCTAAAAATACGCTGTATGAGCTTCTTTACAAAGACAGAAAACTCTTTGATTATCCTGATAAAAATCTTTCTATAATTCCTATAGAAGACTGGCCGTATTTTGAACGATACAGAAAAGCCTCTCGTGACAACATTAAAAAATACCCTGAAATAAAAAATTTTATTAAGCAGGTTAAATCCTGCATTCGGGAAAAAGGCGCAATCTGTTCAAGCGATATAGATATTAAAGGGGATTCCTACTGGCAGTCGGCGATACACTGGAGCGCCGGCAATAAAATGTCACGCTCGGTTCTTGAACATATGTATTCAACGGGAGAGCTTATCATCCATCATAAAAAAGGAACGCGAAAATATTACGATTTATCACCGCTTTATATATCGGAAAAAATTTTAAACACCGGCGAGCCTCTGCGTAGCGGATTTGATCACATGAAATGGCGTGTTCTTCGCAGAATCGGAGCTGTCGGTTTATTATGGAACCGTTCATCTGACGCGTGGCTTTATATTCAGGGGCTTAACGGCGGTACGCGGGATGAAATATTTAAGTCTCTGATGGAAGAAAAAAAGATTACCGAAGTTAGTGTCGAAGGTTTGCGTGATGCGCTTTATTGCAAAACAGAAGATATTAAACTGATTGAATCAATTAATAAAAATCCGGAATTTGAACCGAGGTGTGAATTTATCGCTCCGCTTGATTGTTTTATATGGGATAGAAAATTAATTAAGGCATTATTCAATTTTGAATATACATGGGAGATATATACTCCGCCTGAAAAACGAATATACGGCGTTTATGTTTTACCGGTTCTCTTTGGAGATAAATTTATCGGGCGCGTTGAGCCTGTCTGCGACAGAAAAACTAAAACTCTTAATGTAAAAAATTTCTGGTACGAAAAAGATGTAAAACTAACCGGAAATATTAAGCAGGCATTAAAGGACTGCGTTAAAAGATTCGCTGTTTTTAATGATTGTAAAAATATTACAGGCAGAATAATTACAGATTGAAAATTAATTTTTTTTCTGTTACAGTGACTCATAATGAATTACGCCGAAGAATCGCTTAAAAAACATTATGAGTGGCACGGGAAACTTGAGATCATAAATAAAATGCCGGTATCGACGCGTGAGGATCTTTCACTTGCGTATACCCCGGGCGTCGCTCAGCCTTGTCTTGAAATTCAAAAAGATCCGGAAAAAAGCTGGGAACTTACAGGACGCTGGAATACTGTCGCGGTTGTCACAGACGGGACGGCAGTGCTTGGGCTTGGCGACATCGGTCCCGAAGCGGCGATGCCTGTAATGGAAGGCAAGTGCGTTTTATTTAAAGCGTTCGGCGGGGTTGACGCTGTTCCTCTTTGTATCAGATCAAAAGAAGTTGACGCAATTGTCGAAACCGTCGCTTTGCTTGCGGGAAGTTTCGGCGGCATAAACTTAGAAGATATTTCCGCGCCGCGCTGTTTTGAAATTGAACGCAAATTAAAAGAGCGCTGCGACATTCCAATTTTTCATGACGATCAGCACGGAACTGCGATTGTCACTCTTGCCGCTCTATTAAACGCGTTAAAACTCACCGGAAAAAAACCTGAAAATGTCAGCGTAGTCACTCTCGGCGCGGGTGCTGCCGGAATCGCGGTGATACGTTTATTGCTGGCTGTCGGGTTTTCCGATGTGATACTTTGCGATCGTAAGGGAGCTATTTACAGAGGAAGAGGCGATCTTAACAGCGAAAAAGAAGAGATGGCTCTTATCACAAACAAGCAAATGAAAAAAGGAGAACTATCTGATGTCCTCCGCGGAGCTGATGTTTTTATAGGGCTTTCCGCTCCGCATATGGTAACCGACGAAATGGTAAAGTCAATGTCACCTAACGCGATTTTATTTCCGATGTCTAACCCGACGCCGGAGATCATGCCTGACGCCGCGTTAGCCGCAGGAGCCGCGGTAGTTGGAACAGGGCGCAGCGATTTCGCGAATCAGATAAATAATGTTTTGGCGTTTCCCGGAATTTTCCGCGGAGCGCTTGATGTCCGCGCAAGCGATATCAACGACAAGATGAAAATCGCCGCGGCTTACGCGCTTTCTAATCTTGTAAGCGATAATGAACTGCGAAGCGATTACATAATACCCGCGGCGTTTGATCCCAGAGTAAAAGACGCTGTGGCTAAAGCTGCGGCGGATGCCGCGGTTAAAAGCGGAGTTGCGAGGGCATAAGAATGAAAACCGGAAAAATAACATTATTATTAGGTCCGATGTTTTCTGGTAAAAGTTCGATTTTATTGAATGAGATGGATAAGGCGACAATCGCGGGAATTCCGTGCTGCATTATAAGACCTAAAACCGATACAAGGGAATTTTTTACTCATTCAAAATGGGAATACCGCGATTTTCATCATTATAATACCGAAGACCTTAATGATGTCCCTTATGATCAATACGACGTTATCTGCATAGATGAAGGACAGTTTTTTGACAATCTGTTATGCGTTATTGACTGGGCAAATCAAGGAAAAAGAATTTTTATTTCCGCGCTGAACGGCGACAGGCATCAGCGTGAATGGAGAACAACGCAGGAGATGATACCGTTAGTTGACGAGATCGTTTTTTTAAAAGCGGTATGTTCAAAATGCGGCTCTTATGATGCGTCTTTTTCGTACAAGGTGAATGATACAAGCACTTCTCAGGTTGACATAGGCGGAAGCGACGAAAGTTTTATCGCTCTTTGCAGAGGATGCCTGGAAGAAGAAAAACTCCAGATAAAACTTTTTACAGCCGCAGCTGATTAATTATCAGCCGATTAGTTATTTACCTCCGGTTTCTTTTATCATTTTACGTAAAAGCTTTCTGGCGGTCCCAAATAAGATTCCAGCGGCGCGCAGTCTTTTTTATAAATTAAAATTCTTTCAAGAATAAGTCCTGCTTCCATCGCGCCTATTGAAATTTCCTGAACGCCTTTTTCAAATGTTAATAAAGCTTTGGTTACGCGGATATTATCAAGTACGCCCTGACACCATGGATTAAAATTCGGATTTCCTGCTTTAAACTCAGCGGGAACTGTTGTGATAATCTGCGTTTTGCCGGATGATGTCAGCATAAACCGGAGAGGGCGTTTGTTCTGCACAGAATTTACCGGAGTTGTCCATACCTCAATTAAATATTCGTTTTTCTCTTCTATTAAAAAACGATAGAAGAGTGACGGCCTTTCAGGAGCTGATTCGGGAAAATCTACAGTAACCGGATAAACTTTCATGCAGCCGTATTTTCCGCCGCTTTTTTCCGGTGTACTTGTCGCTTTTGCCGCGAAACCGCTTCTGCCGTAATTTTCAAGCTCAATAAAACCGCAGTTCCGGTTGTTATGCGAAACTACTATATCATGTTTGGAACAATAATGATTTGCTTCTATTGTGATAATTCCGTTGTTTTGAAGGAACGTCATTTTCGGCAGATTATCAGTTTCGGAATTTTTTGCGTTTATTTCTACAGCTACTGTTGTTTCTTTATCTTTTATTAACAGCTTTGCGTTTTGTACGATCTTTCCCAGTTTTTCTCTGTTGCAGCGAATAATAATTTCTTCCTGCGTTTCAACTGTTCCGCTTAATGAATTCACCCCGGAGTGTGAAAGAATTTCCAGCCAGTCATAATCCGCTTCCGGTTCAATAACATAATTTATCATGCCGACACCGTCATTTGCGATTTCCAGAATTACTTCATCATTTCCCGCGTAAAGAAAATCATCTATTTGAATTTTTTCCGGGCTTCCGTAAGTTTTTGTATAAATATTTTCGCGATCCTTGCGCGATACGACAATGCGGGGTTTATGCGCAGGCTCTACCTGATAACGCAGAGGATATCTGTAATTATCTTCGTTCCATTTTATAAACCCGATGTGCTGTTCTTTTTCCATGCCCTTCCATTTTCCGTTTTTAAATAACGCGAATTCCTTTGCGAGAGTGCGTTCGTTTTCTATACAATGCGTTACAAGAGAGGAGTAATCATTCGCGGTTTTCTTTCCCTGTTTCGCGTAATGGCGGTTTTTTCCTGCGAACAAATGCATTCTTAAAAGGTTAATACTTGCTTTAGCGGGAAAATATATCATGCTGTAATATGCGTTTCTGAGTTCTTCATCTATTTTCGCAAGCGTGTTTAATATTTCCTTGTTCATCTTTCCGATTCTTACAGCAAGAGATAATATTCTGTCTGTTTCAAGATAATGACAGGGATGATAAACTTGATCGTTAAGAGCTTCAGGGCGTCTCATCGCGTTTAATCTTATATAATTGTGAAGAACCTCTCCTATGTTTTCACGTAACGACGCTTCCGCGGACAGGAATGTTTTTTGCAACCATAATCTGGTATATTGATCAATACTGTTAGGTGAATTAGTGCCCAGCTTTTCAAAATCGTAGGCAAGTTCCATAAAGTAAGCCAGCGGCACTTCGTTGAATTTTAAATCACCGGCATTTACAACCCAGATATCCCTGACTCCGTAGTCGTAAGCCATGCACATCTGCTCCCATGTTCTTTCAAACGAAGCTGACGGCATCCATTCATACGAAACAGGTCCTCCGTGGTAATCAAAATGATAATACATGCCAAAGCCGCCGTTTCTGCCGCGGATATCTTCTGTGGGAAGCGTCCGCATAAACCCGAAATTATCTTCACATAACATGCAGATAACGCCGTCAAGCTCGTCCCAGTCTTTTAAACCTTCAACGCCGCTGCCGCCGTAATAATATTCTTCCACTTCCTTGTACAATGCCAACACCTGTTTTACTTTGCCGATATCGGGGTTAACATGTTTTTTAATAAGTTCGCGCTGGTTTTTTATAATATCCTTTAAAAGATCAATATTGTCTTTAAGCGAAGCGCCTTCGGGCAGCATTGATGAATCGCGCTCGCCGCGCATGCCTATTGTAATAATTTTTTCGTACTTGCCGCTTCTTTTTAGCGCGTCTTCCCAGTATCTTAAAAGGCCGTTTTTATTTGTGTAATAATTCCAGTCATTGCCGTAATGTGAAGACTCGCCTCTTACTTTGTCCCATTCTTCGCTCGCGCGCAGGCACGGTTCATGATGCGACGCTCCCATTACAACGCCGTAAATGTCAGCTAACTCTTCGTTGAGACTGTCAGGCCCGTCCAAGGGAAACGATGAAGTCCACATCGCGGGCCAAAGGTAATTGCCTTTTAGACGGAGTAAAAGTTCAAATACATGATCATACATTTCCGATGTAAAGCCGCCGAACCGCCCGAATGTCCAGCTCCCGAAACAAGGCCATTCATCATTGATAAAAAACCCCCGGTATTTGACGCTTGGTTCTTTGGAAATTGTTTCAATCTCTTTTGTTATCTCAATATTTTCTCTGCTGACAGGCTCCGCGTCTCCCCAAAAATGCAGGGGAGAAACGCCGATGTATTCAGATAACGCGAACATACCGTAAATTGTTCCGCGCTTGTCGCTTCCAAGAATTAATAGTGTTTTTGAATTATTACCGGAAGCGTTATCTAAAAATTTTATTTGATAAACTTCATTTCTGCCGTTTACAGCAGACGGATCAAATTTATTTTCGTTTATTAATTTGTTTACAAAAGGACTTTTTCCAGCCGTAGCGAAAATAATATTATAATCGCACAGAGAAGAGTCTGGGCTATCCGGATATGCGTCTGTAATATCAGGAAGTACGCCGAATACTTTTTCAAAATCAAGCGCGACTTTTTTTGCGATTCGTTTAACGCCTTCAAACGCTTCCTGTTCGACAGTAAGTAAAAATTTATTCATAATAATAACCATAATTATCTTGGCTGCCAGGCTGATACGCCGCGCATCAGACCGTCTACAATCTGCGGATACGGCAGATTGTTTGTTCTTCTGTCCAGAAGTCCGAATTTTTCATCATTTGGTCCGCCTGTGAAAACACCGTTATCCCACCAGAAGCACGGCATTCCTTTTCCCATCGCGTAACCGGTATAAAACTCCGCCCATTCGGCTCTTATATCCGCGTTTTCTTTATTCATCGCGCCGAACTCGCCGAGTATAACTGGAATTCCTTTGCTAACAAATATAGAGTAAGCGCGATCGATAAAATCCGTAATAGGTCTTGTATCAGCGCTGTTGCCGGCGCTCCATGTGTTTACAGGGCTTCTTAAATTTAACGCAAAGTCATAAGGCGAATAAGAATGAATGGAAGCGATAATTTTATCCGGCACAGTATCTGCGGGGATAACTAACGCGCTCATCGCAATCTGTTCCGCGGAAGCTGCGTAAGTGTTTACCATCAACACGCGCTTGTTATTATTACCGCCACTCGATCTTACGGCTTCTACAAAAACTTCATAATGTTTGTTTAAGTTTAAATGTTCAAAAATAATTCCGCCTGTCCATTCTTGCGGCGAGCCCTTTGTTCTAGGTTCATTCAGCGCTTCGAAGATCAGTTTTTCATCATAATTTCTGAATGCCGCTGCGATTTGTTCCCATATTTTTTTGAACACAGAAAGCGATTCTTCAGCCTGCGCGTTTGTAAATTTAAATAATTCTTCGTCATGGTGCGTGTTTAAAATTACATACAAGCCAATATCAGCTGCGTAGTTTACAACTTCGGCGATACGCGCCATCCAGTCTGCGCGGATAATATTTTCAACGTCAACAGACTTGCTCCACGAAACAGGAATCCTGACCGCGTTGAATCCCGCGTTTTTTAAAGCGATAAAATTTTCTTTGGCTGTAACAGGATTACCCCATGCTGTTTCCATCTGCTGAACGGTCGTGTTCGCGTAACGTCCGCCGCCAAGCCATGAGAATCCGTTTCTGTCTCCGACCGCGTCAAATGTGTTCCCAAGATTCCAGCCGATTTTAATGCCCGCTACATATTCGGCGGCTGTTATATCTTTGAAAGGCAACGGACTTTCGGGCGCGCCCGGAGCAATCGGATAATTATTTGTGTTTGCGGAATTGTTTGTGCCGCCTGAGCCGCCGGCGCAGCTCATCATGAATACTGCTGTCATAAAAATATTTAATAAATATTGAATTTTTTGCGGCGTAATTCTGTTTGCCGGTTTTAACAATGACTGCATTTATTCTCCTTTGTATATTGTACAGCTAAATGACGTATACGCATAGCTTGTATGTGAACTTTATTTCTTCATATATTTCTGTTATTATAAACCATGGATCTTGAGCAGGAAGAAGCCCTTTACGAATTCCTCGAAAACGCAGTCGCGCCCTTTACATTGGATGATATAACAGTTTATGTGCAGGCATCGGGACAGAAGCCAAATAAAAAACTTTCCGTAGAAATAAACGCGTATCTTGATATCAGAAAGATCGCCTTTAAGCAGGATAATCAAAAATGGGTTTCAAGAAAAGCGTGTTTTGAGTCCGCGGTATTTGTTATAACTCCTTCGCGGCTGGAACTGTTAAACGGCATTTTTATTCCTGGGCACAGGTGCGTTCCATTCGCGAATCCGCTGGTTCTTCCTCATCGTTTTAAATTTTTCTGGAAGGGAAATGCGATTCCCGAAACTACGACAGAAGCGCCTCCCGAAGATTTGTATCCCTACTATTGCATCTACGGCGAAGAGTTCGCTCCGCAGTATATTGCGCGTGACAATCCTCAGAACGAAGAATCGTTTAACGCTGACCCTTACGAAGATCCGCCTGAAGTATCAATACATACATTGGATATGCGCGTAATTTACCGCGAGAGCGCGTTTATTCCCGGCGATCGTTTTATTGTGCGTACACGCAGCTGGAAGGAATGTCATTTTGAAATTGAGAAAGCGCCGAAAGACTGGCAGCGCGGCGATTTGGATAAATGGCAGGAAGCTGCCGAGAGCGGTTTTGAAAACAGTTTCGCGCTGCTCGGACCGGGAGCAAGCACAGAAGAGCAGATTGCTTTTGCGTACTGGTTCGGCGGCAAACGAATGAGAAATATTCCCGCGTACTCGCTTGAGGAATTTCTTTTTGAAAAAACAAACCGCATTGATATTGTCGCGTACGGATTGGAAACGCGTTTCTGGTTTGCCGGGAAAGATATTCCCGATAATAATAATCTTCAGAGTTATTCTGTTCCGCCTGACAGAACATTTATCGAAGAAATTCTTTACAGTAAAAATATTCCTGTTTCCGAGTTTGTAATTCTTTCATATCTGAGAGACGCTTTTTTCCGCAATGAAAAAAATATAGATAATGTTATTAATCGTTTGATTCCGCCGGTTGTTCATCTTGATGAAGCAGAGTGGGATATTATCGCGGATTATATCACTGACAGCATGGAAGATTTTTCCGAGAGTTACTCGCTTTTTATTGATCAGAATGTCGGGCCGATCCGCCAGCGGGTCGCGGAACTGCACACTGCTGTTATTGAACTTTCTACAAGACTTCAAAAGGGCGAGATGGACGCAGTGTGGCTGCCGCGCCACACTTTCATTGTGCTGTCGCAGATTCAGGGACACGCCGCCGCGCTGCTTGAAGATCTGGCTTTTGACGAATCACCGCCGCCTTCTGATATTGCCGCGATGGACAATTCGCTTGACAGCATGATCGATACATATACAGATATTAAAGAGCTTATTAATACCGCGATGGATAATTTCAGAAGAAGCAATTTGACATTGATACACGGAGGAAAGTCATCGCCTGATTTTTCCGGACAGTTCTGGCGGATGATTCAAATCAGCATAACAGGACTTGATGTCTGGAGACGCGCGATTATTTCTCATGAGTGCACAATGGAGGAGCTTGATAAACTAATACAAATCGGCATGAACTGGAAGGGCAGCCTGCGTTTTAGATTTTTCTGCGAAACGCCCGAAGGCGGAAAAGAATATCTGCACGATAAAATTAAGTTAGGTGACATTGATTTCCGCGGCAAAAAAGAATTGATCTATGAATACGGATCAAAGTGGAATATAAAAATAATTATTATGTCTTCTTATCAGCCTGCGAAGAACGAAGTTACGCGATTTGCCGCCGGTGACGGGGCAGCTCCTCCTGAACATATCGACGGTCCGCGTCATTTTAGAAGGCTGCTTAGCTCTCTTGAACTCGGCACCAGCGCGGAAAAACAATCAGCGCAGCGTGAATTAGGATCCGATTTTGTTCCGGGTGTTTTTGATCTTGATAAAATGAATCAAAGCCTTCAGGATGTTTTTAAATAGAGTTGTCCGGAATATTATGTTATAATTGAATATTGAAATTATTTTTAAAATAATAATGTATAATCAAAATGAAATATAAATGTATAATTTTTGACTGTGACGGAACGCTGCTTGATACTCTCGGCGATATAGCTTTGGCAATGAACAAAGCTCTTTCCCTGCATGGTTTTCCTGATGTGCCGCAGACACAGTACCGCGATATGGTCGGCTGGGGAATTTACAAGCTTGCCGAACTTGCTCTCCCGGAAGCATCGCGGAATAAAACAAATATAAAAACATTAGGAGACCATGCGTCACAGTTTATGAAGGAGCAGCCGGAAAGTCTGACAAAACCATATCCGGGAATGAACGAATTACTATTAAAACTTTCCAATATAAAATTTCCGCGCGGTAAAAAAATGTCTCTTGCAGTTCTCAGCAATAAACCGGATTTGGTTTTAAATCAGGTAATTGGTAAATTTTTCCCGGGCATTAATTTTGCCGCGGTTTACGGAATGCGTCCCGGTATCGCTCCAAAACCGGATCCCGCGATGGTCTGGGATATGTTAACTGAAATTGACTGTCTCCCTCAAGATACGATTTTTGCCGGCGATTCAGAAATTGATATTGAAACTGCGCGTAACGCAGGCTGTTTCCCGTTAGGTGTAAGTTGGGGATTTCGTCCGCGTGAAACTCTCGTTAAAGCAAGCGCGGCCAGGATTATTGATAAACCTGATGAACTTTTTGAATTATTGGAACCACTTAATTGATACTTTACGAACCTTCGGTAATGGCTGATTATCGTGATTACGGCGAACGGGCATGGGAGCCTCCTGCGCATTTTTAAAGGAAATCAGCTGTCTTGTTTAATAAGGCGGTTTGTTTTCTCATAACTTTTGAATTTAACTTTAATCATCTAAATCGATTTCCTCAATTTGTAAAAGCTGCATTTTCTTTGAAAGTCCTCCCGCGTACCCTGTAAGACTGCCGTCTTTACCTATTACGCGATGACAGGGAATTAATATTGAAATAGGATTGCGTCCAACCGCTGTGCCGACCGCGCGGGCGGATGTATGTTTTCCTCCGTTTTCAATTTTATATTGAGAAGCGATTTCGCCGTATGAAATAGTTTTTCCATATGGAATTTTTTGTAAAATTTTCCAGATTGATTTTTGAAACGGCGTTCCCTTTGGCAAGAACGCGAGTTTTATATCGGGCTTTTTCCCAGAAAAATATATATCAAGCCATTTTTGCACATTTTCAAATACCGGAAGCGTTTTTTCTTCAGCGTCTGTTTCAAGACCATTGGCGAAATATTTTTGACCTTCGATCCAAAGCCCTGTAATATTTTTCCCGTCACTCGAAACTGTCAGCATTCCAACCGGTGATTTTATTTTACAAAAATATTCCATGATTTTTCCTTTTTATTTAATGTAGTATCAGAAAATATAACATTTTTATAAATTAATTTAAATATTGCGATAGAACTAAATTAATGTTTTTTTTGTCTAATATATAGAGAAAAAGAAAACTTTATAAAAAGGAAAATTAAAATGAAAATCAGATCAGAATTTTTAAAAATATTTATTTTTTGCATCGTTATTGCTTTGATGGTTTGTATACTTTTATTTAAAACTATCCAGCTAAAGAATTTTCCGGAAATTCAATATGGAACTGATTATTTACAAAGATTCAATATAATCTTACCCAAAAAAAATAATAATGTTTACGCGGTTATTTATTTTCACGGAGGAGGTTTCAGCGGAGGAAATAAATTAAATTACCCGTTGTTCTTAAAGGATTTTTCAGATAATAATATATTCGCGACAGTTGGATACAGATTAATCAAAAAAGATCAAATAGGCACAGAGTCAGCGGTTACTATGGACGATATAATCGCCGATGTTGACGCGGCTTTATTTAAAATTTTTGATTATTCTAAAGAGCGCGGTATTAACATAAAAGGAGTTATACTTGCAGGTCATTCCGCAGGCGGGCATATTGCTCTTCAATATGGATATAAATATTTCATGGAGAATGATAACCGGGAAATTAAAATTACAGCATGCGTAAGTCTTTCCGGCTCAACAAGTTTCTCCGATATTTTCTGGTCTGCCATGTCTGATTGGGGAGAAGATTTAGAAAAAAGATTAGAGTCATTTTCATGGAGGATAACGGAATTAACAAGTCAAAATATTTTAATAGATCAATATAACTGGATTGAAAATAATAATTGGAATGATTATCAGGAATATATTAATGAAATTACTCCAATAACATTTGTAGAAAGAAATCATAAAATTCCGCCGACCTTGTTAGTTCACGCTCTTGATGATAAGTGCGTTCCTTATAATAACGCATTAAAATTATCCGATGCGCTGAGCAGCGCTTCTGTTCAAAATAAATTTATCACTGTAACAGGAAGAGGCAACAGCCATTTATTAGGCGGTAAATCAAAAAGCGCATTAAAACCGTTTAAAATTCCCAATCAACCGTGGGTAGATGAAACTATAGAATGGATTAAAACATTTTTGGATTGCTAAAGAATTGAATATTGATCGCAAATGGGGCTTGGGTACCCAAACACAGAAGGTCTTATTTAAACGATCAATTTACAAATAAAATTCTCTTCCATATTCTAATAATAAATTAATTTCATTAGTATTATGTAAAAATTATATCTTGGGTACTCTATCAAATAGCGATAGACTAAAATAATTTTTTCTCTTAACTTTCTTCATCATATCCCGTACATTCCCTTTCCAATCACGCACCAACTCCGCCGGTTCCAAAGGCAGAACATCACGTCCATTGGCAAGAACCAATTCAAAAACTTTACCGTAAATAAACCGATAATAAAGCCGATAATATTAAAAATGGATAAAGACGAGCTAATTAAAATTGTTTTGCAGGTATTCACTTCATGGCAGGTTATCGCAATAACGATCGCCATTTTATTATATATTTTTTTAATAAATCATGTGGCGAAAAGCTATCATCGCCCGCGGACAAATAAAAAAGTTAAAGTAAAAAAGAAAAAAGAAGCAAGCCCTGCGGCAAACACAAACGATGTAATTCCTCAAAATGACTCAAATGACGACTTAGGCCTTGAAGAAGCCTGATAAATCAACAACCTTAAAAATGATCTTTTCAGAACTTGGTTAGTTTCGAAAAAAGCCTAAAATAAATAAAAATATTTCTCTTTTCGGTCATGCAAAACACGTAATTCAACCCATATATATATAAATTTCCAGAAACAATTTTCCGGGAATTTTTTTTACGGAGGCAGAAACTTATGGAAAACAACAGAACAGAAACAGACGGCATGCAAAGCCGGTGTACAGAAAAACATGCTCAACTAAATGATCCTCTGGATGAGGCAGTGAAAAACCTGTTTGGGCTTTCGTATCTGTTTCCGTATCAGAGGCTGGTAATAACAAATATTCTTGAGGCTGCTTCAACTGCGCAGCTAGAGCGGCGTACAGAACCTAATCTAAATGGGGAATTAACTAATAAAATTTTTGATTCTTCTGATGATCTTACTGACAGGGAAACATCTGGAAAACAAATTGTTATACTGCCGACAGGAGCCGGAAAATCATTGTGTTTTCAATTACCGGCTATGATGATAGATGGAATAACGCTTGTCATTTATCCGATTTTGTCGTTGATGGCTGATCAACAAAGGCGGCTGAACGAACGCGGTTTTTCACCGGTGACGCTGCGCGGTGAACAAAGCAAAGAAGAGAGAGAAGAAATCTGGGAAAAACTGGAAAGCGGAAAGAGCCGATTTATTATCGCTAATCCTGAAATACTTTTAACTGAACAAATTAAAAAACGCATCGGGGGAATTAACATTACGCATATTGTAATAGATGAAGCGCATTGCGTCAGCGAGTGGGGAGAAACTTTCAGGCCAAGTTATCTTGAATTAAACTCAATTATTAAATCTATTAATCCGCCGCTGATTACGGCGTTTACCGCTACCGCAAGCGCTCCGGTGCTGGAAAAAATAAAAAAGTATATTTTCGGGGATATCGAAGCGCGGCAAATTGTAGGAAATCCCGACAGGCCGAATATCAGTTATAACGCGATGGGATGTATCAATCGCGATCTTGCAGTACGCGATCTTTTAATTGCTAACAGCCACCCTGCAATTGTGTTCTGCTCATCGCGCCCCGGAACGGAGAAACTCGCTCACTATCTCCGCAATGAAATTTATGAAATGGGTTTTGACTGGCACGATCAAATTCGATTTTATCACGCGGGTTTAACAAGAAGCGAAAAAACAAATATCGAGAAATGGCTGCTTCATAATACAGAAGCGGTTCTCTGTTCAACTTGCGCTTTCGGAATGGGAGTGGACAAGGCTGATGTGCGGACTGTAATTCACAGGGACTGCCCGCCTTCAGTCGAAGCGTATCTTCAGGAATCGGGCAGGGCGGGACGCGATGGAAAGCAATCAATGGCGTATCTTTTATGGGGGCCGGATGACGACAGAGCTTTGGAACGGAGCAGGAACAGCAATAACAGAATTGAAAAAGACGCGGATTATTTAAGGTTATCCGCGGTAATAAATTACGCGAGAAATAATAAAAACTGCCGCAGACACGCGCTTCTTGCGCTGATGAATTATGATTCAGGCGGAGAGGTGCCGGAAAAAAATTGCTGCGATGTATGCGAAGGAAAATCGAATAATATTATTCGCGAGGAATCATCGGTATTAAATTTCTTTAAGAGCAATAAAAGGCGCTTTACGCAAAACGAAGCGTCATCGGTGTTAGCTGCAAATACAACTGTCCGCTGGTCGGAAGAAGAAGCCTCAAGAACGATAAATTACTTAATAAAGACAAATAAATTAAAACGAAAGAAATTTTTCCCTTGGAAGGATAAAATTACAGTAAAATAAAAAAGTATGTTGAGGCGATCAATGATTTACAAATTGTTTCCTCCGTTGTTTATATGAACAAAATGTGATAAGCTCTTTTAAAAGGCAATTTTTCTGATGAATCAAAAAGAAAACCATACATTAATTGTTGATGTATCCAGGGATTCGCATATTTTAAAAGTTCTTGGGACCGAAGTAAGGACGCGGATACTTGAATTACTGCAGAATCAGGAGCTGAATGTTTCGGAAATCGCGCGGCAGCTTGAAATTCCTCAGTCTACCGTCACAACAAGCATTCACGCACTGGAAGAAGCGGGGCTTATCGACAGTTATAACGCGAACGGAGTTAAAGGCGGACAAAAACTCTGCACGGCAAAATATAACGAACTGTTAATCACATTCACTCCTCCGAATATCACCCAAGAAAATAAAATGGTCGAGGTGGAAATGCCTGTGGGGCTTTTTACTTCGTATAATGTATCAACGCCTTGCGGACTTTGCAGCAGGGAAAGCATTATCGGTTATCTTGATGTGCCAAGCACTTTTTACTCGCCTGAACGAATAAAAGCCGCACTTGTCTGGTTTGGAAAAGGATATGTGGAATACAAATTCCCTAACAATTCACTGTATATGGAAAAAGCGAATATAAAACGGCTGGAACTTTCCGTAGAAATGAGCTCCGAAACTCCGGGTACTAACAGTAAATGGCTTTCGGATATATCGATCAGCATTAATGAAAAAGAAATTGGCGTGTGGACATCACCCGGCGACTTCGGCGACA
>JGI24695J34938_10001885_pt1 | contig 16986 bp, 13 predicted proteins | sample TergutCo191P3_FD_34938 | JGI IMG/M metagenome (IMG submission 34938)
CTGGGCACATCTCTGCGGCGGCTCGGGTTTCCTGTAGGCAGATTAAAAACAGGAACTCCGGCGCGGTTAGCCGGAAGCTCGATCGATTTTTCAAAAATGGAAAAACAAGACGGCGACGAAATGCAGCCGTTTTCCTTTGACTCATCCGGCGTTAAAGACAGACCTTCGCTTCCCTGCTGGATAACTTATACCGCGGCAAAAACGCACGAAATTATCAGAAACAATATTCACCGTTCGCCTTTGTATGGCGGCAAAATTACCGGAACAGGCGCACGATACTGCCCTTCCATCGAGGATAAAGTTGTGCGTTTTCCGGAGCGTGAGCGTCATCATATTTTTATAGAGCCTGAAGGAGTTTCAACTAACGAGATGTACATGAACGGCGCTTCAAGTTCATTGCCCGAAGATGTTCAGCGCGATTTTATTCACAGTATTCCGGGGCTTGAAGAAGCGCGGATTGTCCGTCCCGCTTATGCTGTCGAATACGATTATCTCGATCCTTTGGACTTGTATCCTTCGCTTGAATCAAAACGGCTTTCCGGTTTTTTCTCGGCGGGGCAGACCAACGGAAGCTCCGGTTACGAAGAAGCCGCGGCTCAGGGAATTATCGCGGGGATTAACGCCGCAATGAAAATGTCAGGAAGACAGCCGCTTGTGCTTGGCAGAGCGGAAGCGTATATCGGCGTGCTTGTCGATGATCTTACAACTTTGGGAACAAAAGAGCCGTACCGCATGTTTACAAGCCGCGCGGAACACAGATTGATGCTGCGCCATGACACAGCCGATACGCGGCTTACTCCCAAAGGCAGAGACGCAGGACTTATTGATGATTTAAGGTGGGAACGTTTCCGCGAAAAAACAAAAACGTTAGACGAAATAAAAGAATTAATTTTGCGCAGAGAAAACGATTTATCGGATTATCCGCGGGAATTGGTCGAAAGAGCGCAATTGGATAAAAAATACTCTGGCTACATAGAAAAAGAAATTCGTTTTGCCGCGAAAGCGGCAAAAATGGACTCCATCAAACTCGATCCGAATCTTGATTACGCGGGAATAAACGGACTTTCAGCTGAGGCAAAAGAAAAATTAATTTCTGTTAGACCGGTTAATGTAGGTCAGGCTGCGCGGATACCGGGTGTCAGACAGGGTGATATTGCTTTGTTAATTATTCTTGCGAATAAAAAGACATAAAAAAACACCATGTACCGCGGCACATGGTGTGTAATTTTTCCTTTTTTTTATCAATGTTACGGCGCAGGAATCTCTGCAACACCTACTCCGTCTGTAAATGTTACAGTAATACTTGAAATGGTTCTTCCTCCGTCATCGGTAGGATCGGGTTTTGGATCGACAGGTTCTACGCTGTATACGTATAAATTAAACACCGCGTCGCCGCTCCCCGAAAAAAGTTTTTGTGTGGTAGTATTCCAAACAGATAATGTAATTCTCTGATTCTTTATTTCTCCGAGCGCAATATCGTCGGTATTTGGCCTGAAGGTTTTCGCGGCGAATAAATAAATTGTCTCATCACCGGCAATTGTTCCGTTCGCCCAGACGTAAAAACCGTTATCAGCAAAATCAAAACCTGTAATTATCAATTTTCCCGCCGCTGTTTCTTCGATATCTTCACCGCAGGAAATCGTTGAAAATCCGATTAATGCTGTAAGGGCGATAACCCCGAAAAGTTTTAAAAAGTTCCTCATTTTAAACTCCTTTATGTTATATGTCCTGCCATTACAGACAGGCGGCAAGCGAACTTGCAAATTATTAAGTCAATTATATGCTTATTTCAAAAAATTGTCCAGTATTTGCACAGTTAAAATAATATACCTAATTGCGTATTTTCCCCGATATTTTGATTTTTTTTTCATTCTTAATTATAATTTTAAAATGATAAAATTAGCCGCTTTCCTCGGCAACCCCGGCGCCGGATACGCGCAAAACAGGCATAATGCAGGCAGAATGACCGCGTTAATGTTTCCTTTTTTCTCCTCGCTTTCCTGGCAAAAAAAATATCAGGGACTTTATTCGTCATATGACGGCATTCATTTTTTAATGCCGGAAACATACATGAATTTATCAGGCGCTTCCGTTCAAGCGGCGGCGGCTTTTTTTAAAATTGATATAAAAGAAATAATCGTAGTGCATGACGAACTTGAACTGCCGCTTGGGACAATTTCGTTAAAATTCGCGGGCGGTCTTGGCGGGCATAACGGTCTTCGTTCCATGAACAAATGTTTCGGCGGCGCGGATTTTTGGCGCCTGCGCATAGGCATCGGCCGGCCTGATTCGCGTCTTCCCGGCGAAGGCGGCAAGGAAGGAAGCGGCGAGGGAATTATCGACTGGGTGCTTACAAATTTTTCTGACGCGGAAAAGGAAATATTAAACCCCGCTCTTGAAGCAGCCGCGAATCTGCTTATGCAAATTTTCAAGGATGATCCCGAAAACTTTTTAAAAGCCTGGGCGAAAAAGAAAATTTTAATTCCCGAAATAAATGAGGCGGAAAAATGACATCGCAAGAAAAAAATTTAAACCCCGGCGAAGCTTTTAAAGCGTTATACGAAACCGTTAAAAGACTGCGCGCTCCTGACGGCTGCGAGTGGGACAGGGAACAGACTCCGTCAACATTAAGGGGAGCGTTAGTTGAAGAAACCTACGAATGTATCGAAGCAATCGACGAAAAAGATCCGGAGCATATAGCCGAGGAACTCGGCGATTTATTTCTTCTAGCGGCAATGCTCGGTTACATGCACGAGCAGGAAGGCAAATTTTCCGTCGCGGACTCGTTATCAAGAGTTAACGAAAAATTAATCCGCCGCCATCCTCATGTTTTCGGCGATGTAAAAGTAAAAGATACATCAGATATTTTAAAAAATTGGGCGAAAATTAAAATCGAAAAAGAAGGCCGCAAACCCAAAGACTCAATCCTTGACGAAATCAGCGGAAGCCTCCCGCCGATGGATCGCGCGTACGCTCTCCAGAAAAAAGCCGCGAAAGTTGGTTTTGACTGGCAGGACACAGACGGAGTAATCGGAAAAATTATGGAAGAGCTGGAAGAAGTACAGGAAGAAACGGACAGTGAGAGGATTGAAGAGGAACTTGGAGATTTGTTATTTTCTGTTGTCAATTTGTGCAGGTTTTTGAAGATTGAGCCTTCGGTGGCGCTTCGCAGAACAAACAGCAAATTCATCGAACGCTTTAAATATATAGAAAAAAGAATGAAAGAAACAAATCAGGAAATGAAAAAAGAAAATTTAAATATTATGGATAATTTTTGGGAAGAAGCCAAGAAGAACTTGAAAATTTAGTATTTATCACTTATAACTTATAACATGACAGGGCGCAGCGTTACTAAGAGGTTTGGTATTTTAACCGCAGGCGGAGATTGTCCGGGGTTGAATGCCGCTATTCGCGGAGTCTGCCGCGCGGGACATGATCGCTACGGAATGGAAATTATCGGTATTGCCGACGGGTTCCGCGGTTTGATTCATGAAGATACAAAAATTCTTTTACCAGAAGATTTTACGGGCATACTGACACGCGGCGGAACAATTCTCGGTTCGAGCAGGGAAAAGCCTTTCGGCGGAACAACTTCTTACGGGGATGAAGTTGACAGCGAAAAAGTTACGGCGATTAAAGAAACATATTCAAAATTAAAATTGGATTGTCTTATCGTGATCGGCGGAAACGGAACAAACACCACAGGATCAAAACTTGCCCGTGAGGGTCTCAATATAATCGGACTTCCTAAAACAATCGATAACGATATTGTCGGCACCGACAGAACTTTCGGTTTTCATTCGGCGCTGGCTATCGGCACGGAAGCAATCGATCGTCTTCACTCTACGGCTCAAAGCCACAGCCGCGTGATCGTCATCGAACTGATGGGGCACAAGGCAGGCTGGCTCGCGCTCTACGCCGGAATCGCAGGCGGAGGAGACGTCATTCTCCTGCCGGAAATTCCTTACGATATAAAAATGATAAGCCGTCATCTTGAAGAACGGGCAAATCGATCCAAATCGGGAAAATCTTTTTCTATCGTGGTTGCCGCCGAAGGCGCGATATCGGTTAAGGAAGCGGCGATGGACAAGAAGGACAGAAAAAAATACCGCGAGGCGAACCCGTCAGCAGCTTACCGCATTGCGAATGAAATCAGCGAAGAGACAGGCATGGAAACACGCGCGACAGTTCTTGGTTACATGCAGCGCGGCGGTATTCCAAGTTCTTCCGATCGGGTTCTTGCGACATGCCTTGGCACCGCCGCTGTCGAGCTTCTCGCCGAAGGCAAATACGGCAGAATGGTCGCGCTTATCGGCAACGAAATCGGTTCTGTCGATCTAAGCGTTCCCGAAGGTAAAGTAAAAAATGTCCCCATAGATCATTACATGATAGACGCCGCCAAAGCAGTCGGTACTTGCTTGGGAGACAATTAAACCGAAAATCCGACACTTGTAAATTCTCATAAATTGTAATATAATCGCTCTATGAAAAAGACACTTTTAATTATTGTTATTTTATTTTTAATCGGAATGCCGGTCTTTTCCCAAAATATAGACTTGTCATTTTATATTCATGAATACAACAGAACAGACGCGACAGTTTTCGATATGCTTGATATTTTAAGAGCTGTGAGGGATGAAAACCGCACAGGAATCGGAGAATTTTATCATAATGCCATTACGGTCTTTGTTCAAAAGCTTCCGAATTTTTACAGTAACCGCGAAAGATTCGCGGTCGAAGAAGCGTCAAGACTTATACTCCGCGGATTGTCAGCCGAGAGACATGTCGATTCCGCGTCATATATTTGGACTTTACTGCAATATTTTAATATTTCATCACATCAGAACGACGGTCTTTTGATGTACGAGGCGATTGTCGCGTTAGGGCTTGTTGACGCGAAAAGTTATGCCGTTCATATAGCGGATCTTCTTACATATTATAATGAAAGATTTGACGCTGACGCTGTAACTAAGGGCAGAATACCGCGTGTAGCGTTAGGCTGTTTCAGCGCTCTGGAAAATTTAAAAGAGCCGATTGGCGTCAAACCTGTGTTTTACGCTTCTATCGGATGGTACGATAATGATGTAAAAGCTCAAGCTTCCAATTCGCTTGAAAGGCTAATGAGCGCGCTGGATAGAGATATTATTGATGTCATTATAAGCGTCATTAAAGATCCGTTTAACGGACCTATTGTTAAAAACGCGGCATGGCAGGCGCTCCTTCGAACCGGAGTGTCAGGCACATCCAAAGCGAAAGTCGCCGTTGCAGCTCTTGAAGTAAGTTATACTTTTGTCGCGCAGTCATATGAAGCCCGCACCACTTTAAGAAATCTCCGAATGACCGCTATCGATACAATCCGTTTATACGGAGTAGAAGATGAAATCGTATATCCCTTCCTTGAAAGAACTTACAGGGAAGCTTTTGATACCCCAAATACGGATTTTGAAGTGCTCATTGAAGTCGTCAAAACCTTGCAGGCGATAAAAACCGAACAGGCAGTTGATCTCCTGACAGAATTCCTGCGATGGAATCACTCAAGAAGACAAAGCGGTCCGTGGGGAAATGTAGAAAAAGAAATCATGGTTCTTCTGATACCGGCAATAGGAGCTACCGGAACCCAGTCCAGGACTACGCTGCAGCTTTTATTTTCCATTTCGCGTAACTCACTGTATACAAACGATGAACAGCAGCTGGCAAGAAACGCTTTGGCGGTTTTGAATAGGTAGAAATATTTGCTAACTAAAAGAAATAGCCGCTTTTTTTCTCCGAGCATTAATTGATAAAAATGCGTCTGTGAAAAAATGCAAAATTTAATATTTTCTTCATATAAATCTCTTTGAATTTGAAGATCAGGAAAAATCTTGAAAATCCGGTAAAATTAAATAATAATTACAACTAGAGGGTAATGTAATGGAAAACACAGACAATTTATATAAATGGTTTGATAAAAACCGAGAAACGATAATAAACGATCATTTGAATGAATGTGTCCTTTTAAAAAATAATTCGGTGATAGGCTATTATATGAATACAGAGGCCGCTCTTTCAGCTGCTCAAGAAAAAGGTTTTAATATGGGTGAGTTTCTCATCCAGCATTGTATTACGAATGAAGAAGAATTAACGCTTTTTTATAATTTTAATCAGGCGGTAAGTTTTGGAAAGTAATGCTATAACTTATCATCTGTCAAAAAAAGATAAACAAGCAATAATATTCGGAATACAAATAGGAATCCCTGAATATAGGTATATAAAAGATACCCGTATAAATAAAGATGCATTGGCTCTGGTCGATACCGGAGCAACAGGTTCTTGTATCAGCCGCCGTTTTGCTTTGAATGCGCAATTAAAACCTTTTGGAAGAATTAAAATCAAAGGATTTGATGTAATTTCAATTGTTCCTGTCTATATTATAGATATATTATTACCTAACGGAATTTCATTTAAAAATATTGAAGCTGCTGAATATAAAAGTGATACAAATTTTGATTGTATAATCGGTATGAATATACTTGGCAAAGGGGACATGGCATTATCAAATGCTAATGATGAAATGGTTTTTACCTTTCGTGTACCGCCTGCAGAAAAACACATTGATTTTGTGAAAGAAAAAGAAACTATATCCTTGTAGATTAAAACTACTTTTGTTATATTCTAATTTATGGAGATAATTGTCGGCGGTTCAAAACCAGCTTCGTCAAGACCGCCGAATTGTTTAAAATGCGCTCATTTTAAAGTCACCTGGGACCCCATGTTTCCCCGTTCTTGCGAAATTTTTTCTATTAAATGCACCCCTCTGCCCTCTCAAGAAGTATTCCGCGCCACCGGCGCCAACTGCCCCTCCTTCACCTTAAAAGAAGGACTTAAGGATTAAACATACATTTTTTTATTTAATCCTCCGATAATGAAGCGGAGGAATATATCTTGAAATTCTTTGCCGATTTAAAACATAAAATTTCTACCGACAAATATTTTAAATTTCGCACTATATCGATAGGTTTGGTCGTTTTTTTCGGGATTTTCAGTATTTTGCTGGCTATTTCCTTGTTTTCCGCGCTTTTTGGAATTAGAATTTTCCCTTCAGCTCCGGGGATGTTCTTTGTTCGTTCTTTCGGGATTTTATCGCTCTTAATACCGGTTTACTTCGGCTATGCCGCTTTTATTCTTGCCGATCCGAAGTGGCGGCCTGACAGGATTTTCTTTTTAAACGGTTTTATTTTTCCGTTCCTTACGCTGGCTGTTGGTTTCGCTTTTATCCGCGATTTTGAGCTTCGCTCCATGCAATATTCCCTTTTAGGCCTTACCGGAAAAACCGGTTTCAGTCTGTTTATTATTTCGCTTACCGTGATTCAAGTGCTTTTTCTGCAAGTGCTTAGAAACGTGATTTTCTTTAAAGAAAACAGAGTTATCCGCCGCCGCGTTCCCATGCTTCCGTCTCCGCCGGCTGAAGTTGTCGATCCCGTACAAAATAATAATGAAGAAATTAAAAATGAAACAAAAAATGTGACGCCTCCCGAAGTTTCTTTCATCGGAAAAGTTGATTCTGATACGTTAGATGAAACCGGCGATGTCGAAGAATTGACAGCTAACGATGATTTGGAAGAGCCGGAAGCGGATGATGCCGCAATTGATGATATCGAAACTGATGACGATGAAGCGGATGATGACGAAGCTGAAGATGATGAAATAGAAGCAGATGATACCGAAACTGCTGATGCCGAAATCGACGAAACAGAAGCTGCCGAAACAGAAACTGATGATGATAATGAAAATGATGATGTTGAACACGCGCTTGAAGAAGCCGCAGCCGCGGCTCAGATTCGTTCCGAAGAGGTTCGCAAGAAAAAGAATAACAATTCGAAATATAAAAAATATAAAATTCCTGTTGATATTTTAAACGAATATCCCGACGGCGAGTATTGGATAATCGATCAGGCGACCCGCGATGCCGCGCTTGCGTTAAAAGAAACGCTTGAGGAATTTAAAATTCAAGCCGAGGTTACAGGCATAAAAAAAGGTCCTGTAATTACAATGTTTGAAATTCTTCCGGCTCACGGAGTTAAGCTTTCAAAAATTGTCGGTTTGCAAGATAATATCGCTCTGCGTCTTGCTGCGTCATCCGTGCGCATTGTCGCTCCGATTCCGGGAAAACACGCTGTAGGTATCGAAGTTCCAAACGCGAAACGCAACATTGTTTCCTTCCGCGAAATAATCGAAGATCAGCTGCGTCAGACAAACAAAAAAATGGAAATACCCATTGTTATGGGAAAAGATATTTCCGGTGAAGCGCAGACCGTCGATCTTGTTCAAATGCCCCACCTGCTGATCGCAGGAGCAACAGGTTCCGGTAAATCAGTCTGCGTAAACTCGATTATTTTATCGATACTGTATCAGCTTCATCCTGCGGAATGCAGACTGATGTTAATCGATCCTAAAATCGTAGAATTAAAATTGTATAATAATATTCCCCATTTAATGACGCCTGTCATTACCGAATCGAAAAAAGCGTTTCAGGCTCTTCAATATTGTATTTACGAAATGGAAAGGCGGTACGCGTGTCTTGATTCGATGGGAGTCCGCGATATCCGCGGTTACAACAGGCGCATCAAAGAAAAAAATATCGCTCAGGAACATATGCCGTACATCGTTGTAATAATCGATGAGTTTGCCGATTTAATGACAACCACCGGAAAGGAACTTGAATCCACAGTCGCAAGGTTAGCTGCAATGAGCCGCGCTGTCGGCATTCATCTTGTACTTGCAACACAGCGTCCTTCGATTGATGTTATAACAGGTCTTATCAAAGCTAACATTCCAAGCCGCATCGCGTTTATGGTCGCGAGTAAAACAGACAGCCGCATCATTATCGATATGGTCGGCGCCGATAAACTTTTAGGCAAGGGTGATATGCTTTACGCCGGCGTTGTCGATCCGTTCCCGATACGGATGCAGGGCGCGTTTATTTCCGAAGAAGAAGTTGAAGCGGTCGTTGAACATGTAAAAACTTTCGGAGAGCCCGATTATATCGACGATGAAATTTTCTTTGAAGAAGACGAAGAAGAAAGCAATATGTCGTTATTTACCGACGGCAGCGATCCATTGTACGAAAAAGCTCTGGAGATCGTTATGCAGCAAGGCAAGGCGAGCGCCAGTTACATTCAGCGCAAATTGAAGATAGGCTTTAACCGTTCCGCAAGACTTATTGACGAAATGGAACAGAGAGGCATTGTCGGTCCGGCTCACGGAAGCAAACCTCGGGAACTACTGCGCGGGATTTAAAAGAATCAACCTCTGTTTTTAAAATATAATAAACATTTGAGGTTAAAATCAAAAACCGATTAAGTATTTGCAAGGCTCTTCAAATAAACTCTGCGGTACTTTTTGAATCACGGGATACAGAACGCTTGCAAGCGAGGGACACGATTATTAAATTAGTTTCGCAGTTTATGTAAAAACTGATTGATTTCTTAATAAATATCAAATATACTATCCATAACAGTTCAAAATAGGTATTTATGGCAAATATATTAGATATAAAACAACAATTATCACAACGTGTCAGAAAACGCCGCCGTGAAGGTAAGATTTCTCAGACTGAAATGGCGCAGCGCTCCGGCGTATCGCTTGGCTCTGTAAAACGTTTTGAAGGTTCAGGTGAAATTTCGCTTACAAACCTCTTGCGTATTGCCGCCGTGCTCGGCTATGAGAATGACTTTTTTAAACTGTTTGAGCGTAAAAATTATCAATCTTTGGATGAAGTATTAAATGAAAAATAAATTGATTAATGTTTTTTACCGCGAAAAAAAAGTTGGAAGGCTTGCCGAAACGCCGGAAAAATTACTTGCTTTTGAATATGATCCTCAATGGCTTCGGGACGGTTTTTCTATTTCACCTTTTAAGCTGCCTTTGGAAAAACGCGTGTTTATCGCGTTACATGATCCGTTCGGCGGTAATTTCGGCGTTTTTAATGACAGCCTGCCTGACGGCTGGGGACGGCTTTTAATAGATCGAATGTTAATTAAAAATTTGATCGAACCTGAAAGCGTTTCTGTTCTTGATCGTTTAGCGATAACAGGAAGTTCCGGTATGGGAGCGCTTGAATATAAACTGGATGAAAAATTTTTTGATAAAATTAAAATTGATAATAAACTTACTTTGCAAAACTTGAATACATTGGAGCGTGAGGTCGAAGCAATTTTAAATGAAAAATATGATGGGCAAAAATTGGAGGAGCTCGTTAAACTCGGCGGAAGTTCAGGCGGCGCTCGTCCAAAAATTTTAATTAATATTGAAGGTGAAGACTGGATTATAAAGTTTCGCGCAAGTTCTGATGCGAAAAATATCGGAGAGCAGGAATTTAATTATATGGCGGCTGCAAAAGCCGCCGGATTAATTACGCCCGAAACTCGTTTATTTGAAGAAAAATATTTCGGCGTAAAACGATTTGACAGGTGCGCGGACGGCAGGATATTTATGATTTCCGCATGCGGGCTGTTAGACGCCAGTCACAGATTTCCGGCGCTTGATTATAACGGTTTAATGGCTTTAACTCTGGAATTAACGCGCGATTTCCGCGAAGTTGAAAAAATGTTCCGCCAGATGTGCTTTAATGTGTTTTCGCATAACAGAGACGATCATTCAAAAAATTTTTCATTCCTGTGTAATGACGGACAATGGCAGGTATCGCCTGTTTACGATCTTGTTTATTCTGACGGAATAAACGGCGAGCACGCAACTTCAGTTAACGGCGAAGGCCGTAATCCGGAAGAAAAACACATTATAGCTGTCGCGGAAAAAGCCGGACTTGATCGGCGTAAAGCAAAAAAAATTATTGACAAAGTGAAAAACGTTACGAGAAACTTATTTTAATCTTCCTACTTATACGCCTGCGTTATTTCAAAACAATAGTCGCCTAATTTTTCGATGCGGCGGACAAGTTCGATAAATAAAAGTTCTGTCTTTACGTTCTTTCCGGCTTCGAGGCGTTTACGTCCCAGTTTTTGCAATTTCTTGCGGCCCTTGTCGATATTATCTTCGAGTTCTTTGGCTTTTGCTTTGTAATCCGCGACCGGCGTGCGGCCAAGTTGTTTTTCGAGAAGTTCAAGAAATTCTTCGACCAATCCGACATACGGGACAAGTTCGTTCATTTCTTTTTCTTTAAAAACACGCTCTTTGCTGATGCTTTTATCCAGAAGAAGACTGATGCCGCAGCATTCATCGCTCATCGACTCCAGCGTTACAATGACGTGTAACAAATATGAGATATGGTTTTCGGAACGCTGATTAAGTTTTGCGTTAATGTTTGCGGAAATTTTACTGAACTTCGAAGGCGCGCGCGCCGAAGGTTTCCGCGGCGAACATTCGATTAAAAAACTGCTGAGAGAATCGCGCATTTCGTCGATATATTCTTCTTTTTTCTTTAATTCTTCGCATAACGCATTTGTATTTTCCTGCGCTTTTCCGTTATCTTCGCGAAGGCTTAAAAATACTGTGCAGAAACGCGAATACATGTGCGATACAATTCCCGCCATATTGCTGATTTCTTTTTCGGCGCGCATGATGTTAAGTTCGGGAGAATCGGCAACCGCTGTCGCGAGATATTCAAACTTATAATGCATTTCTTCTTTTTGTTCTTCTTTCTTTTTATCGCGGATAAGCAGCGTTAATAATTTTGAGTAATGTTTAATGAACGGAAGAAATAAAATCGTATTTAAAACTTTAAATGTTGTATGGAGCATCGCAAGATGAAAACCAATTGCGAGATTAACAATTATTTTTCCGTCATTATCATAAACAATCGCGGCGAGAGGATCTCCGGGTACAATAATATCGACAAGTTTTAATACAGGCATCAAAAGAGGAATCGCCCAGCAAGCCAATATAACATTGAAAAGAACATGTGAAAGAGCGGAACGTTTCGCGTCTGCGCTTCCGCCGATAGAAGCAAGTATACCGTCTGTAGTCGTGCCGACATTCGCGCCTAATATCATTCCGGCTGCCATTTCGTAAGTAATTATATTTCCGCCTGCCATTACTATGATCATCGCGACAGCGGCAGTGGAAGAATTAATAATGAGAGTCATTATAAAACTTGTACCGAAAGCGATAAGGACTGCGGTAAAACCCAAGTCCTTGAAAACTTCTATCGCGTGCGCGTTAAACTCAACATTACCTATTCCTTCGGAAAGATAAAAAAGCCCTAAAAATAAAAAACCGAATCCGAATAAAAATTCGCCTATGCTTTTATATTTCCAGTTTATCGCTTTTAAAATAAATCCGATTCCGATTGCCGGAACGGCGAGAGCGTCTATGCTTATTTTAAAACCGATAAGCGATACAATCCATGCTGTCAGGGTGGTGCCGATATTCGCGCCGAAAAGTACGCCGATAGACTGGGTCAGCGTAAGGAGCCCGACATTCACAAAGGAAACAACCATGACGGAAACCGCCGATGATGACTGAACAATTGCGGTAACCATAAAACCGGTAAACACCCCGATTAAACGGTTATTGGTCATGTAATGAAGCGCTTTTCTCATTCGTTCGCCCGCGCTTTTTTGCAAGCCTTCGCTCATTACTTTCATTCCGAAAAGAAACATGCAAAGACCGCCGGTCATTGTCATTATTAACGTCACAATTGCCATATACTTTAATGTTAGAGTATTATTAATTTATTTGCTAGGGAGCAATTAAATTGATTTATGAATGCCGGGATTTTAACCTAGTAAATCATATTGATATGTTTTATAATGATATATGGCTGAAAATATTAAACAATCTATAGAAACATTAATTAACAACATTAAAAATTTAATTTCTGTTGACGCAAAAAAACTTGAGTACATTATTGCGGCTCAGATAGCGGGCGGACATGTCATTCTTGCCGATTCGCACGGTGTGGGGAAGACTTCTTTGGCGCGGGCTTTGGCTCAGTCGATTCGCTGGCGGCCTGAGGATTTGGGATCCAGCGCTGATGTTAAGATGGAAGGTTTCAGCCGCATTCAATGTACTGTCGATCTTCTTCCGCAGGACATTCTCGGGTTTAATCGTTTTATCGGAAACTCCGGGGAATTGTTTTTTAACAAGGGTCCGATATTCGCGCATTTCGTGTTATGTGACGAGATTAATCTGCTTACGCCGAAAACGCAGGGAAGTTTTTTTCAGGTGATGGAAGAACAGAGCGTCACTATCGAAGGCAAGCTGTACCGCCTGACCGATCCTTTTTTTATTATCGCTACAATGAATTTAAAAGGCGTTCATCTTTTTCCGCTGCCTGTGCCTCAGCTTGATCGTTTTATGATCCGCCTCTCGCTTGGTTATCCTTCCGCAGAAGAAGAAGCGGAAATTATAAACAGGCACGGCAAGATTGACGCGTGGGACAGTTTTCAAAGTGTCATCGACAGTTCCGATTTAATCCGCTGGAAAAAAATGGTCGATGATGTTCAGATGCACAGCGATGTTGTTTCGTATCTTGTAAACTGCGTTCGCTTCACAAGACTTCATCCCGATATTGAAACTCCGGCGAGCCCGCGCGCCGGTGTACGCATTTCGCGTCTTGCAAAATCACTTGCTCTCTGCCGCGGAACGGATTTTGTAACAATCGATATTATTAAAGAAATTTTTGTACACGCGATGGCGCATCGTATTATTACGCGCGATCCTTCCATTCCGCCGGAAGCGCCGCTGCAGAATATTCTAAATTCGGTGCCGGTAGATCCGAAACGGGAATAGCGATGCGCCGCTTCCGACCGATTTTATCGCCTGCAGGTGTAATTGTTTTATTTGTTTCGCTTATCATTATAATCCGCTCGCTTATTCTGCGTAACTCTTACGAAATTGTTTTAGCCGCGGCAATTTTATTTTTTCTTTTAATATTCGGAGTAATCGGTATATGGAAATCAAAAAAATTAAAATCGATGGAACCGGGCTGGAAACCGCCTTTTCCTTTCACCGCGCTTGTTTCTTCGTTAGCTGAAAAAACAGGAAATAATCCGGGTGATTACACTTTGATTACCGGTCTTGACGGAAATATTCCTTTCTTTTTCCGGCTGCATTTTTTTATCAAAGGAAAATTTTATCCGAACGGTTCCGGAAACGGCTGTAATACGTCAGCCGAAACTTCCGTGCCGCGCGGAGAAACTTCAGCAAAAATTCCGCTTGATTTTCCGGTTTCGGGTATATTCCGAGGCGAAGGATTTTGTCAGTTACGTGACATTTTCGGATTTTTTTCTTTTTCCTGCGGAGAGCCGCAGCAGAGAACGTTAAATGTAAGATGCGCGCCTTGTTTCGGAAAAAAAACCGCGATAAACGCCCAGTCCGGCGCCGAAGATCAGCGCAGCAAGCCTTCCGCCGATATCGAGCGTTACTACATGAGGGAATATACTCCGGGGGATCGATTCCGCGATATTAACTGGAAAAGCTCAGAAAAAATTGACATGTTAATTACGAGGATTTCAACCGATAATCAGGAGAGAATCAGCAGAATAGAAATTTACTTTAGAAATTTCTGCGCTATCGGAAACGGGCGCAAGGGTGTGTCTCTTGAAGCGCTGTGGTTATTGGATCGCGCTAAAGCGAGGCTTTCTTATTTTTTACGCAGTCTGATGGAATTAAATTCATCATTTATTTTTGATGTTCGTACCGGGAATAAAAATTGGGAAATTGAAGATTTGGATGATTTAGACGCGTTTTTGGAAGAGCTTGCGGGTATTTCATTTTTACCGCCGCAGAATGAAACGCCGATTCAGCAGAGTCCGGGCGATATTTATGTTTTTTCTGCAGCATGTGATACAGGTTTAAATTCTTTTCTTCTTGCTTGTAATCCGCGGCCTGTAAATTTATTTTTGATTCAGCCGGGAAATTCCGCCGCGAATAAAAATGAGCAGACAAAAACAGAAGATAACGAAATACTTTGCAGTAGTGATTTTCATTCTAACGGAATAAATATTCCTATAAATTATTTTAAGCGCGGCAGCGTTAAATCTTTGGGAATAAACACAAATAAAACTCAAATTTTTTATGCGGAGATAAAATTATGAAAAAATCATCATTAATTTTATTTATTCTTCGTTTGCTTCTGTATTTAAGCGTAATTGTATTAATTTTTATTCATCCCGGCATTTCGGTATCTTTTGACCGCGTCGGTATAATGCAGTGGATAGTCATAATTCCGCTGATGGCTATAATCGCTTATCAAACATTGTACAGCATAAACAATAATAAAAGATATTTACCTGTCTTGGTTTTATTGATACTTCTTTCTCTAATCGCGGCGGGTTTTAATCCAGGAGCTCTTTCGCCTTTTGCCGCCGGCTTGATAAGTTTTGTTTTTACAACAATGTTATTCCGCCGCAGTCATCTTCCGTTAGGTGCAAATTGGACAAAAATTACGGCAATTGAACCTTTCTTTTTAGCGTGGGTTTGCCTTCGTCTTCTTTCGCTGTCGCGTTCAGGAGAAGAAATCGCGGGGCAGAGCATGGCGCTGACTCAATTTATTCTTGTCTGGACTGCGGCTGTTTTTTTGATTCACAGCGCAGTTATTTATCTTTGTTTGAATCCCGCAAGCCGAGTTAAAGCCTGGAAAGAAGGACTTGCGTTTGCTTCCGGTACGTTAGCTGTTTTATTTATTACGCTTGTTATTCTGCCGCCGGATTTTGTAAAAAATTCCGTTATCGAAAATCTTGTTCCCGAAAGAATTCCGCAAAGGATTAATCAATCTTCAGATAACGGCATTCCGAACCGGGGAAGCGGCAGGCGGACTCTTCCCGGAGGCTCCGGCGGAAGAGGCGAACTTCGCGGTATCTCCGAACACAACTGGCCGGGAAGCGGAGGCAGTCCCGATGACAACCGCCAATATATGGTGATGGTTGTCGCGGCGGACAGAGAACCTGTGTACATGGGCGACGCTTTCCGCGGTCAGCTTGATCCGGTAAAAGGTTTTCTTTTAAGTCCCGCGGAACCGATGAATGATCTGGCTCAGCATAGATTTTTTGTTACATGGTCAAACAATGAATATGAACTCGATATGGATAGAAGACCTCAGGAGGTTTTTTCGCTTTCTACTTTAAGGCAGAAATTTCTGCCTTATCGTCCTGTTGTTATCGATCCTGTTATATTGAGCGAAAACACAGGGCCTCTTCGTTATATTCATCAGGTTGTGTCGAATACTCATTACGGCGATCCGCTTTCTGTTGTGCGCACTCCTACGCGTCATTTTTTTGATTACGAAATCCGTGCGCTTTCACATTATCTGGAAATTAATCTGAACGAAAACGATAAAATCGAATTTGAAAAATATTTGAATAACACATTAGATAACTGGAAACAAAATAAAAATTCTTTTATTCAAAACGATCGTTACATGAACGAAATTTATTACGGCTTGGATGAACTGCATGAACAAACAAATGAATACATGGAAAAAATTATCGCGCTGCTTACAGGTTTTTCCGTTTATCAATACAATATAAATCAGGATGATGATTATTCAATTTACGCGTTAAAAGATTTTCTTTTAAACAATAAAGAAGGCGACTGCGTTGAGTTTTCCAACACTCTCGCGCTGCTTGGTCGGCTTGCGGGAATACCTTCGCGGGTTGTTACAGGCTACTTAGCAGCCGAAGGATTGCAGACTCAGGCGCATCTTCGCGGGCTTTCCGTTCTTCGAAGCAGAATTCCAGTTCTTCAGCAATATCCGTTTGAAAATCTTTATATGGTGACAAATATTCACAGGCATTCATGGACACAATTTTTTATTCCCGATTACGGCTGGCTTGATTTTGAATCGACAGCTTTCGCGATTCCGCCTGCCAGTGCGGGTGATTTTAACAACTGGGATGTAATTATTCCGATGTTAGACGAAAACCGCACTTTCTCGCAGGTTAGAAAATTTCCGTGGCGGGCGGCGGCAAGAACTTTAATTATATTGATAATCGCCGCCGTTATCTGCGCGTACGTTATGCGCTACGGACGCGAATTAATTTTATATCT
>JGI24695J34938_10001892_pt1 | contig 16950 bp, 18 predicted proteins | sample TergutCo191P3_FD_34938 | JGI IMG/M metagenome (IMG submission 34938)
CAGACTGAACCGCCCAGATATGGTTCTAAACACCGTCAGGATGAGTTTGGCAATTATTTATATTATGATGATGGCGCCGCACAAATGGAAACTGATTATGGAAACATGATTGAAGGGGCTAAATATCGTTATTTCGTTGTTGTTGATACAGGTTACTGGTTGCATCGGCGCGATGATCACTCGGCGCGGATATTTGGTACCTTAAATATTAAAGCTGATGAAACCGTGCCTACTTTAGGCGGTAATTCGATGAGATCAGGATACGGATTTAATGCACTGGCTGAATTTACTACCAATAACCCGACGTATTGCACTAATATTCAAAATGTCATGATGCTCTTTCCTGAATTTAATTACGATTTAGGATTCAATCAAGGAGCAATTCGTGCGCCTTACCCTCTTGACGGGCGATACTTTAGGTGGCTTGAACCAATGCCAATAGGAAGCGGACGTTTTGAATTTTATGAAAATGCATGGTCAACATATGGTAACCGTGTTCATTATACCCCTGTATGGTACCCGGATGGAAGCTACACGGTTAGAGCTGATTGCTTCGATGCATGGACTCCCGGCGGTCAACTTGCCATTACTCTATCTGATACAATCGGGATAAATGGTTCTGTCTTTGATGATTGGCATGTGGCACCGGGATGGTGAGAAAGGATGTATTATATGAGTGATTTTTTTGCAAAGCACGAAAAAATAATGATTATTTTAGTATCTACTGTTACATCTATATTAACGTATCTGATATATGATTTGATTGTAAAATAGGGAGGAATGAGACATGATTCGCTTTATTGATAAACACACATGGTTAACCGTTATTTCATTATCAATTATAACTACTATTCTAATGCGCTTAATATACGGCTAATTATTACAGCTAAAGCTACCGGGAGTAGCATTTTCCATATCAATTTGCTCTTCTCTTCGACTTTTTTATTCACTATATAATTTTGCAAAACAATTTTGCCGCATTGAGTTATGCGGTATGTTTTTACTAAAATTGGCTTGGAAAACGGTCTTTTTCTTATATAATAGTATCCGCTCATCTCAATACAATTATCATATGTATCATTTGAGCTAAGTCCTTCAAGACGAGTAAAAATTCCTTCGACATGTGAAAAACGGGTAGCTATTTTATCTTCTGAAACAAATTTAAATTTGTTAATATATTTCAGTATGTCATAATCTATTTTATTTAGCTCATATGTTAGGAATGCCATCTAAATATCCTTTCTTTCGTTATATTTTCCATTATAAAGTGTGATTAGAATTAAGTCAAGTGAATGAAAGTTTAAACCAAGTCCAATACATGTTAAAAGTGAAGGGAGATTTATGAGTGATTATTTTTATACGATTCTTTACAGACCTGATTTGTTATCACTTGCTTTATTTATATTAATTTGTCTATTATGGATTTTAGTTTCCATAGGTCATCTGCTTTTAGCGGTGTTTAAGAAACTAATTGAAATTATTTATAAGCGACAGAAAGTGAAATGTAATGGATAAGAATTAAGAATCAAAAATTTGTTGTTATAGGGCTTCTTATTTTTGATATAATATTTGTGCTTAGCAATCGAAATCATTAAGGAGTCAATCAGGATATGTCCATTCTAATTTTAAAGAATCTATTCAACAAAACCGAAAAAGTAAATCTTCCGGCACTACTTTATGCCGATGTTCCGGCAAAAGAGCGCTTAAAACGATTGCTTAATTTTGTTGAAAACTTTGGTTTTGATAATCGTAATTTTGATAATAAGTGTTTACTGCCTGTATTTAGCTTTATAAGAATGCTTTCCGACCGTCTTTATTCTGAGCGCATAATCGAAGTGATTTCTAAAGATAGTATTAGGAACGAAAGCGGCTATAAATCAAATGCAGATTTTAACCTTAAATATTTAATAACAGATTTTCATAAAAATGATTCCGGTCTTTGCAAAAAGATATCAGGTCAAGCTTTAATTGAATTAGCTTATCACCCAGTTATATGCAATGTTTGGGACGGACATAAGCTTTTAAATACTTTTAATGATTATGCCACAATTAATAAGCCATGGGAATTTAGTAAAGGAAGTCATATAGCAGAGCTATATTTACCCTTTGGTTTAACTGTTGTTAATACCGGAAACCATTCAGTATCTGCTGGCGTACTCAAAAGAGAGGGAACTTTACAAATAACCGACGGAAAAATTTACGACCTTTCACCTATGTACGATAAATATCGTTTTGACGGCATTAATTATCTTGACAATACCGATAAAATTGCCTTTAAAGCTAACAGTTTCGAGTTTGGTGTTATTTATGAGACAGGCAGGATAATTAGAAGAAAAGGAATTAAATTTTTAAATATTGATTACTATAACTTATAAAGGATGTAAAATATGGACTCTTTCGGAAAATTCTTTTATGACTTTTCTCCTTTGGAGTGGCTTAAAAGCCTTATGTATACTAATGTATTACTTGATGAATTATGGAATTGTTTTTCACTTCATCCTACGAAAATAACGAGTTATATTGATGCACAAAATAGATTTATAGATTTAATCGGTGAAAAATATACTCCGCTTTATGAAAGCGATGATTTAGATATCCATAGACAGTTTGATGAAATGTTTTTTTGCTTTAGGAAGGAGCTATCATATGAGGAGCATCAACGTACACTAAGAGCGGTCAATAGATTCTTCTGTATTTCGCTGACTAATAGATCATATTCTGAATCATATGAGCTTGTGTATTTAATTTATTACTTCGGTCCGATTGTATATTATTTAAATGAATGCGAAAAAGCCAATATATTATCCCGTTATCCCCAAATTTTTAAATCAGTCGCTAGTAAGCGGCTTTTTTATTTAATAAAATATTATTCATCTTATAAGCAAGCTAAAATTTATTTACGATTATCTTTAAGTGCTGTGTAGCTTTAGATAAGGCATAATGATTTCTATTGCCGCTTATATGCGGTTCACTTATGGTTATAAACCATCTTTTTATAAAAATACTAGGCTAAAATCAAATGATTGGAGAAAATCAAAATGGATAACGAAAAAATGTTTAAAGAAATAGAAAATCAGAAATATTACGCTGTTCACGAAGAATATTTAGGAGAAAATAATAACAAATCTTATGATGAAAAGCATTTTGACAGCATTATAAAAGCGGCAGAATACGCAAATAAACAATATAAAAATCATATCGGCAGTGAAAATCAATATGAAGCAGTTATTTCTTTTAATTCCCCTAATGCTGAGATGATTTATATTGCCGAATTGTCGTTTGAAACAGAAGCTAAATGCTTCCATGCGCTGGAGCACATTTCAAAATTTCCGAATCGTGAATATAGTCGCTATATTGATGATACTCATGGAAGATTAGATTATTACGGTGTCACCGTTCATAATATCTTGCAGTTTGACCCCAATAATAACAGCTATAACATTTCTTTCAAACATGAAGAGGGCGATAATATTTATTCTTATTCATTTCATACCTCATCTGATTTTAGCAATATTACTTATAATAAAGATGACCTTGTTTGGTGCTACAAAAACTATTGGAATAATTTTTATGATTCCACTCAAAATCATCTTATTGAACAGCATATTGGTGTCTTAGATGCTGATGAATTTATCGCGCTATTACTTGAAAAATTAGAATCTGACCCTGAAGAGTTTGCTTGTGATAGTCATGGTGAGTTTGTCCTTGATACACATAACGATTACACCATTGATAATTTTGAAGGTTTTGAAGAAATGTAAATTTTATATGCAAAAGGAAAGCTAATGGAAAAAACATTTTTAACGAATGCATACGAAGTAACGACTGACCAAAAGAAACATTTTCGAAAGGAATCTAACGCAAATGAACAAAATGAAGGAACTATTTAAAAATCGAATCGTAATCGGTGTTATTTGCATTGTTTTTGCAATCATTATCTGCTTTGCCCTAACTCCACTTTATAACCGTGCGTTAACGCAAACAATTGAAGTCGTAGTTGTCTCTGAGCATATTGAAACTGGGGAGAGAATAACCGAAGACAAGTTAAGTTTATTAACAGTTGGCGGCTATAATGTACCAAATAACGTTGCTAAGTCAAAGGAAAGTATAATCGGTGCATATGCCTCATCACCGCTTCACGTAGGCGATTATATCACCCCAAGCAAATTAAGGAGAGAACCTCTTTACGGAAACGAGTACCTTGATGTACTTGACGGATCTTTGGTGGCTGTGAGCGTGACGATTAAATCCTTTGCCGCCGGATTATCAGATAAACTGGATGCCGATGACATCATATCACTGATAGTTGCTAATGTTGGTGATGACAAAGCAACTATTATTCCTCCTGAGTTAACTTATGTTCGCATAATTGCTGTTACAGATGATAATGGAATTGATATGTATAATTCAAATATTGAGTTTAACGAATTTCATGATAATAACACAGAAACAATAACCTTGCTTGTCACTTTAGACCAAGCAAGACTGTTAGTAGACATTGAGCAAAACGCTTCACTTCATACGGCTTTGGTATACCGCGGCAGTAAAGAAAAAGCAAATGAGTTTTTATCAATGCAAGCTGATATTCTAGCCAAAATAGAAACCGATGAAATTTCTCCAACTGTTATTGTCAAACCAAAAGATAAAAGTGACAATCTAAATATTTTGTCAATAGGTTCAAACTATGATATGCCTGATAGATCATCAGCTGACCTAAATTAAGAGGAATTATATGAAGAATAAAACAATTGCAATTATTGGCTCACCCGGATGCGGAAAAACTACTAATGCGGTTAAACTGGCAATTGAGATTGCAAAACTAAAGCAAAACGTAATTTATGTATCGCTTGAGCGTATGGTACCGGCATTACCATACCTTTTACCTAATTTTAACGAACAAAACACTTCGTTAGGTGATTTGCTAACCAGACCAAGCATATCACAGCAAGAAATCGCACAAGCTTGTATGGCAGTATCAAAACATAAACATATCTCTCTGTTAGGTTATAAGTTTGGCGACTTCCATCGAAAATATCCAGATTTAGTCTATGATTGTATCTATAATCTTTATTTTCAGCTGCAAGCAATGGCACCTTATGTTATCATTGATTGCTCATATTTAATCGAGGAAGACTTAGCTTCGAATCTTGCACTTTTAGCGGCTGATATAATTGTACGTTTTGGAAGTGCTGATTTAAAAGGAATGTGTTACTTTAACACATTGGAACAACTTTTAAGTGATCAAAACAGTTTTCCGAAAGATAAGCAAATTACAATTGTAAGCAATTGCAAGGTTAGTCAAAACTGGCAGCAAGTTGCGGCAATGTACGGTCAAGTATTCGGTGTCATACCCCATCTTAACGAGTTATCAAAGCAATATGATGAACTAAATTTGTGGACTGATTTAACATCAAAAGAAGCTTATATCTATATGGAGTTAATAACTAAGCTCACTAATCAAATCACAGGCAATATAAAAACGAAAGAAGTCTTGTCTGAAATTAAAGCCGAACGAAACAAAGAAATAAAAGAAGAGAAAAAAATTGAGCGCAAGTATTTCTTGCATTCCTTTTTGGGCATTGGCAAAAGTAATGATATGAATAATTTAGATAAAAATACTAAAAAAGGGAAATCATCCGCAGTGAAGCTTAAAAAGAAAAATCCAAAAAAAGGGAAAACAGGTGAGTGGTAATTATGAATATTGATATGCCAAAAGGTATATTTGCCAATCTGGGTAACGTGGATTCGTCAGCGAATCAATCAGCTATAATAACAGCTGACATTACTGAAAATCTTTCATCAGAAAATATTTCAGATAATAGTTTAGCGAATTTAAGCGATATAAATAAACCAGCAAATTTTGTAAATTCTACTAATCATCCCACTAATAAAAATCATCCTAAAAAGAATAAACTCAATACGAAAAGCTTAGAAGAAGCGGTAAATCGTGTCCAAAAGCATATGACTGAAAAACATTCCGAATTAGCTTCGGACATTAGTAAAACGGATGTTTTCAAATCATATATCGGTAAATACATAGAGAGTCGAAAAATTGAAGTTATCGGATTTAATAAAGATAAATTAATTAGCAGAATATATGCAGAAATGCGTGAAGAATCAATCCTGACTCCTTATTTGCATGATAAAAATGTCGAGGAAATTAATATTAATTCATGGGATGATATTAAAATTACTTATTCGGACGGGCTTATCAAAAGATGTGACGAAATGTTTTTTAACCCAACACATGCGAGCGACGTAATAAGCCGAATATTAATTAAATCAAAAATGATATTTGACGAAGCAATACCTTTTGCGGTTGGTCATCTGGGTACAAATAAGCGGGTAACGGCATTAGGATATGGGATTATTGATAGGGATAAGGGCGTTGCATTAAGTATTCGGTTTGTGAACCCCAAAAATTTTACCAAAGACGATTTTATCGCTTTCGGTTCGGCTACAGAAGAAATGATGGATTTTTTACTCTATTCGTATAAATATAATATTTCCATGTGTTTCGCTGGTGCGACCTCATCAGGGAAAACCACCTTGATGAGCCTTATGCTAAATGAAGTACCTTTTAATAAGCGTCTTGTCACGATTGAAGGAGGGTGTCGGGAATTTGATTGTGTAAAGCGTGATAATAACGGCTTCATTTTAAATAATGTAATCCATCTCATTACAAAAGAAAGTGAAAAAGAAAATCAGAATGTTACGCAAAGAAAACTTCTTCAATTAGCTTTAACCCTTAATCCTAATTACATAGCTGTGGCGGAAATGAAAGGGGAAGAAAGTTTTGAAGCTGTTTCTGCCGCTAATACCGGGCATTCTGTCATTACTACCATCCATTCTAATTCATGTAAAGATACCTATGCGCGAATGGTAGTCTTATGTAAAATGCTCTACATGATGGATGACAATACTCTGATGGGTTTAACAACCAGTGCTTTCCCTATTGTTGCGTACTGCAAACAGCTTGATGATAATTCTCGTCATATCATGGAAATTGCGGAGTGTGAAGGTATTAAAGATGGTTATCCGATAGTCAGAACGCTTTTTCGTTACAAGATTTTAAGCAATATTACAAACATTGATGGCAGCCCTAAGATAACCGGGACTTATGAAAAAATAAATAATCCATCAGATAACCTACTAACAAGGTTAAAAGAAAATGGAATGCCCGAAGATATATATATTAAATTATTTGGAGAGTGAATATGAACCTAAATACATTTGCATTTATTCTTTCTGTTATAGGTATTTTTTTACTCCTTGGATTATCACCTTTTTCTGTCATAAGTACAATAAAAAGTCGAAGGCAGAAAGATGAAATTAGTAAATCTATGGCAGAGATCGTAAAAGAAGCAAAAGCGGAAAAGAAAGAAGGATATTTAACGAAACTTTTTAGAGAAACAAAAGATGTCCTTAGAATAATGAATAAAACCGCAACCTTCAATTTTCTATTAATACTATCTATTATTTTCTTTATAATCGGAGTGTGCGCAGCACTTTTAGTTAATAATATATTTTTGATTCCTGTTCTTGCTATTGGTTTAAGTTTAGCACCCTTTTATTATATCAAGTTTACAGAAGGGCGCTTTTTGAAGCTTTTGAATGAAGAGTTAGAAACATCTCTTGGTGTAATCACTACAAGCTATCAAAGAGGTAATAATACTTTTATCGGCGCCGTTGAGGAAAATCTGCCGTATTTAATGCCGCCTGTTTGTTACGTTTTTGAGTCTTTCATATATAATGTAAAGCACGTTACGCCAAATACAAAGGAAGCTTTAGAATTAATGAAAAGGCGTTTAAGTAATTTAATCTTTTGTGAATGGGTAGATGCGGTGATTTTGTGTCAAGATAATCATAATCTAAAGCCAACACTTATGCCTATTGTCAGAAAGCTGTCAGATCTTCGTTCAGTCGATATTGAAATGGAAAATATAATGTATCCGCCGCTTTATGAATATATTTGTATGGTATTACTCACGATAGGAATTGTTCCTATTCTTTATATGATTAATAAAGATTGGTTTAATCTTTTAGTTGGTACTGTTTTGGGAAAAGCCCTTATAACCATTTGTGCCGCTACTATTTTTGTATCTGCGACATTTGTAATCAAACATGTAAAACCTATAACATATCAAAATACTAAAGGAGATTAGCCTGTGAATCACATTATTTACTTATTGCAATCAAACTTAGCGAATGTATTGATGGTATTCATTATTGTAACCACAGGCATTCTAATTAGCCTTGGTCTTTTCTTTATTATTGCTCATGTTGTTAAATTGCCAACATACCAATCTACAAGAGCAATTGTAACTGTGTCAAAAATAAAATCAAAAGAAAATAATATAGATGCTTTTGTTTTCGATATGGCAAGCAAGCTTATGCCTTATATTCGAATGGACGAATATAGAAAACGAAAGTATCAATCAATTTTGCTTAGTGCCGGTATGTCTATATCTCCGGAAATGTATATGTCTCTATCCTATGTAAAGGCGCTTGTTTTTCTAATACCGGGTATAGTAGTCTATATTTTAAAAGGCATATTCCCAAGTGCTATAGAAAGTATATTTGCAATATTCGGATTAGTGTTGATAATTTTAAGTGTATTCATTTTCTTAAAATCTATTACCGAAGCAAACGAAATTGCCAAGATACGAAGGGATGAAATTGAGGGCGATCTTCCGCGCTTTGTTACTACGATCGTTGAAGGTCTAAAAAGCACAAGGGATATTCGGCAATTAATTGAAAATTATATGCGCTATAACGAAGGCGCGCTTTCAAAAGAGTTATTTATTACAGTCGGCGATATATCATCAGGAAACGCTGAGATTGCGTTAACAAGATTAGACGCTCGGATTGGTTCCAATTTGCTTTCACAAGTTATCCGCGGTTTGATCGGGGTGCTTCGCGGTGATGATGGTCTATCTTATTTTAATAACTTAAATAGGGATTTTAAAGAGATTGAATTTCAAAGGCTTAGAAAAATCGCTTTAACAAAGCCACCCAAGATTAAGCGTTGTTCATTTGCATTACTTGTATCGCTTATGATTACACTATTAGGAATTGTTGGTAGCGCCGTTTTTCAAGGTGCTACCGTACTTTTTTAGGAGATCGTTAATGACTAAAATAATTAAGGATAAACGCGGCGAAGGTTACGTTGATGTTATGATTTTTATGATTGTTATAGTGATGGTAATATCTTTTATTATGGACTTAATGCCGATATTTGTGACTAAGTACCGACTTGATATCTTTGCTAATGAAGTAGTCCGTGCTGCTGAAATAACCGGAAGTACCACAAGCGGAGCGGTAAACTCTACCATTGCAAACCAGAGAGCAAACACAGGGATAAATCCAAATTTTATATGGGAACGCGGCGGTTCTAAAGTACAGCTTGGAAATGAAATAATTTTGACGTTAGAAACACAAGTATATTTATCATTATTTAGAATTGGTCGCTTTCCGATTAATTTACGTGCTAGGTCATCAGGGTTAAGTGAGGTTTACTATAAATGATACATAGACGAAGCATTTTAAAAGATAAAAGCGGTACCGGAAACGAATTATATACTATAATCTTCTTTCTTTTCTTCTTTATCCTGATTTTATTTATTTTTGAATATGTTCGTGCGTTAATAATTGCCCAAGGTGTCCGCGATGCAGCTCAAGCCGCAATAATTACTGCCGCTACGGAAAATTGGGACAGCACATATAAAGGTAGGCGTGACGGTTATTCTGGTGCATGGCACAAAAGCCGGGGCGCCGACGAAACGACTGCTTTTATTGAAATGATATACAAAGAAGATATTGCAATTATTATGAACCGTATAATCGGAGCATCAGATATTGGTAGCTTTAATCAAAAATGGGGTACTAATGGTAAAGTTGAGTTTCGGTACCGAATTACCAATATTGTCTGGGAGCATCAGGAACTTAAGCCTCGTGATCCTCTTAGTAAACACTTTAAAGCCACCGCAACGATTGACCTTAAGATACCGTGGGGGTTTAACTTTAATGACCAAGGTGGTGCGATTGATATGGAAATTATAGTAAAGGCTATTTATATGCCGAAATTTTAGGAGAATATATGTTGAAAATATTTTTATGCATTACCTTAATGACTTCTTTAGATAAAAATCATCTTATTATTAATATAATTGTGCCACTTGTTATTCTCGTATCTGTTGTTACATTTGCCATTTTCGCTTTAAACTTAATTAAAAAAAATGAAGCTAAAAAAAATAGTAACAGCTCGCAGGATAATAGCTATAAAACAGCTCAGGAATTCATAAATATCGTAGATATTGATGATAACTTTCTTTACACAGATAATGGGATGGCTATTATATACATAAGAGTTCAGGGATTAATTATTGACCTCTTATCAAAATCTGAACAAGAAATTTTAGTTAAGCAGCTTGCGGCTGATTTCTCAGATATAAATTTTCCTTTTAAGCATATATCTGTATCCCGTCCGGTCGATATCTCTCCAACTCTTACGTACTGGCATGAACTTTTAGATGTTACAGATTGCGATATTAGAAAAATGTTACTTAAAAACGAAATAAGCGAACTAGGGAAGGTGGCTCTATCTGCTCATATCGTTGAACGGCAGCATTATATATCATTCTGGGATCACTTAGATGAAACGGGTGAGTTATTAAAGAAAGCATTTCTTCTGGTAGAAAAGTTTAAACAGAATAATATAGATGCACATATTCTTAATAATGCCGAAATAGTAAGGCTTATAAATCTTATCCATAATCCCAATTACGTTCATCTTGAAAATACTGATTATGAAGCTACACTCCCAATAATTAATGCAAATATATCTTGATTTATACGTAGCGTACTGTATTTTATACGCAGCGTACTGTATTTTATACGCAGCGTACTGTATTTTATACGCAGCGTACTGTATTTTATACGCAGCGTACTGTATTTTATACGCTACGTACTGTATTTTATACGCAGCGTACTGTATTTATACTGTATTTTTGTAAATCGCTTGCTTTTTATTTTTATAATTGCTACAATTACATTAATCTGAAATGCCATATTTAGATTATTTGACAAAAAGCGGACGGAGTGATGACCCGACCGCTTTTTGTTTTGCAAATTTACCACTAAATGAAGTGAGGAGTCATGAAAAAATTAAATCGCAGAAGAAATAAAAAGAATTTATTTTTCCCATATGGACTTTTAAGTATAGCAATATTTTTTTCAATTGCGAGGGATCTGATTATGAAATCCTCTGTTAATATTGAACCCAAAATTCTTATATATAAAACTTGTTTTTTACTTATCATTTTAATTCTAATTCCCGCATTTAAGCAAATTTTAGCATATGTAAGAAAAGTTATAACAAAGCGAAATTACTTAAACTCAACACTTAGCCGAATAGATACCATGTCAGGAATCGAATTTGAAGAGTTCTTAAAATCTCATTTTGAAAAGCATGGCTATAAGGTCAGTGAAACTCCTAAATCAAGAGACTTCGGTGTTGACCTTATTATAATTAAAGAGGGATGCGTAAATTTACAGGATAGCTGGGTAATTCAGGCAAAGCGGAATAAAAATAAAATCGGAATAAAAGCTATTCAGGAGATTCTTGGTGGTATGTCTTATTATAGTTGTTCAAATGGCATGGTAATAACTAATAGCTTCTTTACTAAGAGTGCATGGCAACTTGCGAAAATAAGCAAGGTTACTTTATGGGATAGAAATAAACTATCAAAAGTATTTGATATAAAAAATTAGAAATTCATTTGAAAGGATATTATGCATGAGAAATAGAGAAGAAATTAATAATTCCATTTTGCGGACAAACAATGCGTTGCTTAACGTTGTTGCACCTATTGGAATGAGTTTTACAAAAAATACACTTACGGTGGGCGAGAACATTGCTAAAATATATGGCGTGACAAAATATCCTACCAGAGTCAATATCGGATGGTTATCACAACTAACCTGTTTAAGTGATACAATCGTTACAATTGGGTATATCCCATGTAATAATAGTGATCTTTTAAAAACTATATCCCGAAATATAAAAATAGAAGCCGGACGTGCTGATACGAGTCATGACCCTTTGGAAATTAATAGGGCTTCGCATTCCGTTGATGATAATAGTCGCTTATTAGAGCAAATTGATCATGAAAATGAAACCGTTGGTTTTGTTACGCTTAATATCATGGCTCTTTCCGATGATGAAAATCTTTTTAAAAAGGTTTGCCGCAGAATCGAAAGTATGATTGTAGCTAAGAAATGCAAAGTCCGCTCATTGCCCAATTTACAAATAGAAAGTTTTATGGCGATATCACCAAGCTTTACAGATCATGAAAAAATTAATAATATTGTCGGCCGAATTATGCCGATGACTACATTCATGGGTGGTATTCCATTTGCTGCCGCTGGATTCACTGATGATAATAGTTATTTTTTCGCTTTTGACCATCATGGCGGTCTTATAATGCTGGATCCATGGTATCGTGGTGCGGACAGAACTAATAGCAATTTTGTCTTTGCAGGTAAACCGGGTACAGGGAAATCAACGGCAGTTAAATGTCAATTAATTATCAATGAATTTATGATGGGAACCAAAATAATAGTTATTGACCCTGAATCAGAATTTAAAGATTTATGCCGCTACTTAAAAGGTGATTGGATAAATGCCGCCGGTGGTTCGAAGGGCATGGTCAATCCCCTGCAAGTAAGACCATCTCCAAAAGATGACGATGATGATGAGATAAAACTCTATTCGGATGATGGAATGGGGATAAATGATTTAGCGCTGCATATCAAAAATTTAGAAGTGTTTTTTAAGCTTTATCTGCCATCACTTACAGATATGCAGATAGCTATTTTAAAGAAAGAGATTATTAATCTTTATAATGAAGTCGGTATTACTTGGACAACAAATATCGAAAAGCTTACCGCAAAAGATTTTCCGATTATGAAAGACTTGTATATGCGGATTAAAGAAAAAACATGTACTAATAGTCCTGATTTAAAAATCTATCAGGATCTAACTGCTTTATTATTTGATATCGCAGAGGGTGCTGATTCATTCCTCTGGAATGGTCATTCTACGATAGATAGCGATAGTTCTTTTCTATGCCTTGATACTAATGCACTGCTTTCTATGGGTGATAATGTGAAAAGAGCGCAATATTTCTTATTATTACAATATTGTTGGGAAAAGGTAAGTAACGATCGCAAAGAAAAATATATGTTTGTTTGGGAAGAAGCATATCTTTTAGTCGATCCAAAAGTGCCTGAGACACTTATTTATGCCAGAAACACATCAAAAAGAATCAGAAAGTATGAAGGAGCGTTGGTTTTAATATTTCATTCGGCGGTAGATTTTTTATCGCCTGAAATTAAAATGTATGGTCAAGCTTTACTTGATAATCCGACATATAAAGTTTTTTTCGGTACCGACGGTCAAAATCTTAAAGAATTAACTGAATTATATAACTTCACAGAAGCTGAACAAGAATTTTTAATGAAGAAAAGGCGCGGTGATGCACTTTTTGTTGCCGGCGGTAATCGGATGAAAGTCCATTTCAAAATTCACAAATACAAATTAGATTGTCTTGGTGGTGCTGCCGGACGATAGCGGAGGTTCTATGCTAATTATCTTTTATACAAATACAAAATATAAAAACTTACTCGATTTACGCACCGATCTTAACAAACGAATTTTCGAAGGCAGTTATTACCTTGAAGATTTAAGCCATCAGAAGCAAAATCTCATAAATGCAACTGATTTTGTATTTCTTAGAAGTGCTTTTAAAGAAACCTGTGATGAAGAATTTCTCTCAAATTTAAAAGCTTTTGTCACATTATATCCTGAAAAGAGAATTACGATCGTTTTGCAAGGTGATATTGAGGTTAGTGATACATTTATTAATGAATTGATTAAGCAGGGCATATATAATATTGCGACAGCCAAGGAGCTTGAAACTTTAAGAGAAGAGATAAATGAATGTCTTAGTAAAGATGGCATGAAACGATATAAACCCCATGTTCTTAATAAACCAATTGAGAAGCCAAAAGTTAATGATAAGGATACCTTAAAATTTAATATCATACATGAGCTTAAGCAAATAAATAAATCTGTCTCAAAGAATGAAGAAATCTTGCTGGAAAAATTTAATGAACTTAGCAAACAGCTATTTGATATTACCAATAAATCAGAAGCTGATGGTAATGAAACTGACGCCTTAAAAAATGAAATCGAAAGGTTGAAAACTGACCTTAAAAACGCAACGGATTCATCTAAAGATATTTTGGATAAGGATATTGAAAAAATCAAGCATGATTCTGATGAAAAGGATAAATATATTCGACAATTAATATCAGAACACAATAGTGTCAAGAAAAATCTAACTAATGAGATCGAAAAGCTTACTTTGGACTTAAAAAAATGTGAAGATAATCTTACATTCTATGAAGAAAAATCACAGAAGTTTGATTTGATTTCTCAAAATAGTGATTTTGTAGTTCCTGAATTACAAGGAAAGCATGATTTTACATGTAATAATATTCATATTGGGTTTATTGGTACAGAACCCAGAGTTGGTGTAACTAACACGGCTCTGGGTTTAGCAAAATGGCTAATTGATGCAGGAGCTAATACGGTTGCATATGTTGAGAATAATTTACACAATCACTGTACCACTTTTAATCCCGATAGTTCTACGATGGATTCCGTAGAAACCGAGTTTGGTTATTCATGGGAAGGTGTTGATATCCATCTAAAAGTCATCAAACATAATATACCGCATATGGATTTGAAAAAAGACTATAATTTTGTTATCCACGATTTTGGTAAAGCAAGCGATTGTTTAGGAAATGATTCACTTGTAAAAGATGATATTATCAAAAATATGGATATTATTGTTTTGGTTGGATGTTTTAAAGGTTATGAACGAGAAAATACCCTTAATATATTCCGCACATTAAAGCATATGCCTAATTTAATCTTTGCCTTTAACTTTATTCACAAAAATTTTCACGAACAATTAGCAAATCACTTTAAATCATCCATGGAAGGTATAGTTTCGTTTATTGAATATATGCCTGAACCGGAGTATCCATTAAGTAACCAAATTCTATTTGAAAACATCATCAAAAATTTTATCTAAGGGAGATAATCAAAATATGGCAAATTCAGTAATATACTTAAAGAAGGATTTTAAACAAATAATTCACACTTCCGGATTAGATGCAAATCAAAAAGCTATTATGTACTACTTTATTGATATTGCAAACCCGAAAAAGGATTGGACATGCTTTCCTTCACATGCAAAAATCGCAGAAGTTATCGGCAGAAGCATTTCAACCGTAAAAAGAGCCATTACGGGACTTATAAGGCACGGTTTTTTATCTAAATTAGCGCAGTTTAGACGCTATGGCGGTTTCCAATCCAGTAATTTATATACGCTTTTTATTCCTTCTGATAATGCTCTAAATGACCATGTTACAAAAGAAGGGCTTCCGGAAAAAAGAAACGAAGAAAATGAGCATCACGGACAAATGAAAATGAATTTTGATAACGAGATTTTAATTGCAGATTGCGCTGATGCTCATGTGAATGTAACAGATAACCAAAATAAAGATAAGAACACATTAATTGCGGCTCGTCTTACGGCAATAATCAAAAGCAAAAAGAAAAAAAGGCGCAGTTTCTACTCTATATTTAAGAAAAAATAATCAGGTTAACATAAAATGACCTACCCCCCCGTTCACCATGACCTACATAAATAAAAAGTTAATGGATAAAAAGCGGAAAAGAAAGATTATTAGTAAATATAATCATTTAATTAACTAATTTTCTACTCTTCTTTTTCCGCTTTTTTGATGCCATTTTATATAAATCACACTATTATTATGCCCTTATATAAATCGGGTTAGAAGAAAGGATTATAAAACTATGAAACAAACATCCAAATTGCCAAGTAAAAAGTTATATATTACTGCTTTTATTGTATTCATCATTATTGTTTCAGCTGTAGTAATATCTGATCGCCATGGTTCAATAAGCTTTGATGAAAATGTTATTTACGCAAGTGATATGGAATATGAATTAAGTGAAACAGTTAAATATCTTGAAACTCTTGAAAGCTCCGTTTTAGAAAGCCGCCATCTGGTTGCTACGAATCATTTAGTAAGCGATAGTAAAAAAGATGTGCTTTTAAGTAAAGTTTCGGAAATTGATGCAAGTATACTAGCATTAATTAACAATTATGAAGAAATGCTTAATAAACAAGTATCCGGAGATGAAACTATAAAGCAATATCTGCTTAGTTTAATATTATCTTTAGAAGAGTCAAGGAATGAGTTATACAGCATCATTGATTCCGAGAATATTGATAATCGAAACTTGCTAACTGAAAAAGTCAGTGTAATTAATACTCTTCTTGACAACCTTAAGGCGCAGATTGAAACTTCAAAAGAAGAAACTAATACAATGCTAAAAATTGTCCAAGATGCGGCTAAAAGTGATAATATAGCCTTGAATGAGCTATATATTAATTCGTTTTTTGAATTTAAGGAAGGTTTGGAAATCATTAATAATAGTCACATTTTCTTAAATAGTGAATTAAATGAATTACATAAAATCGCGTTGGATACAGCAAATGAAAGCAATACCGAACTCCTTTTAAAAATTACTAAACTGGAGACTAAAATAAGTGAAGAAAATGATTCATCATTATCAACTTTGTTGAGCTATATAGTAAATTTGGGCGATAATACAGATGATAATTTTCTTAAATTTCTAAATCATGTTACAGATAATCATCATAACATGTTGTTCGAAATGAATGACTTACACAATATCGCATTAAATATGGCAGATGATATTAATACTGATTTGATTGACATGCTTGAGCAAATGAAAAAGACATTTGGAGAAGACTCGTCCTTGTC
>JGI24695J34938_10001896_pt1 | contig 16938 bp, 17 predicted proteins | sample TergutCo191P3_FD_34938 | JGI IMG/M metagenome (IMG submission 34938)
TAAATGCGATTGTCGCCGAAGCTTTTTGTGAAGCCGCCGATATTTTGGAAGCCGCTCCCGATTTTGACATCGCAGTACATGATTTAATCAAAGAATATATGGCGGAACATCAAAAAATAATCTTTAACGGTAACAGCTATTCTAATGACTGGGTAAATGAAGCCAAAAGAAGAGGTTTACCTAACATAGCGACAATGGTCGATACAATCGAATCATTAACTACGGAAAAAGCCATTGCATTATTCGAAAAATTCCATATTTTTACAAGCAAAGAATTATCGGCGACGAAAGAAATACTATATGATAATTACTCAAAAACAATAAATATCGAAGCAAGAACAATGATTGATATGGCATCCAAGCAAATTATTCCGGCAGTAATCCGCTACTCCGGCGATCTTGCTTATGCGATAAATCAATTGGAAAGTGCCGGTATTATACCAACATCACAAAAAGAACTGCTAAAGAATGTTTCGGAAAAACTTAGCGAGATGCAAGCCGCCGTCAAAAAATTGATAGTTTATGAAAATAACGCCGCGATTATCACTAATTGCTGTGAAAGAGCATTTTACTACAAAGATCGTATCAGACCGGCGATGAATAATCTCCGCCTTCCTGCTGATGAACTTGAAATGTTAGTAGATGTAGATTATTGGCCCATCCCCACCTACGGAGAACTTATCTTCGAAGTATAATTGTATTCAAGGCTGATATAAATATCACAATATAAAATGGAATCCCGGTTGAACTAATTAAACAACCCGGATTCCATTTTTATAATAAGATTAACACAAACCCATAATTATATCCGGAATTTCTCTACCATGCTATTAAGATGCTCAACCTGTTCGAATAATTCACGACTAGTCTTGGAACTCTTCTGAGCGGTCATTGATGTATCCTGAACAACAGAGGAAATTTGCTCGACACCAATCAGTATTTCGCTGATAGACTCCGCCTGACGCCCGGTCGCATCACGGATTTCATCAATATCATCAACAATACCCTGCATACTATCAATAACAACCTGTAATGATTGTGAAGTTTCAGCAACGATACTGTTGCCTTTTTCAACCTCATCTAAAGATGTTTGAATCAAGTTACGTGTAGTAGTTACAGCATCAGCACTTTGATGAGCTAACTTACCGATTTCATCGGCGACGACGGCGAAACCGCGACCCGCTTCACCGGCACGGGCAGCTTCGATAGATGCATTTAAGGAAAGCAAATTCGTTTGCGAAGCAATTTCTTCGATACTTCCGATAATCATACCGATTTCCGAAGATGCCTGACTGATTTGCTCCATCGCCTTAATCATACCTTCCATATATTCACGGCTAACGGAAGTCTGATTACCGATTTGTTTGGCATTATCACTGACAACGACGACTTTATCCGCCTCTGCTTTGATATGTTTAGCTAAGTCATCCATTGAGCTGTTAACTTCCTCAAGAGCACTACTTTGCTTAATAGAGCCATCCGCCAAAACGTTCGAAACATCGCTCATATTCTGAGCAACGGACTGAACCCCTGATGAAGATGTCTGAATTTCGCGAAGTGCATCACTTAGTGTTATACGAATGTTTTTCATAGATTCTTCGATGGGTGCAAAATCACCGATGTATAAATCGGGCTTCCGTACTCTAGCAGTAAAATCACCGTTCTCTATTTCACTTAAGCTCGTGCGAATATCAGGAATGATTTTTTTGAATAAAGAGCCAAGTTTTGACATACTGTCAGCCAGTTCGCCGAGTTCATTTTCCGATTGATAACTATGCTCGGCATTAATGTTACCATCAGCCATATAAAGTGCCATATCTCTTAACTTGCTAATCGGTTCCATAAGCAACTGAATAACAGTACCTGAAATTAATCGCGAAGCAATATAAATGATTATGACCGTCAAAATGAGCGAGATAGCTATCAGTAACATGATTGATTTCGTTACCACAATGGTAGGCAAGACAGTTACAATCCTCCATCCGGTCGAAGAAATCGTTCCCGCAGTATAATAATAAGCACCTTTATTACTATATCTAAAGGAATGCTCATCAGCTAACTTATTATACATCCCTGCTAAACGTCCGTCATTGACCGTCGTCAGATTTTTGAAGGTTTCGCCTTCAGCGGCAAATTCTGCCGAAGGATGAACAAGAATATCACCATTTGTATCAATAAGCATAGCGTAGCCGTTTTCATACAGCTTGATATCAAGAACCATCTGTGTAACAACCGGGATTAAAACATCTGCTGCTACTACTCCGACAACCTGACCGTTTTTAACGACAGCCTTCGCTGCGGTAATACATAAATCTCCGCTTTGAGTATCAACATAAGGCGAGGTGATATGCGGCTCGTTGATATTCGTCATAGCCAATTTATACCAGCCGCGTTCTGGAGCAGACCACGTAGAGTAATCGAACTGATAACCGCTGGCGGTATAAGCTCTTCCGTCAGGAAACCCCATATATACATCGAAATAGGGTTCATTGGCATCCAGTACCGCTTTAAATATAATCCGCAGATTTTCTTCCGAATAATCATCAGTACTACTGACGACTTCGGCTAAAGTCGCGACATTAGCAGCTTGTACTGAAAGCCAGTTATTCATTTTACTAACTTCATAATTAGTTTTCTGGGTGACATTGTTAAGTGTCTCTCTTGAAATCATGATACTGGCTACTGTTGTAATTACGGCAATCAGGAGAAGAATCCCCAATACAACAATAACCAACATGCTGGACGTCAGGCGAAAAGCAATGCTTTTTTGCGCCCGCTTTTGAAAGCGTTCTTTCATACTCATTCCATTCCCTTTCTGAACAATAATTCAAGTATATTTCTTAGAAAGTAATAAATAACCGACACGTTTATTTAATCTATACTTGTTTATATATAAAAATAATAATATAAACTATGAATTAAAGCAAGTAAATAGTCGAAATCGGAATAAATTTTCTTGAATTTTTCTTGATAGTGCTTATATAATTTAAGATTCTTTAATTATTATATTGAAAATCAGGTAGAGCGACTAGCAAAATATCTATAAGAAATTTCAGAAAATGAATAAGCCGGGGCGAAATCCTAAGCGATAAACCGCCCCGACCTTATTTCATCGGTATTAAGAGTATTACCGCAAAAGCTCTAGCGTAAACAATCATTTTATCGTCAATGCTTGCCATTAACTTTACTACTTGAAATAATGCTTATTATTTATGCCTTGGAGACTATTGCGTATATAATGTTTGCTTCGCATTTTTGCTTTCTCTGAATCTTCTAAACGCACTTTCATTTGCAGAAGCGTACAACAATAATATTAACCCTGCTACCAATAAAAGGCAGCTAAGTATAAAGAAGAATATAGTGAAGTGATTATCGTAAATGGTACTCATACCCAAAGTATTTCCAGAAAGCCCGTTAAAAAGCTCACTCGATTCTGTATAATGCAACCCAACCCCGTCCGGGAATCTTTCCACAGGCGTAATCGTAGCTATAATCCACAATGCAAAAAGACCAATCAAGCCTGCACAAATAAGCCCATAAGATACCTTTCTTACTTTACTTCGGTACTCTGTTTTCAAGTTTTCGCTGTGTACCTTTACTGCGGGAATATCTGAATCGCTTTCATACTCGTCATTCAACAAGTAGTCTGTTGAAACATTGAATATTTTGCTTAGTTGCACGATATTCTCGGTGTCCGGCACGGATTCGCCAAGTTCCCATTTTGAAATAGCTTGTCTGGAAACGGTTAGGTGTGACGCAAGTTCTTCTTGTGAGAATCCTTTTCCTTTTCTTAACTGGTGGATTTTTTCTCCTAACATAATGGGTAAACCTCCTCGTTTTTTATGTATTTATTTTCGCCTATAATGCGGTTGCAATCCACCAACTAAACCTTGAACTTCCGCAACTGGCAATTGCAATCCTGTATTTAAGCGCAACTTCGCCCAATGTTGCAGAAAATATTAATTTTCATACATAATACATTATTGTTCAAAATGAAAATATCAAGTAGAATCGCGGAGACAGTTTTATTGATTTTCGCTTTTAGGCAAGCAGCGAAGTTATTGTTCATTACAATTATGAAGCATATTTTACTGTCATTATTCTATCATAAAAACGTTCTTGTTTCCACGATGATTTATCTCAAACAGAAAATGACAAATTACCGTCAATATGATATGATGGAAGCTATAAACCCAGCTTATCAACAGATACCCGATAATTATCCTAAGACTTCTTTAGGTGATTTAGCACAGTTTAATGATTATAAAATCGGAATCGGAAATGGAAATCCGGAAGATATTAGTTTATGGGAAGACGCTCTGGATTTAATAATACCGGTATTAGTTGACGAGTTCATTGTTTCTATTAATTTCGCCGACCAAACAACACAGGAGATGTGGGAAAAGAGCTTAGCAACACAAGTAATGAATAATTAATCATCTTAGATACCGGTAGGTAACAGTCCGGAGAATAGAAGAAAATGAAAAAAAGGATTTACCTTTTAGCAATAATTATATTTACACTCATCGGTTGCCGCGATGGCGGTGAGCCGGAATCTGCTATGCCGATTGAATCGACGCTTGCCACCGAAGTTGAAAATAGTGCTTTTTCTTTACCGAAAGATACAATTGATGAATGTTTACTATCTGAAATCACACCGAAAGCACTTGAAGATGAAGAACCGGTAGCTAAAGATGAGAGCATTCTGTTAGTAGCAGACTGGACTTATGCGTATGCCAATCTTATCGAAAATATAGATGAGCGTGAGCGTGTTAATTTTCAGAAATTTATCTTACTTGATGTAGATTTTGATGGTATACCGGAACTTTTTTTAACGCTAAATAGTATTACTCAGGGAGAAAGACATTGGATATATAGAGGCTTTACATACAAAAATGGTTCAATAATTGACATCAAATGCAATTATGTACCTATTAATCTGGAATTATACCGTCATAAAGAAACAGGAGAATTACGCTGGATAGGTGATGGTGTGGACTATTATTTTATTTCCGATGAGATTATAGAACATGAATATACTTACTATCTGCGTGAAATTGATTTTAGTGATATTTCTGAAACAGTAGAAATAGACTTGATTGTTTGGCAAGAAGAATATACGAGTATTTGGGGTGAAGAAAATTCACAATCCGAATCAATTTTAACGCTAATTACCTATTTTGGTTTAAATCCTATAAATGTGACATCAAAAAATGAAATCGACTATTTGCATAAAGAAATATTATTAAATTATGAACATCTTGATACGATAAGAGTTATCGGCGATGCACAAATATTCAAATGGGTAACAGGCGATATAAATTTGGTGAGAGATAAATTGCTAGCATTATTGTATTCATATGAAAAGCAAAAAAACGTAATACCACAGATGTGGAAGCAACTATATCTTGACGAGATAGATACCCTGATGGAGGAATACCCTAATATACGAGATTATGAGTGTTTTTCGCTACTTTATATAAACGATGATGATGTTCCGGAATTAGAATTCACGCCCCCCGGCAGAAGTGGTTCTACGATATATACTGTTTCAAATGATAAGTTGGAGAGCTTTTCATCCGGATTTATCGAATATTACATAGAACGACAAAATCTTTTTTATAACCGCTACCGGCTCTCGGATGGGTCATGGGATGAGATATGCTGTATAAAAAATGGAATGTTTAGTGTTGTCCATAAAGGTGAGATAAATCCACAATCATATAATGTTGAAGGCACCCCAATTCGGGACGCAACCGGGGAAGTTATATATGTTTATATCTGGGATGAAGCCGAAGTTTCAGCGTCGGAATACAATGAAAAATTAGCTTTAGTATTTGACGAAGCAAAAGCTATCCCTTTATATTTAAACAGAAAAACTGAAAAAGAAATAGTCGAACTAATTAATAGAATAGAATGAGGAAGTTGATATATAATGAAAAAACAGATTCTTTTATTAGCTTTAATTATACTTATATTATCGGGTTGTCAAGAGCAAGCCGAACAGGAACTTGTCATGTCGATGGCAGAGGATGTAAACAACCTAAATAGCATCATGGGTAGTGTTCCGGACTACAAGCAGATTCTTGATGCAAATGAAATTAAAGTATCTGAAGATAGTTTTTTCCGTGAAGCGTTGGCAACTATTTCTCCTTATTGTCCGCTTGTCGTTCATGGCATATTAATTGGCGGGAGCCGTGATGGTGAGTGGATTAATGCTTCCGAGATTGCGGGGGAACTAACTGGCAGTGAAATATATAGCCTTTACAATATGGATGGAAAATTAGGACAAGCGGTAGGTTCGATGGTTGAGTTAGAAACTGAGGATTGGAGGGGACCTTATACGGAACAGGTCGAATTAGAATATAATTTAGACATTGAATTTCCAACAGACCCCGCTTATCTTTTTGATAATGCGTTCTTTGCTATAAATTGTGACAGCGATGTCATGCCAAGGATTCCTGTTCGACAATCACTTCAAAGTGATATTTATAAAGAAATAATAGCAGATATTTTGGCTGAAAACGGTCTAAATGATGCGAAAGTAGAAATCCTTCAAAATTTTAAGATTGATTTAGATGGCGATGGTACAGATGAGGTAATATTATATGCTGAGAATGTAAAAGAAGATAATAGTACTGACTATTCATCATGGAGATATGATACAAGTTCCGGATGTTTTTCTATTTTAATCTTAAGAAAAATCATTGATGGTGAAGTCAGAGATTTTATCTTAAAAATAGATATTCACAATAGAGAAGATAATCATGATAACTTTTATGTCAGATATTTATTTCCTGTGATCGGTTTCGCTGACATAAATGGAGATGGAAAAATGGAGATTATTACGACATTTCATTATTATGAAGGTATTGGATGTGATGTATATGAAGTTTTTGATGACGGGATTGAGTTAGTTCTTAGTAATGGGTTTTATGTTTAGTGAGAGTGGTGAGGGAGGCATAAATAATAAATGAGTTCAATTAAGCAAGGAAAAAAAGTAGCTATTATACTGATTTTTATAAGTTTAATTGTGATTTGTTTTTTGCTGAGTCTTGAAAAAGGCAGAATTATACCCAGTCATAGAATAGTCAAATATTCAAAAGATGAGCTAACGGATTTATATTGGAAATATCAGAATGAATTGAATGAAGTTGCAGAGATCATTATTGCAAGCAACTCTTTCCGTCAAAGTATTCGTGATAGCAATGATATTGATAGAGGTATTTCAACTGAGGCAACTAAACAATATTTTTCTGAAGATGAATGGAATAAAATTGTCGATTTATTTCAAAAAATATGCCCTTTAATGATAATGTTATCTCTTAGAAATGGTGACAGAGTTGTATATATTAATTTTGGTTTAGTGAAGGAGAAAAACTACTATATATCAACATCCTTATATTACTTTAAAAATCCATATACAGCAGAAAGATATAAAGAATATATTTTTATTGATAGTTTGGAGCATTTAGATGGGTATTGGTATATTGGAGAAAATATAATCGAGGATTAACATGGGGTATACAATGAAAAAACAGATTTTCTTATTAGCTTTATTTATCCTTACCTTATCGGGTTGTAAAGAACAAGTCGAACAGGAACTTGTACCGACGGCAGAGGAATTAGTAGGAATAGATTTTAGCGAGCCGGAAATCGAAATATCGGAAACAACAGAGCCTACATTACCGCCAACTCCTACAGAACAAGTAATCCATAACCCGGTAAAAGAAGCACAAGAAATGCTTAGCGAATATCTTTCAATTGGTATTAAAATAACATATATGCCCGACTTTGATAAAACAGTAGAGGATATTACATATTTCGGGTTTGTAATTGATTATTCAGATAATCTTGAAAACGAACCTTTTCATTCCAGTGCTTATGCTTGGGTTGAGCCTCTTTCTGGATATATTGAATTTCAGGAATTCGGTTATACGGAAGCAACCGGACCAAATTGGTACGCTAATTTCCCCGATGGTTTGTTTCCCATCCCGATGATTGATGGCGTGATAATCCCTTATGATTGGTTTGAACCTCCTGATTATGTGTGGGGTGTATCATATATGTATGAGGACGAAAATATTTTCGATATATATCAAGAACAGCTTCGGGGTATGGGTTTTACCGATTACGGAGAAGTACAATCGGTCTATTCATTATGGGGATATAAGCGGGAACATGACGGTGCTTCACTTATTGTTGAGATGTATAAGGGTAAGGGGTTCGTAATGAATTTATATGTCAATTATCTTAATCCCGAATCTCGAAGCGAACAATTTCACGATGAAGCTACTTATAGCAGTGCGTACCTGAACATAATAAATGAATATGAAGAAGAAGACGCCGGATTATATATGTATGATTTGGTATATATTGATAATGATGATGTGCCGGAGTTAGTTGTTTTTTATTTTGACCCTTTGGGTTATTATATTAGCTTGTACACATATGTAGACGGTACGATTTATCCTATTGAAGATGTAGATGGTTATCAGCTATATCATAAATATGGATATGAGTACCTTCCGAAAAGTAATATAATTTACACTTTTGATCCTTGGGATGGTGGTTTAAACAAATGGTTTTATCAAATTGATGAAAATTTTAAACTTAGAGACTATTACGAGGATTTGTTAATATTAGTTTTGGCAGATGATGAAAATGAAGAGCGATATTTTTTAGGTGACATTGAAATAACCGAAGCTCAGTATGAGGCTTATTCTATTAAAGGGGATTATGAGCGTATTATTGGAAAAGATATAGCTTCTGTAATTCGCCACAAGCTTGTGAGTAAACAGATTGGGAAATGATATGCAAGTGAGAAAATATTATTTAACGATAGTTTTGGTTACTGCTGTTATTCTATTATCAGCGTGTTCAAGTGATGAAAAACAAGCAGAACCGGAACTGGTTGTACCGACGGCAGAGGAATCAATAGAAATAGATTTAAGCGAGCCGGAAATAGATGCTCTTGAATTAGAAGCACTGGAAACAGAAGCAGTTGCAGAAATTATAGAAGAAATACCGCACTTTGATTATGATTGGCAAAATCTTTATTATGAAAAACTTTCGAAATACTTTAATTATGCGCCTATATATCCCGATGTATTAATGTTTAATATTTATGACTTTGACGGTGATGGTATTCCGGAATTGATATTATCTTCCAGCTCTTTTACAATGGCAGAATGCGAAATTTTCACTGTAGAAAACGGGAAAATTAAAAGTATAGGTATTTTAGAAGGATGTGCGGGAGAACTTCGTTACGATTATGAGCGAAAATATATTCATTGTGAGTATCGTGCGTGGAGTTGTTATATTTTGGGTATATATCAATATGAAAATGGCGAGATGACCAATATTATATCTTTTGCAAAAGGTGATTGGGATGAAAACGGTGATTTCCTCGATGTTTATAGGATTAACGAAGATGAAGTTTCGGAAAAAACTTATAATTCCGAATATGAAAAATATGCGTTTGATGAAGAATATAGCCCTGCATTTCCGGGATTTCTTGATACCAATTCCATTGACGATTTTATCGCTAATGGGACGTTGATTTATTATATTGATTATGACGAATCAGTTTCGGAGGATGAATTTTATCAAGCGCGTGAAAAATACCTTACTGAAACCGAAGGAAAGTTTGAAGCAAGAAGGTATTTTACAAACCAGCGAGAAGTTTTATATGCTTTTGAGCAGTTTTTTGATAATCAGACAAAGAATGCAAAATTAGTAGATTTTGAGATAGAATTGTTAATTTAGTATTAAAATCCAGCCATGCGTTTTATGGCTTCACCGAAAAGTGACATGGGTGTCATAATGAAAAATACACTAAAAAATATATTATTTGCCGTATTAATATCAAGCAGTTTCTTAACAGCCTGTGTGAAGGAAGAAGCGGGGCATATTTCATTGGAAGCGCAAGAGCAATCTCTTATTATACCTACGGAAACTTTGGTGCCAACTCCTAGTCCGACATCGCCTCCATCCAATCATGAAAGAATTAATACTACATATTCGCCAAATGGATTTCACATTCATCGCTAAGAAGCACCGATGACCTTCTTAGCGATGAATGTGAAATCCATATCATAAGGACATTTGATGAAAAAATTGTCAGGAAAATTGACGGGTTATTTATAGAACCTAAATTTATCTGGTCGCCTGATTCAAGGTATGTCAGCGCATCTTTCGCGGAACCAAAATCAGAAGAAGCAATTTTGATTGATAAATAGCGGAAACAAGCGATAATTCAGTAATACAAGGCTTTACGCAGACTAGCATTCCAATATTTCGGAGTGTTTCAGACTGTTTGGAAGTGATTTAGATTGAATGAATTAGGGTAACATTAGGGTGGAAAATTCATAAAAATTATGAAAAGACACATATGCTGATGAAAGAGCCGAAGTCTACGGCTCTTTTGATTAAAAACTTAATATGGTTTTCATTGAATATCACATAAAAGTATTGTAAACTATTATTAGCAAAGGAGTTGAAATTATGCCAAGTATAAAACCTATTACTGATTTAAATAATTATAATGAAGTGCTTAGAGATGTAACCGTACAAGGACCAGTTTTCTTAACAAAAGATGGTCGTGGTCGTTATGCACTTTTAGATATAGAAGATTATGAACGTCTACAAGCGAATATTAGTTTATTCTCAGTATTATTAAAAGGTGAGCGATCAGCAAAAGAAAGCGGATGGCTATCACTTGATGAGGTTGAGTCATCGCTCGGTATTGTGTGATGAAGATACAGGTTACGCCAGAGGCAAAAAATGATTTGGTAGAAATACGTAAATATATCACCAATGACCTTCAAAATCCCTCTGCCGCATTAAATGTAATAAAGAAAATTACCAAAAGAATACGAAAATTATCCGGCTTCCCCTTGATGGGTACGGCACTTTCTTCTATAGTAGATATAGAAACTGATTACCGGCTACTTGTCTGTGGAAGCTATTCGGCTTTTTACCGGTTCGATGATGAATATGTTTATATAATTCGCGTGTTAGACAGCCGTCGTGATTTTATGAGAATACTTTTTGGTATTATTTTAGTTGATGATGATTTTGATTTAAACGACTCAGATTAAAGACATTCATATAAGAAAACTCAGATTTTGTATCTATTATTGAATTATTATGTATCAATATTGAATACCTAATTTTCTTTACTAAATTATTGAGTTAGAAACAAACTATATTTAACATGAGGCCGATGCTAACTCCATCGGTTTTTTCAATGAAAGGAGGTTTTCATGGCTCGATTTAACAGTAAAGATTTTGATATATTAAAAGCTCGACATCCGGGTATCTGAGCATTAGCTAAAACAGATTGATAAATCTGCGGCAAAAGCTTCAATGAATCGAAGTGAGTTTCTTATCGCTTCTGCTCTTGGTAAACAGATTACTATCATTAACGGAGGAAAAGACATTGCTTATCAGCTTTCAAAAATAGGAACAAATATTAATCAATTAAAAAATTCTCGCACATCAAGATAAAATTAGAATAGTCTATCTCGATAAATTTACAGAGGAGGTGAATCAAATATGGTAATCGTTGAATTTGTCAATAAGTCAAATAGAACAAACGCTGGAATGAAAGCAGTTATCAAATACATACTTAATCCAATAAGACTAACGATGACCTTTGTGACTGGTATCGGTGTAAATCCAGGCAATGCCTATAATGAAATGGTAACACTTAAAAAGCTTATGGGAAAAACCGATAAGCGATAGGAATGAAATGTCGTGATATGCGGCTTGGCGAGCCGGATTATTACAATAAACACAACTTTGAGATGATATTTGAGCAGAACGCAAAATATAAAAGTGACGATTATTATGATGTTCTTCAATAATAAAACCTATGATAACGAATCTTGCGAACTTACTTAGTGAAGGTGCTGAAATGCAATCAATATTTGATAGTTTTATGCTTCAAAATATTGATTTTAAAGGTATGACATGGAAAAAAATTGAGGAAACTATCGAGATGCTACGTTATGAAGCTGACGTTCGCCGTTCTCGTGTTTTGGCGAATCATGATGAGGCTGAGAAAAAAGCAATACAACAAGCTTTTAGTCAAACAGTCGCTTTGCTTTATGAACTTGAAAAGTGGCTGTTTGAGAGAAAAGTAGAGTTAAGCCAAAATGAAGAAATATCATGTGAGTATGTTTATGACGATTTGTCTTTATAGTTAGTAAAATCAATTAGACTGTTAATATAGTCGATTATGTAAAATAAGGTCATATTCAGACAAGGTGAGAAAAAATCACATGGCAAACAAGCGACTGGCAACTTTTGTGAAAGACTTATTTCCACCCGCTTTTTATGGATTTTATAGGTAGTAAGTTCCCAGTCCTTCCATATGATTTATCAGTGGATTATTATTTAACTTTTATTTTAACAATGCTGGAGTAAGGTTAATATCATCTGGAGGTATCTCCCTTAAGTTGAATGCTATAATGGCCACTGAGCCAATCAGCATGAGTGCCAGCTCATATGGGTGGTGACCGTTCAAGCTGGCACGTGCTGCTGAGTTTATGTGATTGGCTAGTTTTGTTGCATCCCACTGCGAAAGGCGGTCAAAAGAGGAGCCTTTAGGCAGAACATATCGGATATACTCATGATTTTTTTCAATACCAGCTTTTTGCCATGAAGCTAATGGGTCACAGAAATAAATACTGGTTCGTATTATCCCATCAATGCCGGTCTCCAGGGCATCTGGGTTTTGGAATTCAACACCCCGGTCAGCTAGTATTACGGGGAATGCTAAATTGAAACCAATCGTAGAAAGGCGCTTCTCTAAAGTATCAAAAACCTTTTTGACAGATTCTTGTTTTCGATCCGGCAACAGATAAATAAGCATGAGCTTTGAGTTTCTGAAATATAAAGTTAGAAATACTTTATTACTGCCTTCGCATCCTAAAACAGTATCCATTTCGACAACATTGGTATCCGGGTGTTCCAGAAGAAGGGTTTGAAAGTCTTTGTAGGTACGCCCTTCATATATTCCTGAATCCCTGACATGCCCCTTTGGTGGCTTGCGCAGTTTATAACGCACTTTTCTTTTTAGGTCGATATTTTTAACGGAGAGTGCGCCGGCTTCGATGTAGTTATATATTGTTTTAGCAGAACAGCCAAGTTCAGTGTGTGCTTCCAGTATCATGTAAGGTGTTTGGCCTTTTAACACCAAGGGGGTAACAAGCTCGTCCATGGCAACCAAATTGGCTTCCGAGATATTAATCCCTACCCTGCTTTCCTTAAGCAAAGAGCGATATTCCCGGTGTGATGGTACGGCTTTGTAGAGGAATTTTTCCATCCGGCACTGAGCTTTTTTGGGGCACGAATTGCAAACATATGGCGCTTTAATGATATTAGGGCAGATTTCCTCTTCAAACTGATCGCAACGTTTGTTGCAGGCGGCACAGTTTACGCATCTTTTTTTACAGGCGATAGTTCGGTTACATACATTCGTCTTGCCGCAGGTATACTTCTTGATACAGCGGTTGGGTGAATTAAAATCATTACGCTCTTTTTTGATTCTGTGTTTTCGCACCTCTTTTGAGATAGTGGATGGGTCCTTACAGAGGTACTTGGCGATTTCTTTAAATGGCATAGCTTTATCGAGTGATGTTTCGATAAAGACACGATCCTCCTGTGTTAAATGTTTTTGGTTTCCTGGAATTAAGTTTGACATAATGTACTCCTTTCAGGAAGGAGTGGGAACTCTTAATAGAATACGAGATATTAGATTGGATTTTAAGTAGGAATAAATTCTACTTCTTATTTATGCAAGTGGAATTTAGTTTTTCACTCAACAACCAAAAATCATTTGTAAAAATTGATATTGAAAAACGAGATGATAGGTGTTAGAATGGTGAAAGGCAACATGTGTCTTTCGCATATGGAAATGAAAGCATATGAATGAGACGAAAGGATATCAAGACTTTAAACGAAGATAAGAGAAGTTTGGTAAGTCAACTGATAGATTGGCAATATAAAAATTTGTGTAAGGTGATTGATTTTAGGGTATGATTGGTGGAAGTGCTAAAGCGGAACATAGCAAACCACAAATCCTGTATATACAATATGTAATGGGCTATCGCCAAACGGTAAGGCAACGGACTCTGACTCCGTCATCTCTAGGTTCGAATCCTAGTAGCCCAGTTAAAAAAGAATTTAAGAAACCTTAAAAAACACCCGAAAATGCTTTAAATCCGCCATTTACTTATAAAAAAACTCTTGTTTGTAATGAATAAGATTTTTTTTATTTTATCGCAAAAGTAGCTATTTGCTCATATACGTGGTGGCTGTAAAAAGTGGGACAAACCGCGCAACTATCACGTTTTATTGATATTGAAAAAATCGAAAATGCAATATTTTAAGATTTGTAAAAAGAGAAAGAGGCGTAAATTTTCCTGTGTTAGTGATTTGTCAATTTTCTTGACATTATGCCGTTAACGGCATATAATAAAACAAGGTGAAATTATATGAATTATTTAAAAACGAGCGAAATATCTAAATTATGGGGCATAAAAGAAAGAAGAATTAGAGATTTACTTAAAGATGGAAGGATTGACGGAGCAATAAAAAAAGGTAATGTTTGGCTTATTCCCGAAAATACAAATAAACCAATTGATTTAAGGGAAAAGCAAATCATTGATCTTATTTTTGATGTTGATAAAAATAAAATAAATATTATTGATAAACTAAAAAAAGAATTAGATATAAAAAGACCGTTAAAGCCTAATTCTTTAAAATCATTAAGAGAAAGTGACATTTTGGATTGGACTTTTCATAGTAATGCGATTGAGGGAAACACCTTAACTTTAAGAGAAACAAAAGTAGTCTTAGAGGGTATTACAATTGGTGGCAAAAGTATTAACGAGCATTTAGAAGCAATTAATCATAAAGATGCAATTTTATTCCTGGAAGAATTAGTAAAAAAAGATAATAAATTAACATTGCGAGATATAAAAGATATTCATAGGTTAATTTTAAAAGGGATTGATAACTTTAATGCCGGAACGCTACGTTTAGAAAATGTAAGAATATCTGGTGCTACTCATATTCCTCCTGATTATTTAAAACTTGCCGAGGAATTAGAAAAATTAATGATTAACTATGGTAGTTGGCAAAATCTTCACCCAGTTATTAGAGCAGGTTTATTACATGGCGAATTTGTGAAAATCCATCCTTTTATTGACGGCAATGGCAGAACCTCAAGACTAATTATGAATTTTGAAGTGATGAAACAGGGATTGCCACCAATAATAATTCAAAAAGATAAACGCTTTGATTACTATGACGCATTAGATAAAGCTCATGTAACGGCTGATTATACAGATTTTATCAATATCTTGCTTGATTTAGAAATTGAAATGCTAAAAAAATATTTAGAACTATTAAAATAAGAAAATATAATAGATATTTAGCAACTTTTACCATTTCATTGAAATCAAACTGCTATACTCACAAAGTCATGGGGAGTGCTACAGTATAAAGGGTGTAAATCATACACCACTATAAAAACACAGGTAGCACAAGCGTTTGCGGCACACGAACGGCTGTGATCCTACTCGGAAAGGAGCATGAAATGAACGAAATCACCTACACAAAGTCCGGCGATTATCTGATTCCGGACATTCGACTGTCAGACCTGCCGGATGCGCCGTCCCTCGGCCGTTACGGTATGATGCACAAGGAATACCTACAGAGAGAAAAACCCACGCTGTACGCCTCCTTGGTACTCTCAGAACGGCTCTACCCACTTTGCAGGGAGATCGATTCAGCGGCGGCGCACAGACTCGCCATAATCAAAAATCGAGAAATCGCACATGAAATAATTCTCTCTGAATTGGTGTACTGCTAATCCGATGCCCTCATTTTTTGAGGGCATCTTAATTAAGAAAAATATTTAATCGCTGTTAAGCATGATTGCACATTGAAAAACACCTTTTCAAAAAGGTCATAAATTAAAACCCGCTGTTTCCGGATTATCAGCATTAGAAGCGGCTATCTTCTCTTTCAGCCGGTCAGCTTCGCGCTGTACATTAACCCACAACGCGGCGGTGATGTTTTCCAAAGGAAACGTAACCTCAAGGTTTTTGTGGTTAGTAAGCAGCTTAAAATACGGCTCTTCATTTCCACTGGTAACAAACTCTGCGCCGACGATAATCGCGCCGAGCAGATTGAGCATATTCAAACCCTCGTCGGTGGAAAATAAAAGGTTCATCATTGAAGTCGCGGCAGTAAATGCGGTTAAATTTATAACTTCCTCCGCGTCCTCACCAAATTCATTCTCGACTGCTTCAACAGGGTTGGGATTCATCAAATCCAATTTTTTAAGCCGTTCCAAAAACATCAACCGTTTCGCCACTATCGGCGCTAATCCCGTTTCAAGGCACACATCCGAAACGGCATGGTTGGTATCGGGCATCAGGCCGAGAAGATAGTCGGCTGATATGCGGTACTTTTCGCAGACAGCACGAAGCACTCCGATGTCCGGTGTCCGTAATTCCTGCTCGTAATAACTCATAGCCCCGCGCGATATTCCTACGCTGTCCGCGAACTCCCCCTGATTCATTTTCCCCTCACGCAATTTGCGGATTCGGGAAGAAAAAATATGCCTTAATCCAGCAACGTCCATAGCGATTACCTCCATCTTGAATTAACACTTTTGAAAAATGTGTTTGTCAGTTTTTCATTTAGCATAACACAACATTTGTGAGATGGCAATAGCCTATTTCATATTCGCCGTCCAACATTGATTGTGAGCTTTTTACAAACGTGATTCAATCGTCGATAATATAGCATATGTGAAATATAAATGCAGAAATTAACATATGAACTTTGACAAATGAATCACGCTGCCGTAAGCATATCGAAGGCGCAACCTTGCATTAACACGTTTCGTAGGAATGG
>JGI24695J34938_10001897_pt1 | contig 16928 bp, 19 predicted proteins | sample TergutCo191P3_FD_34938 | JGI IMG/M metagenome (IMG submission 34938)
GATAAAACCGGAAAGACCGGTAAAAAATCCTCCAATTATGAACGCAAACGGCACAAATGGGCTGACAAGACCGGATCCGGCTCCTAAAAAGAGTTTTGGAACGAACGCTAACGCGCTCAACACGATAAACATAATCCCAAAAAACCATGTAACTGTTGTATATTGACGTTTTAAATACGCTCCGGCGCCGGTGCGGATTGCTTCGGCGATTTTTTCCATTATATCATTGCCTTTTGGGTACCTGATTACTTTAATACCTTGAATTAACGCAAAAATAAGCGCAAAAACAGCGCCAACAATTCCTAACCAAAAAAGATGCTCAGTCATTTAATGTCTCCTTACTTTGATTTCATCACAAATTTACAAAAAATGTCAATTAGTAACTTATCAGAACCATTTTTTTATGAAGGTATAGCCAAAAGAATAAGGACAAAAATGATCATTATCATTTACATATCTATCGATATACGCTACAATTTAAATGATGCCCGTATGGGTGTCTAATCTCAACGAGGAGAAGAAAAAATTATGAAAAAAAGTATGTCGATTATTTTAGCTTTCCTGTTGGTCGTAGGCGTAATGATGGGATGCGATGAAGCTTCCTTCATCAGTGAGAACGGCGATTTGGACGGATCAAGAGCCGCAGAAACATTCACAGCCAACAAAACAGGATCGAAGAATGGATGGGATTACGAGTATTGGAAAGACAAAGGCACAGGCAGCATGACTGTAAACGATAACGGAACATTCAACGCAAGCTGGAGCAACATTGGCAACATATTGTTCCGCACAGGCAAGAAATTTAACTCTACCCAATCTCATAATCAGATTGGAAACATCTCCATAACATACGGCGCGTCATTCACACCCGGCGGAAACTCATATCTGTGCGTTTATGGATGGTCGAAAGATCCTTTAGTTGAATACTACATTGTAGAAAACTACGGAACTTACGATCCTCGTTCAGCATCAGGCGCGACAAAAAAGAAATCATGGAACGGATATGATCTCTTTGAGACAACAAGAACAAATCAGCCGTCAATCGAAGGCACAAAAACATTTAAACAGTATTGGGCAGTACGTCAGTCAAAACGCACAAGCGGAACAATTGATGTAACCGGTATTTTCAACGCATGGTACGACAACGGCATGAGCCTCGGCAAAATGTACGAAGTATCTCTTTGCCTTGAAGGCTGGCAGAGCAACGGCAGCGGAAGCATTTCAAGTTATACCCTTAAATACGGTAACTCAACACTCGGCAGCAGCTCGTCAAGCAGCTCTTCTTCCAGCAGCAGCAGCTCATCAAGCAGTTCAAGCAGCAGCACAACAAGCAGCTCGACATCTAACGGCGTAACCACTGTTCAGTGCGAAAGCATGACAAAGGGCGGACAGTACACAGGCAATATCTCTTCTCCGTTCAACGGCGTTCGTCTTTATGCCAACAACGACAAAGTTTCCTACAGCCAGTATTTCTCCAACAACAAACACACATTTACGCTTCGCGGATCATCAACCAACAGCACAACTGCTGAAGTACAGTTGAAAATCGGCGGAACATCATACGGTTCGTTCAAGTTTGGAAGCAGCGTTTCTAATCAAACCATCACAGCCACTCACAACAAGGGCGGCGGCAACGCGACAATTGAACTTATTTTCGTAAATGACAGTAATCAGGACGCAAACCTTGATTATCTGGAAATCAAAGCTGCAAACTAGTATTTTAAATACTGGTACTTAAAGTACTGGTACTAAAAGTACCGAGCCGTTTTGATTAAGTTCAAAGAGGCTGTCTTCCAACTAAAGTTGATAACAACTAAGGTTGAGCGGACAGCCTTTTTTTATTGCCGTTTTTCAATTGCGGTCTGTAATTTATCATGTTATAATCATTTCATGTACGCAGGATTTTATTCCCTCGGCGCAGCCGAAGAGGTAACAGGTTCCAAGCATGTGCTTGAGATTGACGGGCAAAGCTATCTTATTGATTGCGGCGCGTTTCAGGGCTCCAGAGCCGAAGCGGATAGAAAAAACAGAAACTTCGGTATCGCCGAAGATCGAATAGAAAGCGTCATATTAACGCATGGCCACCTCGATCACTGCGGACTTCTTCCATTGCTTGCAAAGCGCGGTTACGCCGGTAATATTTATGCGACTCCGGCGACAAGAGATATAGCAAGCCTTATAATGATGGATTCAGCCAACATTCAGGCGCGTGACGCGAAATATTTAAAAACCCAGGCGCAGAAGAAAGGCGAAAAATTCGACTGGACTCCGCTTTTTTCCGAACAAGACGCGATAAAAGCGGTCGGTCAGACAATCGGAGTTTCGTATAACAGACCGATGTTTATCGGCGACGGCGTAAGCCTTGAATTTTATGACGCCGGTCATATTCTGGGTTCCGCGATTGCGTCAATTAAAATTAAAAAAGGCGGCGAAGAATTAAACATTCTTGCTACAGGCGATTTGGGACGCAAAGGAAAGCCAATCATCCGCAACCCCGCGATTCCCGAAACAACCCCCGATTACATCATTCTTGAAAGCACCTACGGCGACCGCCGCCATAACTCCACTGACGAAGCCATAGCAAAACTTACGGCAATAGCAAAACGGACCATTGAAAAAAAGGGAAAGATTTTAATTCCGGCGTTCGCGATTGAACGCACGCAGGAACTCGTTTATTATTTCCATCTGCTTGTTGACGACGGAATAATCCCCGAAGTGCCGATATATGTCGATTCGCCGATGGCAACTAACGCAACGACAATTTTTCAGGTACACCCGGAATGTTACAGCGAAGAAATTAAAGAAGCTTTTATTAAACATCATAAAAACCCGTTTGGTTTTAACAGTCTTCATTTTACAACGAGCGTGCAGGAATCAAAAGCGCTGAATGATCAGAAAGGACCGCTAATAATTATTTCCGCTGACGGAATGTGCGAAGCGGGGCGCATTCAGCACCATCTGATGCACAATATTCAAGATTCGAACACAACAATCATGACGGTCGGCTACATGGCGGAAAACACCCTGGGGCGCCGCATACGAAACCGCGAAAGCGAAGTGAAAATCCACGGCGACTGGTACAAAGTAAAAGCGCAGGTAGAAGAGATAAACGCATTCAGCGCTCACGCGGATTACTTTGAAACGCTTGAATGGCTCAAAGCCGTGGATACATCAAAGCTAAAAGGAATTTTCCTGGTTCACGGCGAAAAAAAAGCGCAGAACTTCCTTAAGAAATATCTGGAAGAGAACGGCTATCCGAATGTAGAAATAATAAAATACGGGAAAACTTACGAGCTGAACTAAAAAGATTTTTAACCACAAACCGCACGAACACGTACCTTACGGCACGTACACGAACATGTTATCCGATATATTTTACTTGTTCGTAATGGTTAGCGCGGTTCGCGGTTAAATTCTTAGGTTAAATTTTATGGATAAATATTTTACGAAATCAAAAGACGTATTTGAGTGGCTTTCAGGATTTATCAATCTTGAACGCGGACAGAAACCTAAAAGTTTTCGCATTGAACGAATGGAAACGCTGACAGAACTCGCGGAACACCCTGAAAAATGCGCGCCATCCATTCACATCGCAGGCTCTAAAGGCAAGGGTTCAGTTACAAGCATGTTATCCGCAATGCTGACGGCGGCAGGCTTTCGCACGGCGCGTTATATGTCACCTCATGTTACAGACATACGCGAACGCATCTGCCTTGGCGATGCTTTTTTTGATGAAGACGTATATTGCGCCGCAGGCGATGAACTCCGCCTCATAGTTGAAGAAAAACTCCCTGCCGCAATTAAATCTCAATCTCCAACAGCAGCTCTCTTTGATACATCGGCACAAGACGGGTGTGAGCCGACATTTTGGGAATTGTTAACTCTTCTTTTTTTTCTGTGCGCGCGTCAGGCAAAATGCGATGTAATGGTAGTGGAAACCGGCATGGGCGGCAGATTGGATTCCACCAATGTCCTTGATCCAATTGTCAGCGTAATCACTTTGATTGAGCTTGAACACACAAATTTTTTAGGAAGCACAATCACGGAAATAGCCGGAGAAAAAGCCGGAATAATAAAACCAAACAAACCCCTGGTTCTGGCAAAACAATGCGACGAAGCTCTGCAAGTGTTTAAAAATAAAACGCAAGAAAAAAACAACCCCCTCTTTTATTATCCAGAAATCACCAAACTCTCAAACATCAACATAGCAACAAAAGGCACAGAATTCTCTCTTTCACTCCTCACTCCTAACTCCTCACTCCTAACTAAAAACCTCCAACTCCTCTCTAATCTTTCCATTCCAATCCCCGGCAAAGTTCAGGTAGAAAACGCCGCGCTTGCAATTACCGCGTTATTAATTTTTAACGAGAAGAGTTTTCTCAAAGACACATCGAGGACGCAGAGAGATATTAATGAGAGTGCTATTCGCCGGGGACTTGGAAATTTAAAAATCCCTGCCCGCTTTGAACGAATCAGCGATGAACCGCCTTTAATAATTGACGGCGCTCACACACCAGAAAGTCTTGCCTTTTGCGTAGAAACTTTTTGCTCGCTCTACGGCGAAGGCGCGAATGGAACTGATTGCGGCGGTGTGTTAATTTTCGGCTGCGCCGAAGACAAAGACGCGGCGGCAATGGCGAAGATCGTTCACCAGCGTTTTTCAAAAATAATTATCACCACGCCGGGAAATTTTAAAGTGAGTGATCCAGAAAAAGTGTACGAGACCTTTACTGAAATCGCTGGAGAGGAAAAAGTGTCGCTTGTTAAAGATACGCACGAAGCGGTTAAAAAAGCGCAAGGATATTCGCTTCCGATTTTAGGCGCGGGGTCTTTTTATCTGGTGTCGGAGGTCAGGAAGATTGTGATGCTTGATTAGGTAGTTAAAAATTCAAGTAACCTTTGCTTATCTGCTGTTGTTAACTGACCAATCGGCTTCTTCTTTTTAATTACTGATAATGGCAGCTTAATAAGTGTTCCGGTGTCTACATATGATTGCTTATCAAGTCCCGCTTGAGACCAATCAATAATTTTAAAATATTTTTCTTGAATAGTTTTACTTTTATTATCATATTGTGTTGTAATAGGGTATACTAAAATATTTTCATTTTTAAATAAAAGTACCAATACAGGACGATTTTTATTTCCTGTTTCCCATGAAATACAGGTAATAAATATTTCAAATTGATTCATTATCCATTTGCCGCCCAGTCGTATAATTCTGGATGCAGATCTTTATCGAGTACAACATTTCCATCATTATTTGTTTCAAGTTCAATAATTCTTGGATTACTTTTTAATGCCAAGGTAACAATTTGTTCATCAAGAGTCGGTAAAACAATCGGTTGAAACGGCAAGCGGTTTTCTGCTATTATCTGCCGATAAAACATATCTATTGCTGTCGTCTGATCCAGACCCATTCTATTTAAAAGCATAGTAGCGTTTTCTTTAACGTCAGCGTCAATTTTAACATTCACGTTAGATTTCGCTTTAATCTTGACCATTCTAGTTACCTCATATTAAATATATGTTATTATAACTCTATTGTCAACATATTGGCGTTATAAATTTAAATACATCATGTGACTGGACAATATCATAATTTCTCTAATATTACTGCTTCACAAATTCTCTCATACATAAATCATTACAAAATACCGTTTCTTTATTATGGACAGAAAACGCAGAATTTATAATATTAATTTTCAAGCAATTCTATCTTTTAAATATTAAGAACCTAACGATTATTATTTTTATTTTACACTTTGTAAAAAATTACGCCAATTCCCAGAAAGAACAGAAGTAACAGGATTTTCACAAGTATTCAAGTCATTACGAACATACCAGTAAATCCATGCTAATGAAATCTCTCCATTTTCTAATACAACTTTACAAATCCTACGTTCGTACTCATTATTCGGATGATTAATTCCATAATATTTTTCTATCTTGTCACATTTTATTATCACTTTATAAAATTTTTTAAACTCAAGTAACTCTCCAACAACCCAACCATCACTATTTACAATGGCTGGATATCCTTTTATATCCTGATGATACAAAAGACCTTGTACTCTACCTATATTTCGAGAAATCACTTTTCCTTTTAAAACTTTTTTGTAATTAAATAATCCTTCCATTAAACTTCCATATACAAAAAACTTTTTTGGATCTTCAATAACATTATCTTTTTTTTTATTTATAAATCCTTCTATATTATTATTAGGAATAACTTCATTCATTACTTACTAATATCTCCTGGTTTCTTACTGTAATAATTAAGTTATTCCAATTTCATTCAACTCATCTTCACTGAGTTGTTCATTCTCTGATAGATGACTATTTATTATTCTCCAATACATATTCTCTAAAATATATTTAGTATCTCCTGAATATAAAATAAAGCCCATATATCCTCTCTTTGCATTGAAATCGGTGTTTTCATTAGTATATTGATGATGATAATTCTCTATTCCTTGCCATAAATCTTTATGATAAGGTTGGTATATGTTAACAATAAGTTCACTTCTTATAAATATTGAATTTTGATGCTTTGATGCATCAATTCGTGCAACACATGGATCCATAAATATGACAACATCATTAATAATTTGAACACCAATTATTCTAGGTGGAATCATTTCTTTAAAATTTTCTATATACAAGTAAGTTAAATTAATGTTATCTAGTTTTTTATTTTTAGCATTTTTTGCAAATGTATAACACTCTTTGAATTTATCTTTTGTATGAATTTAAAAAATTTAAATAACTTTACATTATTATTATCGTTATAAAATTGCATTTCATCTTCATAATATTTTTTAGCATTTTTTTCATCTTTCTGCTCTCGAATTGTTCTAGCAAAATTCATTAATCGAATTTCAGAATTTTTATTTCTCGAAGCATGTAATCTTTCAATTGACAAATCATTAAAAAATTCCTCTTTATTATTTATTAATTTTAATTCTTTAACCATAGGAAAAGTTTTAATCTCATCAGCAATATTTTTATATGTTTTAAAAGATTCAATTATTCCATTTAGTTCATCCATTGCTAGCTTTCTATCTATATTTCTATTTAAAAAAACAATACAAGGAAATACAAATAACATTATACCACCAAATACGATAAAAATAATTGCATAATAAAGTTCTTTAGGTAAAGCATCTTTTCCCAGCAATTTTACTACTTCTGGTAATAAAAACGGAATTACAATGTAAATAAAAGAAATAAGTATAATCGGAATTGTACCTATTTGCCTAATAATATTCCCAATAGTTTCAAACATTTTACTTCTGCTCATAAAATTTCTCCTATAATAATTCTATAATATGATCAACAATTTATTAATTAACTCCAAAATTGTTAATTTCAAAAAACTTCCACCCCAATGCTTTTAAGGAAGAACAACACGGAAGCCAAACTCACCCCACCAGTTTCGCCTACTACCGGGGTTATAACTGATTCGTAACGAGGAATCAGAATACACGTTAGCCCAATCATAATCCCAATCCCCACCGCGCATCACGCGACTGCTACCAGAAACCGCACCACTGTAATCTGTTTGATTAGTGATAGGTAAACTTGCATACCAATCCCAACACCATTCTCTCACATTTCCATACATGTCATATAACCCAAAAGCATTTGGCAGCTTTTTTCCTACCTCATGTGTCTTTCCACCTGAAATTGCGCTATACCATGCATAATTTGCAAGTTCATATATATCATCACCAAAATACCATCTTGTAGTTGATCCTGCCCGGCAAGCATACTCCCATTGCGCTTCTGTCGGCAAACGGTAACCATCAGCTTTCCAATTCGCAGTTACTGTAGCTGATGTTATAGGATATCCTACTGTAGGTGTTCTCCCTGTTATCGTATACACAGGTGTAAGTCCTTCAATCTCACTGAGTTTATTACAAAACTCAATTGCATCATACCATGTTACTTGGTCTACTGGTCTTTTACCTTGTATTTCACCTGCTGCTGGACTATAAGTGAAATAACTGGGATTAGTTCCTATAATCGTTCGGTAAAATTCTTGTGTAACTTCATACTTACCCATTTTAAATGTACTTAATGTTATTTTTGCATCTGGCCATGTAAGAGTTCCTGCCGGAATCTGAACCATTTCTATTCCATCAGTGTTAACATTCCACACTTTCCATTTCGCATATAATGTAATATTAAATGTCACAGATGTTGAAAAATTGTACACTGTTGTCAACCCTGAATCGTTATACCAACCTTCAAGAACATAACCGTTCCGGGTTGGATTTCCAGGACGTGTCACTGTACTACCATTTCCGATAATTTGATCAGTAACCGCACTCCCTCCATTACTGTTAAATATAACAGTACAAGCTTCTAGCCATTTTGCATACAACATAATACCGGAAGTAACTGGTGTTGAAAAATTATACACCGCTGTTAGTTCTGAATCACTGTACCAATTATCAAGTACATAACCACTTCGTGTAGGATTTAAAGGACGTGTCGCTGTATTACCAGAAACAATATCTTGAGCAGGTACAGTACTTCCTCCATTACTGTTAAAATTAACAGTATATACATCTATCCATTTTGCATATAACGTAATACTAGAAGTAACTATTGCTGAAAAGTTATACACCTCTGTCAGCTCTGAATCACTGTACCAATTATCAAAAATATATCCGTCTCTGGTAGGATTTCCAGGACGTGTCGCTTTACTACCGTTAGCTATTATCTGATCAGTAACCGCACTCCCTCCATTACTGTTAAAAGTAACAGAGTAATGAGTCAAACCAACTGGCACTCCGTTTACAAAACGCCAGAAAAAACCAATCGTATCGGGATTAGTTTCAGAATAGTAATAACGATCAGCGCCTGTAAGAACTGTATTACTGGAACCTACTGCAATACTTGCCCAATTTGAACTAGACTCTCCTCCGTAGAAAATCGTGTCTAAACTGCCGCAATCTTGAAACGCGAAATTTCCGATATTTGTAACGCCCGCGGGTATTACTATACTTTCCAAATTACCGCAATTAAAAAACGCGTAGTTTCCTATTCTTGTTACACCGTTAGGCAGAATTATGCCTGTCATGTTTGTATAAGAAGAAAATCCGGAATCTGCAATCTCTATTACAGGGAGTTCGTTAAATACTGCTGGGATTATCACAAATGAAGCGTTTGCCGTGCCTTTAGAAACCGAAAATGCCGTTCCATTATTTATTGGAGTAAAAGCCAATCCTGGCGTATATGAGGTAATAATATCACTAGGTTCGCTTGTAATGCTTCCTGAATAACCAGAGCAGGTTACGGTTACAGTTATTGTTGAACCAACATCATCAGTCTGTACCATATATGTATTATCAGAGCCAATTTCATCAGTTCCATTTCGCTTCCATAAATAACTGATAGTACCGTCGCCGCCAAGACCGCTGGTATTAGCGGTAAGCATTTGACCAATCTGGGTATAACCATCGATGCTAACTGTTCCGGTTAGAACTGGAAGCCCGCTGTTGAGGTTTTTAGGTTCTTCACAAGCCCAGAAACCAAGCATAACAGACGCAGTATAAGTAATGATTCCTATAAATTTTACAATATTGACCATAAAAGCTCCTTTTTAATAAATATTTGATAATTCTTTTAATATTTAATCACTATATTATTCAATTATTATACAGTAATTACTATATTACGTCAACTGTGATCATGTAAATATCCTATTATTTTGGATATGGAGAAGAATTTCAGGCAAATTTTACGCGAAGAACTTGATTATCAGGGATTAACGGTAAAAGAACTTGCTGCGAAAGCGGAAGTAGCCAAAGGAGCTATCGATAGTTATCTTGGGAAGCAAGCCTCAATGCCGCCTGCGGACACGGCAGCAAAAATAGCGAATGCATTGGGCGTAACAGTTGAGTATTTATTAAACGGGCATGATGAAAAAAAAGAAACAGTTATGCCAATTTTCTCCAGTCCGAAAAAACGTTCTCTATTGCGAATTTTTGACGAACTGTCTTCAGAAGATCAAAAACTTGCGCTTGATTTTGTTAAACTATTAAGAAAAAACAGAGAAGAACTTGGATTTGAGAGATGTTAATTATTATTTAGATATCAGACTTTGATACTTCCGACCTGCGAGAAAGGAAACAAGCATTAATTCAAGCGTTTGAGGATCATTGTTTCTGTATTTCAGATGATAAAATAACATATTGGAAAAATAATCTAAATCATCATGTGCCAGTGCTTTTTTTCCATTATCACCATCACCATCTTTTAACCATTGCGTAATTTGAGAAAAAGCGAATTGTTCATTGCAAAATGAATATTTTATATCATTACTATTAATTATCTGCAAAGGTCTTCGTTTTAATAACCATGATGTTTCATATGCAAATATTTTAATATCATTTGCACGCTCAATTTCGTGAAAGTTCTTTAAACGCATAATATCAGAAAAATAACCTAAAACAGCATACATCAGCATAGACTCATTGCAAACAACATTGTCATTATAACCCATTCCTTTAATAAATTCATGAGCCGATACAAGCAGGCGATGATACCTATCCACAATTTTTTTTTCTGTGAATTTTTCTATTACATTTGAATATTCTATGTATTTAGCTTCTATATGAATGTTTGCCGGTTCACTCATAATCTTGCCAGCCTTTTACATTCTGAATGTAAGTAACCACCAAGGGATCGTGAATATTAGCTTTATACTTCTCTAGCTGCGCAGCATCGTCAAACTTGGAAGCTTTATTCTTCAATGTATGCATAGGAAAATGACCATCGCGGACAAATCCCATCATCTGTATTGATATTTTTTTCGGCGGACAATTGTTAAAAACAGGAATAATTACAAGAGGATCATTAACTCTTTTACCGCTCTTATACACCTCTAAACATATTGCCGCCGCAAATGCTGCAAGAAGTATGAATCCAATAATAATCAACATGACTAAAAAATTCATTTTTCCTCTCCTTCCTTTTCTTTCTCAAAAGAAACATAAAAAATCGTAAACAAGCTTAACCCAATTGAAATCAAAAAAATAAAAGCAATAAAAAATCTGCGATCATAAACAGCGTCAAATGGAACAGTAAAATCTATCGCAAAGACAATATAAATAGCCATGTAAAATAACATTGCGATAATATGCAATTGCGCAATAAAGCCTTTTTTGCCATACATATAATAAATAGAAAAAGCCGACATTGTAACGCAAATAAAAATTAGAGCATTATCATAAAAAAAATTTAAAAATGTAAGACCATCCCGCGGTCCCCTAATAAGTAAAAAAATCACAAAAATAGGAATAAGCGAAATAATAAGAGAAAAGCTCCAAATTCCCAGCTTTTGAAAAAACGACTCTTTGTCAAAATGCTTTTTCCGTTTCTGAATTTTTACAGTTGTTTTTGCCTGAACCACCTCGGAATGCTCCAACGCCCTGCTCTCCTTTCGTCTAACATTTTAACATAGATATAATGATTTAATCAACAAATATCCATAAATTCAACTCTTAATCTTCCAGTAATTATCCACACATTCAAATTTGCAGGCGGGAACGGTTGTCTGCCTTCCGTCGTCATGCGCGAGTTTGATTTGGCAGACAATGGGGTTTACTTCGGCGACTCTCCATGATTCGTTTTCGTAATTGATGCGCATTCCTTCCTGGGGAAGATTGCGCTGCTGCTCCGAGTAAAAACCGTATTCGTAGTAGAGGCAGCATAAGAGGCGTCCGCAGGGACCGGAAATTTTTACGGAGTTAAGTGAAAGTTTTTGATCCTTCGCCATTTTAATCGAAACTGGTTTTAATTTATCTGAAACGCAGTGGCAGCAATAACCGCGCCCGCAGACGCCAAGGCCGCCTACAACTCTGGCTTCGTCGCGCACGCCGATCTGGCGCAGTTCAATGCGCATTTTAAAGACGCTGACTAAATCTTTTACAAGTTCGCGGAAGTCTACCCTGTTTTCGGCTGTAAAGAAAAAGAGAATTTTCGGCTCTTCCAATAGATAGTGAACAAGAACAAGTTTCATTTCCAGTTTATGATTCAATATTTTCTTTCTGCAAATTTCAAACGCTTCGGATTCAAGCCTGGTATTATTCCGTGATTTATCCATATCTTCGGGAGTCGCGGCGCGGACTATCCACGCGATTTCAGAAACAGACGGCAGCGTTACGCGCACAGAGCCGATTACCTGCGCAAGATCTTTTCCATAACGCGTCGGCACAATTACCATTGTGTCAGGCGTAAGATTATCCTCGCGATAAACCGCAAGAAATGTTTCATGGGAATATAACAGCCTTAATCTGTAAATGGGAGTGTCAGGAGCAAGCGATTCAATTCCGGCGCCGGCGCCTGTGATAACATCCTGTTCACGAAGTTTCGCTTCATGACGGTTATCTTCAAGAGAGGAAATATCATCGTCTTCAATATTTTCGTACTCGTTGTAATCGCCCATATTTTCCTTACTGCATTAAGTCTATCAGAAGACCCTTAATCTCCTCAAGCCGTGAAACAAGCGTCATCTGCTGCGCCTGACTTGTTAAAAGCATCGCCGCTAAATCTTCAAGCTTCTTGTCAATCACCGTGATAATAGTATGACGTTTTTGCGACATCGCGTCAGGAGTGCCGCGCTGCCCCGTAAAACCCGGTTTTAAAAATTTAGGCAGTCCCTTATCATGTTCAAGCGAATAGCTGTTCTTCACTACATAATTAATAAAATTGCGGACTGCTTGTTTGTAACGCATAATTTCTTCAGGAAGAGGACGGCTCTTTAAAATGTCGCCTGCATCCCGGACTTCGTCCATTAAAATATTTACAGCTTCTTCCGACGGAGGAAGATCCTGCAAAGGTCCAAGCTGATCTGCGGTTTTTCCGCGGAGACTTTCAAAAAGGCTGGAGAAATCTACCTTTTCGCCGCGGCTTAAATTTTTAAATTTTTTTTCATCGGATTTATCCGGTTTTACCTTCGCGTAAGCGGAAGGATTCATGTATAAAGAAGGATCGGTTCCATCAATTTTAGACATAAGCTTTTTGGAAAACAGGCAAAGCCGATTTGATACCCTGCGCGTCTTTGTGTTCGGACATGGTCTTTGTCCATCTCTCGTCATCGGGACACACGGCTACTCTGCCGTTAATGAAACATCCGTCATCAGCCTGAATACGGCGCGTTATAACTTCACCGATTACAATTGCGGTAGAAAGAATAACCAAATGTCCGTCAGCGATAATATTTCCGTATACTACGCCGCCAAGAGTAATGTTCGTGCCTCTTACGTTCCCTTTGATTCTTGCGCGCTCGCCGATTACAACTCTGCCCTTCGCTTTTACATCGCCGCGGATACTGCCGTCAATGCGGGTAAAACCGCCGATCTCGATATCGCCTGATAAAAGCGTGTTGGGACCTATTATCGTGTTGATCGAATAATCAGAAGCTTCCTGAGCCATTAAAAACCTGTTCGCGCCTTAGCGGCTCTGCCTTGAAAGACTTGAACGGATAGTTATGTATCTGTATGGATCAACTACATCTGAGCCGATATGAACTTCATAATGCAGGTGAGGTCCAGTGGAAATCCCGGTGCTTCCGATATAACCGATAACCTCATTCTGCTGAACACGCTGGCCAACTTGCACGATAAAACGCGACATGTGGGCGTATCGTGTGTAATAACCGTGTTTGTGCCTGATAATTACATAGTTGCCGTAATCATAAGCAAACTCGGCGGTTACTACCTGACCGTCCGCGGACGCGACAATAGGGTCGCCGGAACGGTAAGTCGCTATATCGATACCTCTGTGAATGTAATATTGACCGCCGATTGGATGGATATTCTGACCAAAGAACATTGTTATATTGCCGATTCCGCCTTTGACAGGCCAAATACTTGGAATCTCGGTTAAAAGCGCGCTTTGCTGGGTAACAAGCTGGGAAAGCTCATTAATCGGCTCAACCGCGTCTGAAAGGTACATTGATAATTTTTTGATATCATCAGTCTCGCGTAAACGCCCTTCCTGGGTTTCGTTTATATCGATGATTGAACTTAAATCGCCTGATGTGTTCTGTGACAGGTTATTGCTACCGCCAATCCCCAAAGCGGAGAAAATATTGGTAAGAGCGTTCTCAAAACTGCGCGCTTCTCTTAAAAGAAGGGTTGTTTCGTCGCGAAGCTCATCAAGAGAGGCTTGAGTTTCCTTAAGACGGCTCTCTTTATTGGCGATTGTATACATTGTACTGGTGTAAGAAGCTCCGTACCAGAAGAAAGCGCCTATAATACCGGCTACAACGAGGAGAAAACAGCTTATAGACAGCACAGTAACATGAAAATTGTAGACTTTTTTCTCGGAATGAGGAACAAATACCAGGGTATATCGCCTGGTTAGGAACCTCCCAAGGGCTTTAAACACACCTGCAACGGTGTCAACTGCTATTCCTGCGGCATTTCTCACTCTTTGAACAGCTTTGTTTTCAAGTCGTTTATATTCGTGTACCGAAGCCAATTTCTACCCCCTTATCCTTAAAAATTTATTAATTCTAAATTTTTTAAAAATTTGTGTCAATACAAATTTGAAAAAAAATAATTTTTTTGAGTATAAAATTCGTGCTTTTTTTGCCAAATTCGATGAATTTTGACGATTACACTGCTTCGTACCCGGCCTGAATCGCTTTAATATTCATCGGAATGAATTGATGCTTGTCCGATGAAAAAAACTTTTTCAAGATGCCTTCAATATCGGCTAATTTTAGGGCGTTTGTTAGCTTTGCCATCGCTCCAAGAGCCACCATATTGGCAAAAAGTGCGTTTCCAGCCTGTTCTGCAATCCCTGTGGCTTCTATTTTAATGACTTTTAAGTCGCTTCTTTTGGGATTTTCTTTAACAAGCGTCGAATTTACCAAAATCAGACCGTCTTTTTTAAGCATTTTTTCACAGATAGGGAGGGAGTCTATGTTCATAACCAGAGCCGAATCCGGCGTTGTAACGAGAGGACTGGCGATTTCATCGTCGGAGACAATCACGCTGGCGCGGGCGACGCCGCCGCGTTTCTCGGCGCCGTAAAAGGGGAAAAAAGTCACGTTTTTGCCTTCCTGCATGGCAAAATAGACCCAAAGTTGACCCAGAGAAATGATTCCCTGACCGCCAAATCCGGCGAAAAACGATTTTTCTGTCATGATATAACTCCGATTGCGTTTAAGGTATTTTTAATTTCGCCGAGCGGGTACACGGGGATCATGTTTTTTTCGAGCCAGTCTACAGCTTGAACAGCGTCCATGGTCCAATTTGTCGGACAGGGTGATAATATTTCTACTATTGTACTGCCAACACCGGAAAGCTGCGCGTCGAAAGCCTTTCTTATGTACTGTTTTGTTTTGCGGATATTGACGGCGCTGTTCACTGCGCCGCGCGCTATGTAGCGGGTTCCTTCAAGGGTAGCCAAAAGCTCCGCCACTCTGATTGGATAGCCCATTCCGGCTTCATCCGCGTCGCGTCCTTTGGGAGCGGTGGTCGCTTTTTGCCCGATGAGGGTTGTAGGCGCCATTTGACCGCCTGTCATGCCGTAGATAGCGTTGTTTACGAAAATCGTTGTGAATTTTTCGCCGCGATTCGCCGCGTGAATCATTTCCGCAGTGCCGATAGCCGCCATGTCGCCGTCTCCCTGATAGCAGATAACAAGGTGATCGGGACGGACGCGCTTTACGCCTGTCGCCGCCGCAGGAGTGCGTCCGTGAGGCGGTTGAACCGAGTCAAAATCAAAATATAAATCCGCCCAAATTGAGCAGCCCACAGGATGAGTGATGATCGTTTTATCTCTCACTCCCAATTCATCGATTATGCTGCAAATCATCCTGTGAATAATTCCATGACCGCAGCCGCCGCAATATTTTGTCTGTACTTTATGCAGACTTTCGGGGTGTCCTAATATCTTTTTCATTTCTTTAATATTTCCTTCGCTTTAGCGAAAACTTCTTCTTCGGTAGGAATCATGCCGCCCGAACGGCCCAAAAGATGCACTTCGGATTTCGAACCGGCATAATACGCAGAAAGTTTCAAATCTTCAATCAGCTGACCTTCAGACATTTCCACCGACAGCAGAGGCTTTCCGTTAGCTGCAAATTTACCGAGAGCTTCGTACGGGAAGGGCCACAAAGTAATGGGACGGAAAATACCGAGTTTAATGCCTTCTTTTTTTGCGAGCATTTGCGCTCCAAGACAAACCCTCGCGCAAGTGCCGTAAGCAGCCATTACAAGGTCTGCGCCATCGCAATTATATTCTTCAAATCGAATTTCCTGCTTTTTAATGGTCTCGTACCTGACAAAACGCGCTTTCGTTTTTGCTTCGAGTGATTCAGGCACAAGATCGATCGATGTAATGTGAATCGCTTTTTTACCGGGTCTGTTAGCGCAGCCTCCGGCAGTCCAATCGCGCTTTGGCGGTTCTTTCTCAGGAGGTAAAACGCAGCCCTCGATCATTTGACCGATCATTCCATCAGCCTGAACAATAACAGGCATGCGGTACTTATCAGCAAGATCAAAAGCAAGGTAGGTGAGGTCGGCGGCTTCCTGCACGCTTTTCGGCGCAAGAACGATACACTTGTAATCGCCGTGCCCTCCACCTCGGGTAGATTGAAAATAATCGCTCTGCGCCGGCGCAATATTGCCAAGTCCGGGCCCGCCGCGGACAACATTAACAAGCACAAGCGGAACGTCCGCGCCCGCCGCGTAAGACATTCCTTCCTGCTTAAGACTGATGCCGGGACTGGAAGAACTGGTCATCGCTCTTATCCCCGCGCAGGAAGCGCCGTAAACCATAATAATCGCGGCGATCTCACTCTCCGCCTGAATGAATATCCGCTTTTTGTCGAGCATATGTTTCGCCATATAGGCAGGAATCTCATTCTGCGGAGTGATGGGATACCCAAAATACGCGCCGCA
>JGI24695J34938_10001898_pt1 | contig 16909 bp, 13 predicted proteins | sample TergutCo191P3_FD_34938 | JGI IMG/M metagenome (IMG submission 34938)
TTTATTATTACAATTAGATCTTCGACTCCGGCGAGAGCTACAGGTATATCCGAATCGACAAAGCAAGTATCAGAATCCGCGCTAAAAACCCGCGAGCCTGTATTTTGAATTAATTTGGCGTACTCATCCCAATTACCGATATCGATCCAGTCAAAACTTGCCCGAATCATCGCTTTATTTCCGCATTTCTCGGCAACCGCGTAATCAAATGAAATATTTTTTGTTTTTTTATACGCGTTTTCAAGACCTTTCCAGTTATTTAAAATTTTTATATTTTTTATTACTGTATAATCCCGTTTTTCCGGTTTACTCAGCTTATAAAACGGTTTTATTACATCAGGCGCGAGATTATCAAATTGATTTTTTATAAAATCAATATTGAACGCGAACATTCCCGAGTTCCAGAAGAAATTTTCTCTGTCGATAAATTTTTTCGCGTTTTCCGCGTCAGGCTTCTCATGAAAGGCGATGACATCATATACGCCTGTTTTTACGTTTTTTGTTTTTGTTGAAGTTCGCTGTAACGGGATAAATTCTATGTAACCATAACCTGTTTCAGGACGCGACGGCAAAATTCCAAAAACCGCGAGCTTGCCGCTTTCAGCGGCTTTTTGCGCGAGACTCGCGTCCGATATAAATTTTTTTAACGGTTTAATTATATGATCGCTTGTTAGCACAAGCATATTTCCCGCGCCGGAAAAAAACGCCGCGCACGCGATCGCTGGCGCTGTGTTTTTCGCTTCGGGCTCTCCTATTACAACAACGCGTTTTTTTTCCGCGGCTGTCAGTTTAGCGGCGTCCGTTACTACATGCTGGATATGCGATTTCCCTGTAATTACGATGACCCTCTCCCCCGCGGCCAGAGCGCGCTCCAGCGCGAGTGTAAAAAAACTTTTGTTTTCTTTATCATCCTTGCCGTATGAGGCTGATAAAAATTGTTTTGGCATCTTTGAGCTGCTGGCGGGCCATAATCTTGTACCCGAGCCGCCAGCCATTATAAGGCAGTCATTGAACATAATTATATTATATATCAATTTTTAAAAAACGCGAAGCCGATTTTGCCGCGTTATTGAGCCAAGCGTATTTTTTGGTTTTTATAATCTTTTATGAATTAAATTATGTATTACAGAAACATATTCTCTTATACGCAAAGCCACAATAGCGTGAGGCTGGCTTTCGCTTGGCAGACCGGACACATTTGTAAAATTTAGTTTTTTCGCTATTGATACAGCCCTGAATATATGATAATCGGAGGTAACGATTATTATCTTTTTATCCAGTAAGCCGTATAAATCATTGGAATTACTTAAATTCTCCAGAGTGTTTTTTGATTTGTCTTCTGTTAATATTCTGTCTATATTAATATTATTTATCAGCAGTATTCTTTTTAGCGCTTCAGCCTCTGTAATATCCTCTCCGGGACCCTGTCCGCCTGTTACTATCGCTTTTGTTTCCGGATTGTTATTGAGGTAGCTTACCGCTTTTAAACCGCGCTGTGATAATGATTGGGAAGGATTTTCGCCGTTGACCTGACAGCCAAGAATAATTAAGTAATCCGTTCCGTCATTATTATGAGTATTAACGCCGCGCGCGTTTAATATTATTAATATTTGTATTATCAAAAATGATAATACAAAGCAAAAAAATAAAATTATAGCGGCGAACTGTATTATCCCGGGCAGTTTTTTAAATAATAAAACCGCGGGGTTAATATTAAAAGATAAAATTATTATTAACGCGCCTATAAGGCTGACTATCAGATAAAAAGTATCTATTCTTCCGCGCGAATATGACGCTGCCGTGAAATAAATAAAAATAAATATTCCGGATATTAATAATAAATAATTCAAATGATTTAACCGCGCCATTGGATTTTATTAACTAAAATATTAATACAAATGTTCCTATTGTTATTAATAATCCTCCAATTATAGTTTTTAATGTTATCGCTTCCTTTAAAATAATAAACGCCATAATTATTCCAAATACAATGCTTAATTTGTCTATAGGTATTACCTTTGACGCTTCTCCTATTTGCAGCGCTCTGTAATAAAAAAGCCATGATAAACCTGTGGCGATTCCTGATAATACTAAAAATAAAATATTTTTCTGGCTGATATTCGCTATTTCGTTTTGTTTTCCCGTAAAAAACACAATTGTCCACGCCATAATTAGTACAATAACTGTTCTGATCGCGACCGCCAGATTAGAATTTATTTTATCAAGTCCTATTTTCGCGAAAATGGAAGTTAGCGCGGCGAAGAAAGCTGATAATAAAGCGAATAAAACCCACATAGTTAATAATATTTATTTATAATTTAGCTGTCAATATTATTGGACTTATTCGCCAACCTGATTGGTTATCGAACAACTCTATTATAATTTTGAGTTTTAAAGTAAAGACATGTTGAGGTTTTCCAAAACTCGGTTAGTTTCGGAAAACCTCAGTTGAATCAAAATTATATTTTCTGTAAAATATCCGCATGAAAATTATTACTCTTGGCGATGAGCTTTTAAGGCAAAAAGCGGAAAAAGTAAGGGATTTTAACGAAGATGTAGCCAATACCGCGAAACAGATGCTGGATATTTTAATAAGAGATAAGGGGATAGGAGTGGCGGGACCCCAAATCGGTTATATGAAACGGATTTTTGTGACGCGCGTAGAAGGGGATATCGGGCGGATTTTTATTAATCCTTCGATTCTTGAAACATCAATTGAAACCGTCAAATTTGAAGAAGGCTGCCTTTCCGTTCCCGGCATTTTCGCGAATGTGATTCGTTCCGAGTCGGTTAAAATTCAGGCGTGGAATGAAAAAGGCAAGCCGTTTACACTGGAAGCAAGCGGGATTCTCTCCCGCGTTATTCAACATGAATATGATCACCTGGAAGGAGTGGTTTTTTTGGATCGAGTACCAGAAAAAAAACGCGAAAAACTAATCGCGAAATATGAAAAAGCGGCAAGCACTGCCAAAGCAGGCGGCAAACGCGGCGCGTAATGAGAATATTATTCGCGGGTAGTCCTTTTATCGCCGTTCCGTCATTAAAAGCGCTAGTTAAAAGTAAATCTGTTAATTTTGAACTGGCGGGAGTTCTCACAAATCCCGACGCTCCAAGAGGAAGAAAAAGCGCTTTAATTCCTTCTGAGATCGCGCAAGCGGCAGGGGAACTTTTATTAGAAGCCAAGTTCGCGGTTTTTAAGCCTGAAAAACTTGACGCGAAGGCGAGAGAGGAAATCAGCTTAATTAAACCTGATATTCTGGTTTCATTCGCTTATGGACGTATTTTTGGCCCTAAATTTCTTGACCTTTTCCCGCTGGGAGGCATCAACATTCATCCGAGCCTGCTTCCAAAATACAGAGGTCCCTCTCCTTTGCAGGCGGCGATCATAAACCGCGACGCTGTTACCGGAGTATCGATACAGAAACTCGCGCCAAAAATGGACAGCGGCGATATTCTCGCTGTAAAAGAGTTGCAGCTAACGGGACAGGAAACAACGTCTTCGCTAGGCGAAATAGCGGGGCAGACAGCCGCTTTTATGCTTCCTGAAGTTCTTGATAAAATCGCCTGTAAGACAGCGTCTTCCTCGCCGCAAAATCACAATGAAGCAAGTTACTGCCGCCTTATCAAAAAGGAAGATTCCGATATTAACTGGAATCAGTCCGCCGCCGAAATTGAGGCGAAAATAAGGGCTTTCACCCCCTGGCCTTTATCAAAGACTATTCACAACGGGCGCGAGTTATTTATACTGAAAGCCGTTGTTCTGGAAGGCGGCCGCGATGATGTTCCCCGCGGGCAGGTCTTGGGTATTGATAAAAAAAATGGTATACTTGTACAAACAGGCAAGGGGATTCTCTGTGTTACAGAGCTCCAGTATCAGGCAAAAAAAGCGCTTCATTGGCGCGATTTTCTTAACGGCGCGCGGGATTTCGCGGACGAAAAAAACAATCCAACGATGTTAGGATAAAAATTACTAATTTTCAAAGGCAATAGACGAGGCAATTATGGGATCAGGTTTCAGTTCAATCGAGGATTATGTAAAAAATCATTTGAGGCTGTTTATTTTTTCAGTTCTCGCTTTATTGGTGATTTTGGCTATCGCCGCGGTAACGGTGTTTTTCATCGCTGTTCACGGCGAAGAGCAGACAATGGTTCCGGATTTAGTCGGCAAGGAACTTACAGAAGCGCTTATAGAAATGCAGATAAAGGAACTATATCCGCGCATCGATCTTCGTTATACGCAAACATCGCGTGACAAGGGTTTTATTCTTGAACAGGATCCGCCCCCAGGGCAGATTGTAAAGGCGGGACGCCGCATACGCCTTGTTGTCAGTCAGGGCGTTATTGTAAACAGAGTTGAGAATTTTGTTACGCGAAATATTGATGATGTCCGCATGGATATGATGACGCTTTTGACAGCGGCGGGAGGCGTTCCTCTTCTTTCGATAAGGGAGCCTGTGATGTATGAATTTTCCGCTGAAAGACCGGGGACAATTCTCGCGCAAAGACCGGAACCCGGAACCTCGATATCAGGACCTCTCTCGATGGATTTTGTCGTAAGCAGGGGACGGGATAACCAGACAATTACAGTGCCTCAGTTCGCGGGCTTGTCGATTTCCTCGGCTTTATACCTTATTTCCGAAACCGGCGTTAATTTCAGGTTTACGCAAAGAGAAAGGCGCGACGGTGAAAGAGGAGAAACTGTTGTCTCGCAATCGCAGCCGGAGGGAAGCGTTATTTCACTTAACACGCCTATTTTGCTGACTGTTACAGCGCCTGAAGATATTACTGATAGCAATGTGTTCGGCGTTTTTACTTATACGATTCCGGAAAATCCATATCCGCTTACAGTCCGGCTTGAAGCGCTGCATCCCATTGGCGGCAGGGAACGCCTCATCACCGTTAACTTTACAGGCGGGGAATTTACCGTTCCATATAAACTGCCGTCCGGAACAGTATTAATTCTTACGATGATGAACCGCGAGCTTTTCAGGGAAACAATTTAACGCCATTAGTTAATTAAGATTTTTCCAAACCGCGATTAAATAGTTTTTTTATATAAAAAAAATATGGCATCTGAGCTTAGCCTTGGCGGCTAAGATGGCAGGAATTTTTTTACGTGTTATGTGACGAGTCTGTTCAGCGTATTAAAATTTATTTATTTGAAATAATTCTGTAACGCTGAACAGACTTACTTACACAACTTTTTTTTACGCAACCATAGTCGCCCCCAAGGCTATACTCTGCTGCCATATTTGGATATTATTAAATTAATAATTTTAATTAAGGCTGTTCCAAAAAATATATAAATTATTTTTTCTAAACAGCAAATACAGTGCGTAATATTAAGAATATTTATTAGCGGGAGCAGGCTGCGGGTAGGCAAAACTATCTTTGGCGCTCTCTGTCGGAGAGACTGGTGTTCTGTCTTATTCAAATGATGTAATAAAGAGTTAACGCATATATGATTTTATGAAACCAAATAAGACAGAACACCATGGCTCGTAGACAGGCTCCGCCAAAAGTTTTGCGTACACGAAGGCTGTCCCGCCAATATAATATATTTATTTTAGCGCCAGTAGTATTGGTTTTTAGAAGAAATTATTTTTTCAGTTTTGAAACAGCTTTAATTTAATAATGATCTTATTGTTTGTATTTGATTATTTAAATTATTTATTTCCTGTTCCTGCGCGGCCGACCTTGCCTGAAGATTAGCGAGATTCTGATTTAACTGCGTTCTTTCATTTTCCAATGATGTAATTGTTCTGTTTCTTTCCGCAATGTTTGTTTCAAGGGTTGAGATTGTTCTGTCTTTTTCCGCCGCGTTTGTCTCAAGCGACGCTGTTAATCTGTCTTTTTCCGCGCTCGCTGCCTGCATCGCTTGTAAAGAAGCGTCTTTTTCGGTGCCTGCCGCCTGAAGCGAAGCGATTGTTCTGTCCTTGACAGCGGAGCTTGTTTCAAGCGAGGAAACCGTTGCGCGTAACGTTGAGACTGATTCCTGAAGTTCCGCGAAAACGCCCGCCTGACTGTCGCTTCCTGAGTTTAAAGCGTCAATCGCCGCGCGCAGTTCCTCATTATCCTGCTCAAGACGCGCGTTTTTTTCACCTAACAGAATCCCGGCGTTATTCAAATAGCTGAAATTCCGCAGGTAAACCACTAACGCTTCCATCGAATTTATCGATTGATTATAAAATTCTTTTCTCGCCTGAAAGGAAGTGGACGAGGAAAGTGAGTTGCTGTTATTAAAGCCGCGCAGATTTTCCAATGAGCTTAGCGCGTGATCATACTGACCATCCTGAATTATATCCGCCAAAAGCGCGAATCCGCCTGTAATTTGCGCGTCTATCGCGGCGATTTTGTTCTGTTCGCTTGCAAGCGCCTGAAACTCAATTACGGCGGGGCTAAGCCCGTCCGCTGTTGTCTGCTGAGAAGCGAACTCTTTTGTCCTTTCCTCAAGCTTGGCGCGGATAACCGCTTCATTTAACCTTGATTCATCTAGAATTTTTGCTCTTTCTTCGCGCAGCAGGGAAAGATCGCCTCTGTAAACCTGCTGTAACCCAAGGAGCGTTTCGCGGGTATCCGCCTGCTCGGATGTCATTTCAATGACAGACTGCAAAAATAAAAGCTGAGTATCAACTTCGCCAAGCCGGGTTGATATGTTTGATATTTCCCTGTCCTTAGCGGCTAACTTCTCAGCGGTATCTTTGCGTATTTCTTCTATCAGCGCTCTTTCGGTAAGATTATATACAGCGCCGCCGGTTCTCGCCCGCGCGTCTATTCCTAAGTTAAACGAAACCAAAAAAAACGTTCCCGCCGCGATTATAATTACCGCCGCGATATTTACAGATAACGGAAAAAACGCGCCAGATTTTTTCGCTTTTATTTTATTATTTTTTCCGCCTTCGTTCTGAGAGAGAAGGACGCGGTTTTGCTCTGTAATTCCGTTTATCCGCGTAAGTATCTCATTTTGCTCTTCTATTGAAATCGCGGAATTTTCATCCAATAATATATCGTTATTACCCATGATTTTTTCCTTAATTATTTTGTTTTCATAATTTCTACGCCGTTCCAGTTATCAGGCGGAGGATTTAAAGCGTATTCTTTGCATCTGTTATAAAGATTTTCCGCGTTAAAATCTCCCTGTAAAATTCCAAGAACTTCCTTAAATTTTTGAGCCGCTTCCTCAAAAGACCGTCTGTAATACAGCTTCATTCCGGTATTATGCAAAGGCCACGCTTTTTGTTCGTTAGGTGAAATATCGAGCTTAACGGTAAATATTTTTACGCCTTTTGTTTTGCCTTTTACGGCGACCATATCCAAAAGCCTGTAGTGAAGCCCGCTTTCCGGGGAAGTGTTTCTCAGTTCCTCAAAAAGGCTTTCTGATATTAAAACATCTGAATGATAAGTTTTGGTTAGTCCCTCCATGCGGGACGCGAGATTAACGGCGTCTCCAATTACTGTGTAATCCATCTTGCGTTCGCTTCCGATATTGCCGACAGTAACCTCTCCGTAATTTAAGCCAATGCCGATCCGGAATTCGCACTTGCCTAGTTTTTTTTGATTCTCATTGAATTTCGCGACAGCCCCGATCATTTCCAGTCCTGACAAAACTGACTGAAGAGCGTCATCGTCATGTTTTTCCGGAGCGCCCCAGAACGCCATAATCGCGTCTCCGATATATTTATCGACAATGCCTTTTCTGTTATAAATGATATCAACCTGTCCTGTAAAATACCGGTTCAGCGAATTTACAAGATCGTCAGGCGCTATTCCCTCAGAAATTGTCGTAAACGATCTTATATCAGAAAACAGAATGGAAAGTTTTCTGTTATCGCCTGTCAGCATTTTTTCTGGGGAGGCGAAAAACTTTTCTATTACATTATTTGGAACATATTTTTGAAAAATATGGCGGATGCGTTCTTCTTTTTTGCCCGCTAAGACCGCGTCAAACGCGTAACGTTTTATTTGGGAGTACGCCCTGTCAAGTTCTTCTGTCATTTTATTAAATGATTTCGCGAGAACGCCAGTTTCATCGTTATACTCAACATCGACTCTGGATGAAAGGTCGGCGGTTTTTATAATATTTTCCATCGCGCCCGCGATTTTTCTCATCGGGCTTGTAAGTCCTCTTGTTATCAAAATAAGCAGAAGAACGGCGAGCGCGGAAGCGGCGAGCAGGGTTATAATTGTCTGAAAAGTTATTGAGTTAGCGTCGGCGTAAAAAACATCTTCCCTCTCGCTGATAATGATATACCAGTCAAATGGAGTAAAATAAAAAGACTGAAAAATTCTTTTTTCGCCCGCGATTAAAGCGGACTGAAGCCCCTGATTTTCCTCAGTTAAAATATTTATTAATAATTGTTTTTCTTCAGGCGAAAGCAGAGGCGCGGAGGAAGCGGACATCGCGACATCGGAACTTGATTTTTCAACCGCGAAAATAATTTCCGATTCGCTTAATATTATCCCGCGGCTATAAAACTCAAGCGTTTTTTTCGCGGCTTCGATCATGTCAGGATTATTCGCGAAATTATTATCGATTAATAATGCCCATTGGTCATTAGCGTATTTTTCAAGCTCGCCAAGCTTGAATCCCATAAGCTGGCGCGCGAGGCGGGTAACGCCGTTTACCGCGTGAAAGTAAGAAGCTGTCTGCGCAAGGAATAAAGGAACAATGATTAACGGCAGGACTACAAGAAACATTTTCAGCCGGATTTTCATACATTAATTTTAATTGATAAACAAAAAAATCTCAAGCTAAGCCCTTAATATCCGAAAATAATAGTATGAAACGTTATAGCATTAAATGTATGCCGGGCAGTTTTGAGTATATCGATGTTTTAAAGGAATCGGAAGATGAAGTCCTTGTTCGTTTTACGCGCGACAGAAACGGAAATGTTAAAACTACAGAAGAAACGATAGCGATGAATCTTTTCAATGTCTGTTTAAAAACAGGTTACTTAAATCCAATGTCTGAAAATTCAGTCGCGTAACAACATTGCTTTTTAATGAATAAAACAGAATGGTACGCGGACATTGACTTCTGGGAAAATTTTTCTCCTGTTATGTTCGATGACGCTCATTGGGCGGAAGTTCCCTTAGTCGCGGACGCTGTTACGCGCCTTTCCCGTTTTAATCTTTACGGCGAAACATCAAGCGGCAGCTGGAAGAAGCCCCTAAAATCCCCCCCGAAAATTCTTGATCTGTGCTGCGGCGTCGGGCGGATGAGCTGCGAGTTCGCGCGAATGGGTTTTTCCGTAACAGGCGTGGATATTACCGAATGTTTTTTAAACGCAGCGAAAGAAGACGCTGAATACGAAAAATTAAATATTGATTTTATTCGCGGCGACTCAAGAGAATATGTCCGGAAAAATTATTTTGACGCTGCCGTAAATCTTTATATATCATTTGGATATTTCGCTCAGCGCGAAGATGATTTAAAAGTATGTAAAAATGTTTATGAATCGCTTAAAAAAGGCGGTTCATTTATTATAGAAACTCTCGGCAAGGAAATTGCTGTCCGCGATTTTGTCGAAGCTGAATGGTTTGAACGCTCTGATTATACAGTGCTGACGGAGTATGAGCCTGTTGATTCTTGGACATTCCTAAAAAACCGCTGGATAATTTTAAGAGACGGAAAAAAAGTTGAAAAAATTTTTTCGCAGAGATTATACTCAGCTTCCGAATTAAGGGATCTTTTGCGCGAAGCCGGTTTTAAAAATATTGAAATATACGGCGATTGGGATGAAAGCCCGTATAATCAACACGCCTTAAAATTGATCGCTGTAGGCAGAAAATAATATCCGGCTAAGGCTGTTCCAAAACTGTAAAAAATAATTTTTTTCAAATTGCCAATACGTCATATACGGAAAGCCCCGACAGCTAAGATAGCAGGAATTTGTAAAAGTGTTTTTTGACGAGTCCGATGCTCCGTTCAGACAGCAAAAATTATTCCAATTTTAAAAATTTATGTGATTTTTTGATAACATCGGACTTGATGATATAACCAATGCAAAAACTGCTATAGACGCTGCCGAGGCTTCCCGCTTATGCCGTATTGGTTATTTATTATTAATTATTTGTTAATGTCTTAGAACTGCTTCTGTTAAGATTCATTTTATATCATCCAAATATGGCTGCTGTATTCAGCATTGGGAGGCGTCTATGGCTGCGTTAAATAAAGTTTTATAAGTGGGTTTGTCCGGCGCTAGGATATTATTTTAATAATAAAAATTTGAAACGCTGGACAAACTCGTCAAAAAACACGTGTAAAAATTCCTGCCATCCAAGCCTCCCAAGGCTGTGTACAGTTGTCATATTTGTATTTCATAAAAAGTATTTTAACCGGAGTTTTGGAACAGGCTCAATTGTTTTTTTATTTTTTTTATGATAGAATTAATCATCAAAAATTTAAGGAGTAAATCAACATGAGTAAAAAATTAAAAGCGGGAATTATCGGCTGCGGCGGAATCGCGGAGCAGAAGCATTTAACATCAATCATTAAAATTAAAGATGTTGAAGTTACGGCTCTTTGCGACATCATACCTGAAAAAGCGGAAGCGCTAAAAAAGAAATTTTCCTTAAACGACGCGAAAGTTTATTCTGATTATAAAGAACTGATTAAAGACGGCTCAATTGATGTTGTGCATATCTGCACTCCAAACAGTTCTCATTGCCCTATAACCGTTGATTCTCTGGAAGCCGGAAAGCATGTAATGTGCGAAAAACCAATGGCGGTCAGTTTTGAGGAAGCGAAAAAAATGACGCAGACCGCGAAAAAAACTGGAAAAGTTTTAACTATAGGCTATCAATACCGATGCAATCCCGCGCCTTTGTACTTAAAAAAAGCCTGTCAGCGCGGCGATCTTGGAGACATTTATTTCGCGAAAGCTCACGCCATCAGAAGAAGGGGAGTTCCGACCTGGGGCGTATTCCTGAAAGAAAAAGAGCAGGGCGGCGGTCCTCTTATTGATATCGGCACTCACGCGCTTGATATGACTTTGTGGATGATGGACAATTACAAGCCAAAATCGGTAACAGGAAGCGTATTTAAAAAGTTAGGAAACAATCCTGACAGCGGAAACATATGGGGACCGTGGGATCCAAAAGAATATACAGTTGAGGATTCGGCGTTTGGATTTATTACAATGGAAAACGGAGCGACAATTATTCTTGAGTCAAGCTGGGCGTTAAATTCGCTTGATGTCAGGGAAGCCGTGTGCACTCTCTGCGGCACAAAAGCCGGAGCTGACATGAGTGACGGTCTTAGAATTAATTCTTCCGATTTGGGAAAATTAACCGTTACAAAACCTGACCTCGCTGTGGGAGGCGTCCAGTTTTATGAAGGCAAATCAATGGAAGCGAAAGATATTGAATGTCACAACTTTTACGACGCTATTTTAAACGGCGCGCAGCTTCGCGTAACGCCTGAGCAGGCGATGGTTGTTACTCAGATACTTGAGGGAATTTACGAATCCGGTAAAACAGGCAAACAAGTATTTTTTTAAACAAGGAAGGGAAAAATGAAATTAGGTGTAATGACTGTATTGCTGGGAGCGAAACCGGCGGAAGAGGCTTTCCGTTATCTGTCATCGCTTAAAGTGCAGACTGTGGAAATCGGAACAGGCGGATTCCCCGGAACCGCGCATCTTAAACCTAAAGAATTTTTATCTGATTCCGGCGCCGCGGCTTCTTACAGAGAAATGCTTAAAAGATATAATCTTGAAATCAGCGCGTTAAGCGCGCATTCTAACCATGTGCATCCGCAAAAAGAAATCGCTTCCAAAGCTCATGAGGATTTTATCAATACATGCAGAGTCGCTCAGGCTTTAAATGTTGACACTGTTGTCACATTCTCAGGCTGCCCAGGCGATCATCCGGGGGCGAAATACTCAAACTGGGTTACCTGCTCATGGCCTGAGGATTTTCAGAAAATTCTTGAGTACCAGTGGAATGACGCGCTTATTCCCTACTGGCAGTCCGCTGTTAAAGAAGCGGCGAATTACGGCGTTACGCGAATAGCGATTGAAATGCATCCCGGTTTCTGCGTTTATAATCCGCAGACTCTTTTAAAATTAAGAAAAGCGGCGGGGGACGCCATCGGCGCCAACTTTGATCCAAGTCATTTATTCTGGCAGGGAATAAAACCTTCTCAGGCTGTTAAAGCCCTAAAGGGCGCGATTTATCATTTCCACGCTAAAGACACAAAAATTGATGAAGCGAATGTTCGCGTCAACGGAATTTTGGATACAGGCAATTACGCGAATGTTCTTGACAGAAGCTGGGTATTCCGCACTGTAGGTTACGGTCACGATTATCTTGAGTGGAAGGATATAATTTCAACTCTCGCCGCGACAGGCTATGATCGATCAATCAGCATTGAGCATGAGGACATGCTTATGAGCGTCAACGAAGGGCTGGAGAAAGCGGTTTCGTTTTTACGCGAGACGCTAATTTTCGACAAGGTGTAATATCGAGGCGGGAAAATAGATTGCCGGGGGGGCGTTAAGCGGTAATTTTTAAATCGTGTCTTTGAGATTTTCGGAGCCTTCGATAAGCGCGCCAAAACCAAAGTCGAAATTTCCCGCCCTGATTTCCTGTGTCAGTTTTTTAGCGTTTTCGTCTGTTACAGATTTTTTTTCTTCAACGTTTTTCGCGTGTTCAATCGCTTCTTCTTCGACGTGCGTTTTTGCCACGTTAATCGCGATTTTGGCCCTTTCCGCCAATATGGCGTTGCTGCTTCTTTCGCTGTTACCCTGATTGAACTGCTTTCTTTGCTCTTCTGTTATATTAGCCGTGGTAACAAAGTTGCGGACGGTCTCAGTTTTTGGTTTTTGCCTCAGCACATACCGGGAAGTATCCACATCCGGCATAACTTCCGCTTTTTTTTCATGTTGATCGCTTTGAAGGTGCAGTATATCCTCAACCGATAAAATCTTTTTTTGTTCTTCTTTTCCCATAGCGTATTATACTTGATTTTACCTTAAAAATCAAGGAATTATTCGCGGTGAGGGTTTAATACTTGAATGCTCGCTGTGTGAGAGATACTTGAGGTATTCTTTTGGGTATTATGACGTGAGCGATCAAGTAATCAGGATAACTCGTAAAATAATTGTGGAGCTGTTCAAAAAGATATAAATTACCACAAATTTCGCGGATTTACACGGACAAGCATTGATTATTTATAAATCAGCGTAATCCACGGATAAATTCTTACTTATTTGACAGTTCCCGGTTCTATTCGTGTTGTTCGTTATACTATCTCATGGGGTACTCTATTAAATTTAAATTGCGCGCCTTTAAATATATTCGCGATCATGAAACTATTTTTTCTATCTACTCGATATTTAAAATAATTTTCTTTTACGAATTCAGTTCCTAATTCATAATTATTTTTTTTATTGTTTGGTTTTTTATGTATTTTGTAATTTATGGTTTCTATTAAATCAAATATTGTTAAAATTATGAATATTAACACCGCTAATATTAATCTTGGTTTTATTTTTTCCTGCTTTAATATTTTATTTATATCATATTTTTTACTTGTTTTTATGCATCCTTTAATTGTTTTTTTGCTTGATATTTTTATATCAGTATTCAAAAGACTTTCAATATCAAATACAGTATTTTGAAAATTAACATTATTAAAAAGGACATTTTGTAAATTTGCAATATAGAAATGCGCGCTGCTTAAATCTGTATTAATAAACGAGGCGTTTTTTAAATTTATTTCATCAAAATACGCTTCCTTTAATGTGACATTCTGAAATTTAACCTCCTGCATATTATTGTCCTGATAAAAATATACATTATTTAAATTTACATTATTAAGAATAACATTATTAAATTGACAATATGAAAATTCTCTGTCAGGTAAATCAATATTATTTAATTCTGCATTATTAAAATTTATTCCCTGAAATGTTGTTCCTGAAAAATTATTATTATTAAAAATTGAATGTGAAAAATTTATTTCATAAAAATTTATTCCTTGTAAATTAGCTTCATTAAAATCACAGTTCTGTAAATAGCTGTTTACAATTTTCATGCCTTGTAAATTCGCTTTTTGAAAATTTGAATATTCTGTATAAGCATTACAAAATGTAACATTTTGTAAATTAGCTTCTGAAAAATCTGTAATTTTTAAATTAGATTTGTCAAAATTAACGCCCTGTAAATCAGCATTTTTAAATATTGCATTTTTCATATGTGAATTTTTAAAGTTTATATCTTTTAGATTACAATTATTAAAATTCTTTTCTATTGATTTAAATATTAAAGGTTTTTTACCTTTGCTTAATTTATCTATTATTAATTGAACAACATTATTATTTTGTAAACGTATATTTTGGTTTGAATTATTATTTATTAAGCAGTTCTCTCTTATATAAGAGCAAAAAATATCATGAATTGTATGTATGTATTCAAGCTGTTTTTTTTCATTATATACTTCTAGAGCAATTTGATATAATGCGTATATCGCAGATAAATTTACACTGTTTTTTTCATTTGACAATAAAAGTATCGCGTCTTTAAACCTTGTGCCTATTTGCCCTCTTTCAGCTATTTTATTTTGTTCCAGCTGCTGCATGATTCTTTTGTTATTAATATCCAATCCCCAAAATACGGCTAATCCTCCAATACAAGCTCCTATTAATTTTATATATTCACCCAAAGCGCTTTGAAATAACAGTAAATGAAAATCAAAAAATAATATGCCAATGATACCTATTATGATAAAAATTAACAAAATAATGACAAAATATTTTGTTTTTACAAAATTTATTATTTTTTCAATTATTTTTATTGTATTTGGAATAAAATCAATAATAAAATACATAATGTAGATTAATATACGAAAAGGCATAGGAAAACGTTTGGGGTCAATTCTTTTTTTTATTACTTTTTCCATTTTTTGACCTCAACTTTATGAAAATTCAAGAGAAAGAGAAATATACTTATTCACTAAATTATAGCATCTATTTTTGACTTGATATTAATATTTTTTCATATTATTTATCAATATCGAAGATTTCATAGGTTTAAGATATGATACCGCGATATAGTTCGTGGTTAGGTAGCTATTGCTTTTCTTTACCACCAACCACACGAACCATACGAACTCGCGCTTAGAGTGGTGATAACCGCCGCTTTTTTTTCATAAAAAAAAAGCCGCCCTCGCGGGCGGCATTGGTATCAGGTAATTTTATATTGCTATTACGGTGTGCTCTCTACAACTCGTATTGTTAGTTCCCCGGAATATGGTTCTCCGTCTACAATAACTACTACAGTAAATACATGAGCGTGCCCGGGAGCTGGAGCGCCAACCAAAAAATCATGATTAACTAATGGACTAAAATTTAGGGTAGCGCCTGGATATTCTGCTCCTGATCCTCCCGAATATATCCATTTTGTATTATTTATATCAAAGCCAATGCCAAAATCGGAAGTTAGCGTGACAGTTGGATAGGGTGAAGCTTCAAGATTATCCTGAGAAATAGATATCGAAGGGTTATTAAAGGTCAATGTCTTGTTTGTTGGATTAAATGTAACAGACGCTACATTAGCTTTTATCGACTCCCATTTGCCGTATAAATGTGTATTGCGGTATAACTTTGTTGTATTTTCAACCCATTGGTTATCATGCGTGGTTTCCCTGTACCATCCTATAAACCCTCCTGAACTGAGTGTAGCATAATCCAAAACACCATTATAACCTGTTACGGAGGCGGCAGTTAATAAATCTCCATGTTTATAATTACTTACAGTTGCTGTAGCACCGTTATCATCAGTATCATGGAATGTTACATTGTATAAAATTGACGTTAGAGCGTTGAAGTTTTTGGTTCCCCAATCTGAATCCATATCAGGATAAATATGCAGAACTTCTTTGTATTTAATGCCTAATGAATTGCCGTCATTACTGGTAATAGAAATAACTACATCCCAATAACCGGAAGGAATTACTAATCCAGCGCTGTTTGTGTGGTTGGTGCCATTTGTTATATCTATCTGGCTTTGAGCGTCTCCTGAATCTGGCGGGGTTGTTGTGTCATGCTCAAATATGTCCATAGTAAATGTAATTCCTGTAAAATCTGTTGCGCCATTATAAGTAAGAGCATACTTAAAATTTCCGCTTCCGGTTTTATTCGCTACAGGTTTTAACGCGATGGTTAAATTTACATTGTCATCTATATCATCAACTGTTTGGGTAAAGTTCGCCGCGACAACGTCTGCTCCGCCACTATAAACCATATACGCGTTTACAGTAAATGTGTAACTTTTTCCCGCTTCTAAAACAAGTCCGCTTTCTTCAGCCAGAACCTCAGCGGCGGATTTTGGTGAGTTTGGTTCGTATAACTTTCCATTAGGCCCAGCGTAACCATTAGGTATTGTTCCGCTGTCACTAGACGAGATTATTAATCTGAACGCCTCAAAATCGTCTTTTGTATAACCTACAGGCATGATTGTTCTTCCTGACGGATTTTCAAAGCTCAATTTTAGAAAAACCATGCCATCCGGAGCTAGTATTGATTCTTCCATGGATAAAGCTGAAGGATCCATTGGATTGAAACAACTTGCTAAAAGCGCGGTAATAACCAGCGCGGCCGCGGCGATAACACCGTAGATTTTAATTCTTTTTTTCATTTTTTTCTCCTTAATATATTAATTATTTAAACACAAATTATGGACTGCTCGCTGTTACCTCAATAGTATATTCGCCTGAATAAACTACGCCATCTACGGTGATCCTCACATTAAATAAATGCTCTCTCGTGACAAGGAAATCAAAGTTCGTCAGCTGTCTGAATGAAAGAGTGGCTCCTGGATATTCTGCTCCGCTATCGTGTATCCATTTGGCAGCGTTAAATGAAACGCCAGCGCTGGAGAGCGTAATGTTAGCCCCCCCCCCCCC
>JGI24695J34938_10001904_pt1 | contig 16878 bp, 11 predicted proteins | sample TergutCo191P3_FD_34938 | JGI IMG/M metagenome (IMG submission 34938)
AAACGCATGTAGTCTGCGACGAAAGATAAAGAGGTATATCAAAATCTTTTAAGCATTGAACGATGTTACGTGTCAATCCGGCGGGATACGGCATTATTTCGACCACCGCTTTTACCTTGCAGCCGACCCAGCTCATGCGGCGCGCCATAATCAATCCAATGTCGCCCGAACCGATGATTACGACTTCCTTTCCCGGAATATAGCCTTCTATGTTTACTAGACGCTGCGCGAGACCTGCCGTAAAAATTCCCGAAGGCCGCGAACCCGGTATGCGGATATTTCCGCGGTTTCTCTCGCGGCAGCCCATTGCGAGTAACACAGCGCGGCTTTGAATTATCATCGTGCCGGAGGGAGAGATGCAGTATAAAACCGAGTAATTAACAGGCGCGGAAGAACCGGATGCCGGAAAGAGCGGAGATACGGCTTTGGGATCGGCTGCCGTAAACTGCGTAACAGTTGTGTTTAAGTAAACAGCGATTTTCGATTTTATCACTCTTTCAATAAAACGTTCCGCAAATTCGGGACCTGTCAGTTCTTCTTTAAATTCGTGAAGACCGAATCCGTTGTGAATACACTGCATTAAAATTCCGCCGAGGTGATCTTCTCTTTCGATGATTGCGCACGAAAAACCTTCCGCTTCAAGTTCGAGCGCTGCCGCCATTCCAGCGGCTCCTCCGCCGATTACTGCGGCATCGTATCGGAGTTCTTTCATAAAGCCCTCTCCAGCACATTGCTTCCGGCGCCGTGTTTTGTGATTTCTTCCATGCCAAGACCTGTTTCTCTCATTATTATTTTAATGATCTTATAAGTGCAAAAACCGCCCTGGCAGCGTCCCATCTGCGCGCGCGTAAAATATTTTACGCCGTCAAGAGTTGTGTGTCCTAGTTTTACAGCCTGTACAATTTCCGCTTCGCTGACATTTTCGCAGCGGCAGACTATGTTGCCCCATGCAGGGTCTTCTTCGATTAAATTATCAAGTTCGTTTAAATTTAAATTCCTCGCGCACGGATGATTTTCGACAACCGCGTTCCACCCCGGTTTCTCCGTTAGCTGCAAACCAATTTCTACAAGAATATTTTTTACATATTCGCCGATTGCGGGCGACGCCGTTAGTCCGGGGCTTTGAATCCCCGCAACCTGCACAAAAGCCGGCGCTTTTGCCGAAGCTTCAATATAAAAATCTTCTCCGAGGCAAGGTCTTAATCCCGCGAAAGAAGTTATCACATCGTTCTGACTGAGAGATGGTATCATTGTTTTTCCGGAAGTTAAAATTTGATCAAGATTTTTAGACGTTGTAGAAAAATCATTTTTATTTTCGGCTGCGTCGGCGGTGGGACCGACAAGCGCTGTGCCTTCAACAGTAGGAATTACAAGCATCCCTTTTGAAACCGGCGTTGGAACCGGAAAGACAACTTTTGACGGACATGCTTTTGTCAGCCTGTCCAATAAAAAATATTCGCCTTTTCTTCCAGTAATGGTAAAATCTTCAGCGCCGAATGTTTTTGAAACTTCATCCGCGAAAAGACCCGCGGCATTTATCACATAACGCGCTTTTATTTCTTTTCCGTTTTCGGAGCGGACTTTCCAGTAACCGCCTGTGCGTTTAGCTTCGGTTACTTTAAAATCCGTAAAAAGACTCACTCCGTTTTTTAACGCCGATTCTACCAGCGCAAAAACAAAACGATAAGGTTCGATTATTCCGCCGCCGGGAGCGTAAAGACCGCCTACAACATCGGATGACAGCTTAGGTTCAAGTTCCAGAATTCTATGGCGCGTGCAAAGTTCGATGCCCAAACAATCGTTCTGAACTCCCTGCAGGTACAAGTGTTCGACAATTTTCATTTCGTCATGATGAAGAGCGGCGACAATTATTCCGCATCTTCGGAAAGGAAAATTTAATTCGCGCCTCAGCTGATCAAACATCATGCTGCCCTGAATTTCAAGACGCGCTTTTAAATATTTTTTATTGTGATGAAAACCGCCGTGAATGATTCCGGAGTTTGCTTTTGAAGTTCCGAAAGAAACATCGGCGGATTTTTCAAGAATAGCGGTTTTTACCGAATAAGCGGAGAGACGGCGCGCGATATTAGCGCCCGAAACTCCGCACCCGATTATCGCGGCGTCGAATTCAGAATACATAATTTTATCATATAGCCAAACGCCGAATAATACCATATATTAAACATATGGAGCAGACAAGTAACGGAAATTTTCGTCAGCGAAAAAGACTTTTTATCAGCAGAAAAACAAACCCCAGAGAGCGCGAAAAATTGATTTATCTTGCTCTCGAAAATCAATGCAACGCTGTAGTTTTTTCCATGAAAGACAATTACTTTAAAACAAAAGACGCTAAATATATCAAGATGATTAAAAACCACGGAATGTATGTCGAAGCGGGCGGACGCGATTTAACGCTGCTGCTGCCGCGTAAACTTTATTTTGCCGACAGCGGAATGTTCCGTCTAGAGCAGGGTATGCGGAAACTGACGCATCATTTTTGCCCGACCAATCCAAAAACAATTGCCGCGGTTTCGCAGAACGCTCACGATTATTTTTCGGCGATTATGCAGAGCGTGACTAATCCGCGGATTTTTCATCTTCTGCCCGATGAAGGATGCGAGAACACATGGTGCGCGTGCCCCGCGTGCCGCGCTTTCAGGCCGTGCGAACAATATATCATTGCGGTAAATACAGTCGCCGATGTCCTTTTAAAATTTGATTCCGAAGCGCGGCTTGGTTACATCGATTTTAATACGGAGCCGGATGCCGCGGGCGTTCCGCCGAAAAAAAACATGTTCAGTATAGGAACCGCATCATTAACGGATACTAAATAGATACCGGCGGAATAAAATTTTTTACCAGCCATTTCGCGACGCCGTCTTCTTCGTTAGACGAAATTATTTCCGTTGCGTATTCCTTTAACTCATCTACGGCGTTTTCTACAGCGTAGCTTTCATCAGAAGCTTCAAACATTGATATATCATTTACAGCGTCGCCGAACGAAATTATTTTATCGCACTTTAGAATATCTTTTAATGCGAGTATAGCGTTTCCTTTTGTGGCTCTGTTTAACATTATTTCGCACCAGTATTCTTCTTTGTACAGCTCTTTTTGAATAAGGCAATTATATTCAGGTTTATCTTTTAAATAATCGGAAATATGCAGCAATTGTTCTTTGCTGTCCGCGATAAAAGTAAAATAAAATATATCGCCTTTGTATAACTGTTCCGAATTTTCTACGGGTCTTAATCTGCTGTCTCCTTTTCTTGAATCGATGTAACTTCTTATGCCTTTGGTTTCTTTCGATTCTATCCACGAAACTTTTTCTTCTCCGTTTATAAAACTGTAAACCAGAGGATATATGCTGTTTTTATTCATTGCGTTTTTTACAATTTCCGTTTCGTCACGGTTAAAGCATAATAAAAATAATGTTTCTTTTGTGTTTGAATTAATAAGGAATGTTCCGTTATACGAAATCACGGGATAATTTATTTTTAATCCTTTTGTAACAATGCTTGCGGATGTTAAAGACCTTGCTGTCGCGTAAGAGAAGATCATTCCTTTATCGATTAATGCGTTAATAGTTTTTTTTGTATACTCGGATAAGTCACCGTCGCTGTTGAGCAGAGTGCCGTCCAAATCAGTTATGTATAATGTTCTCATAGTATTAAAATAAAAGCGCCGATTGTAATCAGCGCGCCTCCGATGACGGTTTTTATTGTCAGCGCTTCTTTTAAAATAATAAAAGCCATTATCATTCCGAAAACTATGCTTAATTTATCGATGGGAATCACTTTAGAAGCTTCGCCCATTTGCAAAGCCCTGTAATAAAAAACCCATGACAGCCCTGTCGCGATTCCCGATAATATTAAAAACAAAATATTTTTTTGCCCGAGGTGAATTATATCGTTATGTTTACCGGTAAAAAAAACGATTGCCCACGCCATTACCAAAACAATAACTGTTCTGATTGCCACCGCCAGATTGGAATTGACATTATCAAGACCGATTTTGGCGAATATTGTAGTTAAAGCGGCGAAAACTGCTGACAGCAGGGCGAATAAAATCCACATGGCTTATTTTATTCTTGTTTTTTTATAGTGTCAATTTGTTATTAAATAAATGTATAAAATATTTTCTTAAAAATAATTAATAAGAGGTGAGGCAAGCTGCGAGGTGAAAAAACATTGGGAGAACCCGCTTACGGAGCCATCTGACCACTTAATTAAACAAGATTTTCTTTTAACAAATATTTTATTTAATTAAGCGGTCAGACTTTTATTGCCTCTAAGGGGTCATGTGTTTAATTACAAGTCTCCTCCGGCGGAGAATTCCCAAAAATTGTTTTTCCACCCCGCAGCTTGCCTCACCTCTTTACAAGTGTCTATTGAACATACATTTTAAATGATGTACAGAGGAGATTAAATGGAATTATTATAAAGATGTTGTAAATAAGTGATAAAAAAAATTAATAAACTGCCGGTTGTGAGGCTGGATGGGAGCGGGCGTGGCGGCAAAACCATTTTTGCTGTCCCCGCGGAAGAGACTCAGCGCAACAAAAAATTATCAAAACTGCTTTATTAAATATAAAAATGAAAAAATAATCCTGAGGCTCTATAGCGGATTCCCTGCAAAGGTTTTGACGCCACGTCCGCTCCCAGCCAGCCTCACCATTTACATTTAATTTATTAAAAATTCATTTGATTCTGTTTCCTCCGCTCCATTGACAAAAATCCGCTAAATTTATATAATACCGGAACATATCAAAAACCATTTAAAAGGAGGGTACGTAAATGCGAAAAAGGGTTGCTCATTTAAGCTGAAGCCGCGTGTGGCAAGCTTACCTCCTGATTCTAATCAACGGTAAATTTTAATATACATGCGGTTTCCTCAAAATTTTTCTATATAAGGGGAGAGGTATGTTTATTAAAATGATCAAAAATGTTCATTACAAAATTCGTTTTCCAAATAAAATTGGATATCACCGTCATAATAATTATTACTTAAGGAAAAATTCATGACACTACCATGGAAGGGCGGAAAAATCGCGCTTGTTGCCGCGGCTGCCCATGACAGAAAATTTCGTTTTTTTATTTGCTGCGCCGCGACATTGGGGACTGTGCTTTTCGCGCTTATTAATCCGCAGATAATACGTTTTACAATCGACTCGGTTATTGGAACAATTCCGCTTAACGCGCCTGGGTTTGTAAATAATTTTGTCGAATCAATCGGCGGAACCGCAATGTTACGCGAAAGAATCTGGATATGCGCGCTGTTTATCGCCGCTGCCGCTCTTTGCGCAGAGCTATGCAACTTGACGCGCAACTATACAGTCGCCGAAATGGGCGAGACAATCGCGTGGAGGCTCTTAAACACCCTTTACGGACACATTCAAAAACTGCCGTGGAACTGGCACGTTAAATGTCAGACGGGCGATATAATCCAGCGCAGCACAACTGATGTTGATAATATCCGCGGATTTATTCAAAATAATTTGAGCGAACTTTTCCGCACTGTTTTTATTTTTGTGTTTTCCGTTTTGATGATGTTCTCTATGGATGTTTTTATGTCATTCATCGGATTGTCGCTGATTCCCGTGATACTAACGTTCTCGATATTTTATTTCCGCCGTGTCAGCAAAAGATTTGAAACAGCGGAAGTAACGGAAGGACAGATGCAGGCTGTCGCTCAGGAGAATTATACAGGCGTTAGGGTTGTCCGCGCGTTTGGGCGCGAAGCGTGGGAAATGAAAAAGTTTTCCGATAAAACGCAGCAGCACGCGACTAACTGGATCAATATCGGAAAAATGCTCGGTCTTTTTTGGGGAGCCGGCGATATTATGAGCGGTCTTCAGCTTACTGTTATAATCGCCGCGGGAATTTTCCGCTGCGTTAACGGCGATTTATCGCCGGGGACATTTCTCGCGTTTTATTCCTACAGCGGGATGATGATATGGCCTGTCCGTCAGCTTGGGCGCATAATTTCGGATTTGTCAAAAGTGCTTGTCGCGGCTAATCGTATACGCGAAGTTTTAGCGGCGGAACCGGAAACCGATCCGCATGACGCTCTGTACCCGGAAATTAAGGGAGAGATTTCTTTTGAGAACGTTACATTCGCTTACGGCGAAGCGGAGCCTGTGTTACGTGACATATCTTTCACGCTGAAACCGGGCGAGACTCTGGCGATTCTCGGCGCGACAGGCTCCGGGAAATCTTCGCTTGTTCACCTTTTAAACCGCCTTTACGATGTCGAAGAAGGAAAAGGCGTTATAAAAATTGACGACGTTGATATAAAAAAGATCGCTAGATCTCACCTGCGCAAAAATGTAGGGCTGTGTCTGCAGGAGCCGTTTCTTTTTTCAAAAACAATCCGCGCGAATATTTCAGCCGCTCACGGAAATATCGAAACGGAATATCTGCACATTGCTGCTTCTACCGCGATGGTGCATGAAACAATCGAGGGTTTCGCCGACAAGTACGAAACAATCATCGGCGAACGCGGCGTAACTCTTTCGGGCGGTCAGAAGCAGAGAGTGGCGATTGCGCGGATGCTCGCAGGTAACGCGCCTGTAATGATTTTTGACGACAGCCTCTCGGCGGTTGACACGGAGACAGATTCAAAAATCCGAGCCGCGCTGAAAGAGAGAGTTAAAGACGCCGCGGTGATAATTATTTCGCACCGTATTTCGAGCTTGATGCAGGCGGATAAAATTCTCGTTTTAAAAAATAACACTGTTGAAGATATCGGCTCTCATAAAGAGCTGATCCAAAGGGAAGGCACTTACCGCCGGATTTATGAAATGCAGACCGCGGGTTTAAGCGGCAATGATACCGAAGGAGATAAAAATGTTTGATTATGAAGCGGAAGATATTGATTATAACAAACCAATGTCTTTCAAGATATGGAGTAAAATGTTTCCGTTTGTTGTGCCGGAAAAAAAGAATTTAATTATATGCGCAATACTGATGGTTCTGGTAGCGTTAACCGACATTATTTTTCCGCTGCTTTTGGGAACAGCTATAAGAAACAACATTCAGCCGCAGGTTCTCGACGGCGCGTGGATATTAATTTGCGCGACTGCTGTATTAATTACTTTTCAGGGAATCGGTACAAACTTTTTTGTTTCGATTGGCATCAGGGCTGAATGCGGAATGAGCCGCAGAATCAGAAACGCTGTTTTTTTTCATCTGCAGAAACTCAGTCTTTCTTACTACAATAAATTTCCTGTCGGTTATTTAATGGCGAGAACAAATTCCGACACAGGCCGCATCGGCGATTTGGTCGCGTGGGGTTTAATCGATTTTACATGGTCGTGCATTTACTGTGTCGGCGCTGTCATCGCGATGTTTTTGGTTCACTGGAAACTTGCTTTAATTGTGTGCGCGACAATTCCGATGCTCGCCTTGTTAACATGGTTTTTTCAGAGCCGCATTTTAAAAGTTAACCGCGCCATGAGAAAAGTTAATTCAAAAATGACAGGAGCGATGAACGAAGGAATTGTCGGCGCGAGAACGGTAAAAGTTCTCGTCGCGGAAAAACAAAGCCACAGCGAATATTCGGCGATTACAAGCGAGTACCGCAAACACGGAACACACATGGCGCGGCTTCACGCGATTTTTATTCCGACGATGCTTTTTATCAGCTCGCTTGCGACAGCCGCAGTTTTAAGCTACGGCGGATGGGACATTGTCGTAATGGGCGCAGACCTCGCAGTACTTGCGATTTTTCTGCAATACGCGGGCGGCTTCTTCTGGCCGATTCAAAACATCGCCCGTATTTTTACAGATTTTGTTTCGACTCAGGCGAATGTTGAGCGCGTAACGGGGCTTCTTGAACAAACGCCCGGCATCACTGACAGACCTGATGTTCTGGAAAAATACGGCGACGTGTTCGCTCCCAAAAAAGAAAACTGGGAGCCGATTAAAGGCGATATCGAAATGCGTGATGTGACATTTTGTTATCCCGGTTACAGCAAAAAAATACTGGAAGATTTTAACCTTTCGATTCCTGCCGGAAAATATGTCGCAATTGTCGGAGAGACAGGCGCGGGAAAATCGACGCTTGTAAATCTTGTCTGCCGTTTCTTCGAGCCGACATCGGGGCAGATTTTAATTGACGGCACAGATTACCGCGAACGCAGCCAGCACTGGCTTCACAGCGCGTTCGGTTATGTATTGCAAAGCCCTCATCTTTTTTCTGGCACTATCCGCGAAAACATCCGTTACGGGAAACTTGACGCGACCGACGAAGAAATTGAAAACGCCGCGAAAATTGTATATGCCGATAAAATTATCGAAAAGATGGAAAAAGGCTACGACACCGAAGCGGGCGAAGGAGGCGACAGGCTTTCTACAGGCGAAAAACAATTAATTTCATTCGCCCGCGCAGTTCTCGCCGACCCGCGCATTTTCATTTTAGATGAAGCGACAAGTTCGATAGACACCGAAATGGAAATGCTGCTGCAGGAAGCGATTTATAAATTACTTGAAGGAAGAACAAGTTTTGTAATCGCTCACAGGTTGTCGACAATCCGCAGCGCGGATGTAATTCTTGTAATGGAAGAGGGTGAGATCATCGAACGCGGTACGCACACTGAGCTTATGGAAAAACGGGGACACTATTTTAAACTCTACACTCAGCAGTTCGAGAAAGAAGCCGAAGAAAAGATTTTAAATGAATAGAATCAACGAATTACACGAATGAGCGTTAAAAGCAAATTCGTGTAATTCGAATTTAATCTATTTACCCCACGGGAAAATCATATCGAAGTACTTACTTTCCATGTTGAGTGTCGCGGCTTTCATGTTATCAAGATTTCCGGCGTAATCTACGCCGTTCGATGTCCACGGCATTACACCCTGCCAGCCGTTGCTATACGCGTGTTCAAAGTCTGTTGTAATTGAGTTCGCTCCCGCAGGACGCAAGGCGCTGGCAACACGGTTGCGCTCCGTGGTTCCTGTTCCAACCGCCGCGCATTCGCCGATCACAGCAGGCTTGGAAGCGTCTAATTGCCAGCCGCCTGAGTATGGTCCGTTCGGTTTAGTGCCGACTAAACTTCCGCTTGGTTTTAAGTAATGAGGTACGCCGTACCATTCGCTGACCCATTCATAATAATGCGGCGACCAGAAATCGAGAACCGCGTATTCATTATTGTACCGCGATTTTAGTACTGTATCTGATAACTGCTGGCTGTCAGCGCCGTTATATTTCGGGGAAGCGAAGCCGACTGTTACAAGGATTTCGCTGTTTTGCCGGATTACCGCAGCGTTATACGCAATAAAATATTGAATATTCGCCCAGGAAATTGCGCCGGCATCCGCGCGTTCGCGAATCCAGTCTATTTCGTTGCAAATATCTATGCTCCAAAGATACGGATTATTTTTATAACGGTTAACAAACGGAATGGTATAATGCTGTGCGAACGACTGCACATTCGCCTGACTGTTAATCATATTCTGCCAGGGAGTCTGATCCACAAAATGATCAAAAGAAATTAATGTAGCCATTACATAAATTTTATGTTTTTCAGCTAACGCGAATAATTGATCTAAATCGGTCCAGAATTTCTGTCTTACAGCAGTTATTTGACCGCTCGAATTGATTGTAATAGGCGGACTATACTGCATTTCGTTTTTGCAGCTCATCCAGATGCGTACAGAATTAATTCCGGCGGCTTTTAATTTTGCGAATTCATTGTCCCACCATGTATTGTTGTATTGGTTCCAATTGTTATTTGATCCCATTTCGTCCCAGTTATTCCACGGAGTATTTACGCCGTTCATCCAAATTCGTCTTCCGGCGACTTCAAAAGTATTATTGGTTTTATTAATTCTGATTCTCATGTCGGTCGGGTTTACCTGGTTCAATTGAAAATTCGCTGTCAGTGTTTTATCGCCGTTCATTATTATCTGAACGCTGGCTGCCGCGGCTGTTGAAGCTCCCGACCATCCTGTAAAAGTATAATTCGCGTTTGCCGAAGCCGTAACTGTTACTGTTTCTCCCGTATTATAATTCGCCTTGTCGGGATTTCGCGTAACGCTGCCCCCTGCAGCCGGATTTCTGTTTACTGTAAGAGTGTAAGTTTGAGCAGTTTGGGGAGGCTGCAAAATGATCGCTCCGCTGAAAGAAGCCTGCGCCGCGTTGAATGTCCAAATTTGAGCGATTACATAACCTTGCACATTTCCGTCAAACGCGGTTTTGAATGATGATATCGATATTTCTATATAACCTTTGCTGCCTGCGACATTTTTTATCATACCGGAATTTAACATGATTTTTCCGGCATTTGCGTCATAATGAGTAAAGTCGCCGAAATCTCCTGATAAACTGTTCGCGTTTCCTAATGGAAGATTTAATTCCAGTAATATTGAACCGCTTGTCATATTCCTGATTTTGGTTAACGTAGAATCTGTAATAAATAATTCTTTTCCGGCTTCGCGGACTGTCGCTGTTATTGTTTCCTGTAATGGGTTTATTAATTCAAAGTTTGCGGTCAGGGTTCTTGCGGCTGACATGGTTATACTGACAGTTGTGTTAGCCGAAGTTGAAGCTCCCGACCAATTAACAAACCGATAACCGGCTGCCGGTACAGCTGTTACCTGAACTGTAGTGCCGGAATTATATCTTTCCGCGTTTGGATTGCGCGTAACAGTCCCGCCGGCTGCCGGAGATGCGCTGGTTGTAAGCGCGAATGTTTGTATAAAATTAGCGTTCAGGGTTTTATTGCCGTCCATCGTTATATGAACCGGATTTGTTGTTCCTGTTAATGCGCCTGTCCATCCATTAAACGCGTAACCGCTTTCGCCGCGGCTGTTACCGTTACTGTTTCATTTGAATTATAAAAACTTTTGTTAGGATTGCGGCTGACAGTACCGCCTGCGCCCGCGTTTGTTGTAAGAGTATAAATTGGTGTAAAATGCGCCGTAAGTGATTTATTGCTGTTCATTGTTATCTGAATACTTGCGTTAGATGAACTTGACGCGCCTGTCCAGTTTGTAAATACGGATGTTCCCTGAACAGGATTAGCTGTTACAGTTACTGTTGTGCCGTCAGCATATTCCGCCAGATTCGGAGAAAGTGTAACAGTTCCCAGACCTGAAAGCGGATTAGTCTGAACAGACAGTATATAAGTTACAGGACCTGCAGGTTCATGCGCTTCAAAGTTGGCTGTTATTTCCGTATCACCCTGTATTGTAATTTCCAAAAACGGAGAAGTACTGTTGTCTGACCAGCTTTTAAATTCATAACCTGAATTACTATTGGCGGTTAGTATAACAGTTTCGCCGTTTTTAAATTTTTGCCGATCCGGATCAGATGACACATAACCGGCTCCGGGCGGATTTATATTTACCGTAAGCGTTTTTAATAATTCAAATTCCGCGGTTAAAGCTTTGTCGCTGTCCATAATTATTTGAATGCTGCTGTTAGTTGAATTTGACGCTCCTGACCATTTAATAAAAGCGTAATTCTCATTCGCCGCCGCTGTTAATGTAACAATATCACCGCTGCTGTAATGCGTTTTATTCAGATCGCGTGTTACTGTGCCGCCGGCTGCAGGTTCTATATTGACAGTTAATGTATGCGATGCCAGTAATATTTCATTTGTGATAAAATTCGCTGTAAGTGTTTTGTTGCTGTCCATAGTAATTATGATACTATCGGTTTCTTCTCCGATCTCTTTCCATCCGTTAAAAATATAGTTATCATTCGCCGCCGCGGTTACCATTATTGTTTCTCCCGAATTATAACTCGATTTATAGGGATTTCGCGTAACGATGCCTCCGCCGGCAGGGTCTGCGCTGACATTAAGCGTGTATGTGACAGCCGGGTTTACAGGTATATTATTGTCAGCTTCAAAATTAGCCGTCAGATTTTTATTGCCGTTCATTATTAATTCGATAACCGCGTTATCTGAAGATGATGCTCCTGACCAGCCTGTAAATTTATAACCGGGTTTTGCTTTAGCTTCCGCAGTTACTTTATTTCCCGTACTATAAACATTTTTTTCAGGGGTAAGTTCAACTGTTCCGCCGTTCTCCGGATTTATTTCTACCGAAATTTTATATAATTCGGATATTAAACTATTCATACAGCTGTTTAATAATAAAACAGTTCCAATAATTACCGCAAAAACAACAGGAATTACTAAAAAATTCCATTTTTGCTTAAATTTTCCCCGATTTTCCATGGGATCACCTCTCTTAAAAATATTTTATGATTATAATAAAACTGTATGGTTATTAAAGTATATCATGGAATCGGAAGATTAACAAATTTAAAATAAAATATTTTAATTAAAATGAAGAGGAAGAGAAATATTTTAACACGGAGTACACGAACCATGTCCGAGAGTTTTTCCTTCTCCGTGTTAATCCTTTCTTGTGTTTGTTATGTGCATTAGTCCCCTGAGCGTTTTCCCAAAAGTTCCAGCGCTTCCCTCGCTTTGTCAAAATCAAAAGCCTTAAAAGCAGATATTGCCTTTTCTATCAATATATTACTTTCATTTCCAAAATCAAAAGCGAGTAATTTGCCTGTTTCCGCCATACCGGTGTCATTATCATAATCAGAAGCGGCAATAAGAGCTTTTTGAATCTGCTCATCCAGATAATCAGGTTTACCCGGTAATTTCGCCTCTCCTGACTCGCTTGATTGCGCTGACGGCGAGCTTTCCGGAAAAATGACAGATAACTTTTTCTGCATAGACAGCAGTTTATCATCAAAATCTTTAAAGTTTTCCGTACAGTAAACCCAATCATTATTTTTGGAAGCTGTTTCCAGTTTGAGCGCCGCTTCGGAAAGTTTTACAGCGCCGATGCTTGCCAGTATGGATTTAAGCCCATGCACATATATTGCGAAATTACTTATGTCTTTATCCCGGAAAAAGCCGGTTAAACGCTCATGCTCGGAAATAATTTTGCTGTAGAATGTCTTAACATTGTCGATATACATGCTTTCTATGCCAGCCGCGTTGTTCATGCCGATTTTTGTGTTAATTTCGTCTGTTTTGGCAAGAACATTGAAGAAATCATTTTGCACTGCAGTATCAGCGCTTCGGCGTTTTTCTCTTTTCGATTCTTTTACTTCGGCAATTTTTTCCTTTGGAAGCCATTGTATCAAAAGCTCCGCCAGTCTTTGTACATTGATAGGTTTGGGAATAAAATCATCCAAACCGTTTATAAGGAACATTTCCCTCGCACCCTGTACAGCGTTTGCTGTAAGCGCAATTATCGGAAGAGTTTTATATTTTTCACCGAGCTTTCTTATTTCGATAGTTGCTTCTACTCCGTCCATTTCCGGCATCATATGATCCATAAACACAATATCAAAGTTTTCTTTTTGGACTGTATCAATGGCTTCTCTTCCTGATGCCGCTGTTGTAACGTTAATACCGTGCAGCGAAAGGAGCCCGGAACCCGCCTTCAAATTGTATTCATTATCGTCAACCAGCAGAACCCGCGCGCTTGGAGCGTAAACGGTCAACTCTACTTCTTCTTCCCTGCTGTAAACAACCTCGGCTTCGTTACCCTGAATTAAAGGAATAATTACTGTAATAATTGTTCCCTGCCCAAATTCGCTGTCAAGCGCGATACTTCCGCCCATCATTTCTACAAACGCCTTGCATATATAAAGTCCAAGCCCCGTGCCGATAATACCGCGGTTCTTTGTTGTCCTGTCTTGTTCAAAAGCGTTGAATATAGTCGGCAAGGATTCTTTTTTTATACCAAGTCCTGTATCTTTAATTTCAAACATGAGTTTATCATCTAAAGAAGATACTTTTAGTTTGATATATCCTTTTTCCGTGTATTTTACGGCATTTCCGCAGAGATTTGTTAAAACCTGCCGCAGTCTTACATCATCGCCGTACAGAATTTTCGGGATCGTTCCGGAGGTTTCATGCCTGTATTCAATACCTTTCTTTTCAGCGACATACCTGAACATGGAATTAATATTATCAAGCATCGCCGGAAAATCGTAATTGATGGGATTAAGCGATATTTTTCCGGCTTCGATCTTTGAAAGATCCAGAATATCATTGATGATTGACATGAGCGAATTTGCGGAAGCGTTGATATCGTTTACGTATTCTCTCTGACGCGTTGTAAGATTTTCGTGTAACAATAATTCAGTCATTCCGATAACTGCGTTCATCGGAGTGCGAATTTCGTGGCTCATATTGGCAAGAAATGATGATTTATATTGATTTGCGCTTTCCGAACGGTTTTTTGCCATGTGCATTGCTGTCAGCACTCCGCACAATAACAGCGCGAGAATTAATCCCGCGATAATTATTATGCTGCGCATAACGGACGCTTCTTTATAATAAACTTCGCCGGGCAGCGCGACTCCGATATACCATCCGTTAAAAAGCTCCCTTATGAACGCGACATCTTTGCCGCCCATTACAGAAGTAAAATCGAACGCGGACACATCATTGCCGGACTTTAGAATCTCCGCCATTTGTGCATATCTCTGTCCTCCTGTGATGTTTTCCATCTGTACACCGAAGAATTCTTTCATCGGATGCACAATAATGCGCCTGTCAGAATCCAGCAATACGCCGTAACCTGAGTCCATCAATTCAATGTTGTTGATATATTCTGTTATACTGGAAATAAATACATCTAAAGCGAGAACGCCGAAAGAATTACCGTTTTCGTCAAACAATTGTTTTGAAAATGTTACGGTATATTCTCCTGTGGCTGCATCGATATACGGGTCGCTGATAAAAACTTTTCCGCCTGCCGCGCGGGCACCTATATACCATACGCGTGACTGCGGTATAAAGCTGTCAGGCACAGTCCAGCTGTTGGTGGTAATATATGTATCGTTTATAAGACCAAAGAGGTCTAGAAGTTCGTTGAACCTGCCGTCATTTGTTTTTAACCATTCAAACCACAGAACAAGCTCTTCATGTATAACGGCGGGGGTATTATTTTTCGCGTATAATCTTTCTACATAAAAGGCTGTATCATTGATCGTAGTCTCAAAGCTCTGCAAATATGTTTTCATAGCTTCGGCGGATACGGAGATGATTTCGTCGCCGTGCTGTTTTATGTATCTGTTTACAACAGTCGTGCCGAAATGACTTCCCAAAAATATCATGATCAGAAAAGCCGCAATAACCGCCAGTAACTGCGCCAGCAATGTTTTGTTATTTATAGCGCTTAATAAAACATTTTTCATATAATCTCCTTTAAATAAACTTTCTGATTTTTGCAAGGACATATTCCTGCAAAATTGGTTTAACAATAAAATCCGACGCTCCCGCCTGAATAGCTTTTAATACATATTCTTTGGCGGAGTTTCCGGTCATATAAATAATAGGAGCATTTGCTCCCTTTTCCCGGATTTTTTCCGCCAGTTCATATCCGTTCATTTCGGGCATTTCAATATCCAAAATAAATAAATTCGGTTTTTGTTTTTCTAGAAAGTTCAGCGCTGCCGAACTTAAGCTGACACAGATCAATTTATAATCCGTTCCCGACATAGCTTTTTTTAACACGGTCAAAAAATACGGGTTGTCGTCAACCGCCAAAATAATCTTGTCTTGTCCGTTATGCGCAGATTTTTCAGAGTTCTGCTCGTTGAATGAATTCTCATTCCGGTATACCGCCATCTGTATATCGATGGACAGCATGGTCAAGAGTGATAACAAATGTGTCATCTGCGCTTCGGTTTCTTCATTATTCATGTCAACGGAAAGTGAAATAAGTTTATCGCATTCCAGAACCAGATCGCCTTGGCAGATTTGCGACAGCGTGTCCCTGACAGCTTTTAAGCATTCTAAAAAGCAAGTCTTATCTTTTTTTTCGAAGGCGTTTTTTATACCGCTTTCCGCTGCCGGAAAATCATCAGCAAATAATTTTAAGCGGTTAATAAAATCCGCCGCTTCGCCATTACTTAGAGCGGCTATTTTTTCTGATATATTTATTTCCGAAATCCCGGTCACATTAAGCTCCCTTAATTATATATGCCTTGCTCTGAATTCATCAAAAAACTTCATTTGAATTTTTTGTTTTTCAAAATCGCTTTTACTTAGTTCTTTACACTGCTTTGCGATAATCGAATACATCATTTGATATTTTTCCTGCTGAGTGCCGTCTAATGTTTTAAAATTTACTGTTACGCCCCCGTGCGATAAAGTTGTATTTGAAGTAAAACCATATTTAACTACGTCTTCTGTAATATCAACTGCTGTACCTAAAACATGCAGCGCATTTCCGCTGCCGTCTCTTAAAGTAGCTCCGGTTGCATGCGCCCAAAATACGGAACCGTCTTTTCTGTATAAACGATATTTTACATCGTAAGGGGTTCTTCCTGTTTTATCGCTGATATGAGCGGCAAATGCATCCAGAGTCGGCTTTTTATCATCCGGATGCAGGCGGTTAGACCAGCTCTCCGCTACATTCGGGAAATCAGCTTCACTTTCATAACCCAGCATATCTCTGAATTCTTTTGACCACCAAAACACGTTTGTATTAACGTCTAAATCCCATGTTGGGGGTAAAAATTTTACCAGTTCCCTGAATCTCCAGAGTTCACGCTCAAGCTGTTTTTTATCGGCTTTTAATTTTTCTATTATGCTTAACAATTCCGCAGTATTGTCCATAATTTTCTCTCCTGTCTTTCATGTAAAAATTATTTTACCTCAATTGAAAATATATTACAATAATACACCCTGAAAAAAATAAAAAAAATCACAATTTACACCCTAATGTTGTTAAAATTACTTAATATTTTCTTAAATACTCAAATAATTACAATGTACTATGTTGTAATATTATGAATTTTTTGGTTTTTAACGGTATTAACGTAAGAATGTAGTTTAAAATAAGGGGAATTATCTGAAGAATTTTCCCGTTAATAAGACCGAACGAG
>JGI24695J34938_10001906_pt1 | contig 16850 bp, 28 predicted proteins | sample TergutCo191P3_FD_34938 | JGI IMG/M metagenome (IMG submission 34938)
CAAAAAAATATCTTCTGGCGTGAGCAAAACATCCCACATGTTTTATTTCTGAAAGTTCCCTGACAGCAACATCATAACTATCATAGCCGTCTGTCTGAAGAAATCCTTTAAAACCTTCAAGAATTTCTATAGCGTGTTTTGCTTCATGAGTGGGTCTGTATTCGTACAAAACCACAGTCTTTCCTGGCGGTCCGCCTCTTGCAAGCCACATATAACTTTTTTGTATATCGCTTCGTCCTTCCTCGCCCATTACCTGTACCGTTGTCTCATCCATTCGTATAACAGGACCTGATTTAACTGTCTTTTTCATTAAACCAAACAAGGGAATAAGTTTTTCGTATACTTGCTGCTGCCAGTTAGACATATCCTGTCTGCTTATTTCTATTCCTATACGCTGGAATTGAACTTCCTGCCTGTAGAAAGGAAGATGATCCTGATATTTCTGAATCATTATGCAGCTCAAAAGGCTTGCGCTCGCTATTGAGCGCGGAATTATTGAAGGAGGCACAGGTGCGATTTTTACAGCAGATTGCTCTTCGTCTTCTGTCCCTTCACAATGGCGGCAGGCGTACTTGGGTCTTATGGTTTTAGTCACATATATTGATTGAGGGATTATTTCAAGTTTTTCTGACGTTTCTTCGCCTATTTTAGTCATTCTCTCGCCGCAGGCGCATTTTTTTTCTTCTTCAGGAATATCTATGATTTGTTCTACTCTGCGGAGATTGGGGTCAAGAGGTTTTCTTCCGGGTTTCTTTCTTGTATATGATTTTATTTCCTGCTTTTCGGTTTCTTCTTCAAGAGCGTTTTGCTGTTCCGCACTGACAGGGTCTGATTCTTCAACGAATAACGATTGCTGCTTGTCGTGAGAGAGTAATTCTTCAGCACTGCGGCAAAACTTTTTGTATACCAACAGGTCATATCGTTCTTTTAATTCAATGTACTTATCTTCTAATTCTTTTAACTCATAATATTTATTTTTATATGTTTCTAATTCGCGGATATAATTTCTAACTTCCTGATTTAATGTTTCTAGCTGTAATGTTTCGTTTCGCATAATATACAATAGCTCATAACGATCTGCTTGTCAACTTTTTTTAAAAATATTTTTTGTAAATCCGACCCGAAACTTTCGAATCGGATTTATTTTCTCACGCTACCTTTTTATAAAACAATTCTTTATGCGCTTTGAAGAAATCTATCCCAGCTAGTAGCATCTGCAATTCTTCCGCCACTAACTCTCTCGCTTCTGTCTTATCACAAGGCCAGGGAAAACGATTTTTCTCTAGCCGCTTCTGACTTAACCAAAAACCTGTTTTGTCCCAATATACTGCTTTTAATAATTTCCTCTCGCGGTTGCAGAACAAAAATACGCTTCCGCTGAATGGATCCTGTTTCATTGTTTCCTGTACTATCGCTGACAAACCGTTTACCGCTTTTCTCAAATCTGTCGATCCAGTACGCAGGAATATTTTTATTTTACTGATATCTAAAATCATACTGTCACCTGCAGGCTTTCGATTACGGCGCTCAAATCATTGATACTGATACCATGCGGAAAATGTATTTTAATGTCCCCTTTCTCAATAATTACTGTTGTAGTTTGTGTTTGTGTTTTTGTTTTCGTCTTGGGACGCAGTTCTACAAACTCTTTTTTTGTTTCTGCTTCTTTTTCTTCCTTAGTCCATTTGTTAAATGTCCATGGAACTAAACCGTTTTCTTTTGCATAAGCATTGGCACTCTTGCCGCTTTGCTTCCAATCCTCCAGCCACATCGTTTTCTCCTCTTTGCTGTACTTCATCTTCTTCCTCCAAAAAAATTATTTGGTGGTAGTTTATTCTGCTTTTTTGCTTAGTGGTAGAAGTGCTTGTTTTGACGGTTACGGTTAACAATTAAAAAACGTAATTAACAAATATATTGATCGAGGAGAGAATCGAACTCCCGACCAGTTGCTTAGAAGGCAACTGCTCTATCCACTGAGCTACTCGACCAGTAATCTTAATGTTTTATAACGATACTTTGCTAATATTACTATAAAAAATATATAATAACTATTAAAAAATGTCAACATATTAACTAATATAATTTTTTGAAAATCTTGTTTTTTCAAAAAGTATCACCAAAGTATCAACACTTTATATTACTCATCAGCTCGCCGCGCTGGAGCCTGCCAACTTCCGATATCGGTATTCTAACGCAGCGCGGTGTAAACTGTGTCGACTTAATAATCCCCTTGCGCCTCCAATTGTTTATAGCCGCGCCGCTGACACCTATCAGGGAGCCAAATTCTGCTAATGTAAGCCATTGACGCCCCTGTAGTTCTGCCGGTATTGTTAAATCTTCCGGGTTAAAATCGTTTTTCATCTTCTTTTCTCCTTGCCCTTGCTCTTTTACACAACCCTATGGTTAATCCTAAGAAAATAATAAATCTGCAATTTGCGTTATCGCATGAACAACTACCTTTTTGGAATCTGAATAAAAGCCATAACCGCGATACTATATAAGCCGGTAAACTCACGCAAATAATACCATTCACAAAAGGTATCCTGTACCATGAATAACGACCTAAGCCTGTAAGTATATAGAAAAGGCTTGCTTTTGGAAGCGGCTTCTTTTTCTTTTTCTCGGCTTCAATTTTTATTCCCGTTATCGCTGGTTTAGTCTGTATAACTTCGGGATTTTCGCAATTACATCTTTCAGTCGGCATCTAATATCACCCCTATTTTATAATCAGGCAAAAATGAAGCTGTGCCGTCTTGCTTCTCACACCATTCGTCTAAAAGTTTTTGCAAACCTTCGATGTCGCAATTATCAAAAGCGTCTTCGTGTAATTCTTCGCATGCGTTTGTCGCAACATCAGTAGCGTCTAGGCTCAAATTGTATTCTTCCGTTGCATAAACTCGCAATTCCGACTTATCAAGCTCGTACTCCTCGATACGGTCTTCAATACCCTGTGTGTCAAAAACATACTCGTCAATATTGTCAATGTAAAGACAGCGGTATTTCTCCCACGCTTCCGCCTCTGTTATCTTGGCGGCTTTTTCAAACTTCTTGCAGTTCTTTTTATACAGCTCTTTCTGCCGCGCTTCCTCCGCGCCTTCGCATTTACATTCCCTGTCAAAGCGCCCTATCGCTTTGCCGCATGATGGGCATTTTTTCAGAACGCCATTACAACAGTGATTACAAAAGGTTATGGCTTGACGCTTAAATGGAAATTGAATACCTATATGCGTGATATCGTCTTTAATTCCGTACACATTTTCGGAAATGGCTAAACCTGTGCCATGACAATGCGGACATATAACCTCATCGTCTTGCAAATCCTTTTCAAGCATGACAACAAACTTAACACGCTTGACCTCTCTCCGAACTGTCGGAGTAACTGTTTCTTTATTCATCTTCGCTCTCCTTGATATAAAATTCCGCCCTCTTTTTCGTTAGGCAATTTTTCAAATTCTTTATGCAACAGCTTACCTTGTTCTTTTTTCATTCTCACCCTCCGTTTGTTTTTGTTTCCGGCGGCAAAAGTTTAATACCGCAATGAGGACAATAATTAGGAAAGTCATCATCATTAAAATCTTCTCTGTCCCAATTTCCAGGCGGCTCTTGCTTGCATTCCGGACAGGTAATGTAATAACCGATTGTTTCTGACCCGTTCCCCTGCCATCGAAGATTATCTTCTGTTATTTTTAGAGGGCAATCAGGGTGTCGGGTGTCGATATATTCATTTACTTTTCCATGACCACTTTTTAATTCGTAGCACCAGTAATCACAATCGTCGCTATGAGAATCAAATTGTTTTAAACGACAACTCATACACGATTTAGGCGTTTCTTTTAATTCAAGCATTGCGCTCAAAATTTACCTCCTTTTTCTCACCTATAAAACATGGAATATCTTTTTTATGTTCGCTATCCCAATATTTATAACCTTGCTGATGAGGATATTTTTGATTCACTTCCTGCCCATTCACAATTTTGTAAAGTCGGTATCCGCCAATCCCAGCAGGACACCCTGTTTTTTTACATCCTTTAGGTCGGTTACACTTATACTGGTATATCATGCTTCTACCTCCGGCACATAATCATAAGGCGGCGGTTTGGGTGAGGCGGCGCAGAAGATTGTTAAGTTTTGAAAAGGCTCACCATCTTTATCTTTGGTAAGATATAAGAGATCAAGGTATTCTACTGTCGAGACGTCCCAATTATTACTTGATGATACATAATCGCCGTTCTCATTGATTCCGCCTATGCCGACATTCTTTTTTCTAAACCACACCGCGCCGTTCCACTTCTTCCCTGTGCGCTTTTCGTATTGCGCCGGTGTTTCAAAGTCGGGGATTATAACAAGTATTTCACCACATTCTTCTCCGTCATTATCCAAGTCGTTATACAACATGGTACAGTAGCCTGGCGTTGTATATTTACCGACTGCATACTCGCTTTTACATTCAGGACAGTAATATCTCATTCCACACCTCCACTAACAGGGTTATTATTTTTATGTCTACGCAGCCCTCTTATTACAGTTTCAATATCTTCAAGGCTAACCGCATCTTCATACGGAAATTCCTTTTCAAGATAATTGCCAAATTCAATAAGCCATTTGGGGCTAACAGTCCAACCGCCTAACGTCTTTTCATTTTCTGGTATTTCGATATTTATTTTCATTTACTTCCCCCTTTTCTTGTAGGTGTCGCCTTAGGGCTGACGTTAATTGATTTTAATTTGTCGTGAAATAGGTACTGTTCGTATTCCTTTTTTCGTATACATGGCATATGTATCTGTTTTATTTTTAATTGGCTATGCCAACATTCATTGCAAGGGTCTATCATGGTTATTATCCTCTTTGTAATCGCACTCTACGATGTTATTTATAATTTCGTAATTGATTGTCATATCGCCTCCCAAAACTCACAACTGTTAATTTTTCCTACAAATTGGCATTTGTCATTATGCTGACAAAACATAAGGCTTTTTAAATTATGCTTGGATATCGAATATTTACACTTTATACAGATTTTTCTTTTAAACTTTAAGACCAACCATTTTTTTATTTTTCTTAACAGTTTCATTTTGCCTCCGTAAATAATTCAGGGTTGTCATGGATATTGCCGATGACTACTATGCCACTATTTAATCCTCTATAACCACTATCATCATCAAACTTACAAAAAAAACCTTGAGTATGATGAGTTATACCCCAAGAGTCTTTTAAGATACAAAAGTTTCCAAAAACAACTTCTGTTGCAAAATCGTATTCGTCTTCTCTGACAATATCTCCTTCAAAAATCTTAACTCCGTTTTTGTCGAGTAAGCCCGTGTATTCTCCTAATGTTCCGCGATCGACTTTATACCATTTAAATTTTTTATCAGACCAGATATAAATGTTATCATCAGTCATGGCGTTATCAATTAAATATCCATGCCCCTCTACCCATTCGCTGTTATCATTTCGCTTTCCTCTGTAAATAATATCTCTCATAAATCCCCCTTATAATAGTCACCTAAACCCACCCTTGTTGCTGTATTGTTTTAATTTTTTACCCGTGTTATCTAAAAAAATAACCTTCTCCTGTGATTCTTCGTCCATAATAGGATTTAATTTCCGCGCCTGATTTAATATACGTAATTTTAACTTTTCCTGTCTTTTTGCTGCATTTCCAGTCTTACTTAATTCCTTTGCAATTGCGTTGTACTCTAATATCCATGCCGTCATTTGCGCGTCACATACAATAGTACCTACCGGGTTAGGTATAAGGCGTTTAATGTCGTCATAGTTACGTGGCTCAGGCGGCTTACCTGTTAATACGTAGTTATGCCAAAATTCTGAATAATATTTTACAAGCATTTTTTGTACGTCATGATTTGCCTTAATTTTATATTGGTGAAAATAGCCCATTTCAGATAATACTCGTGCCCACAATAATATATCTGTTTCAAGGTTATCCTCATGTTGTATTATATATTTACAATCTCTTCTCAACGTATACCATCCTGATTTTTCCCAAACTTCCGGCATTTCTGGAAAAACTAGAAGCGATACAATGCACTCGCTTGCACCTGTGCATAACATCTGATGTTGTACCTGTACCTGATATGTACTTGGTATCTTATCAGTACCGGGTTCCCCCCACTTATTACGAAAAGATATTGCGTTAGTTGTTTTACCTTCATGCAATACATCTGTGCTATTGTACATGCCGTCAATATGACATGTTATATAATCAACATTCCCATATCCGTTATAACTTCTAACAAAACATGTTAACTCTCTGTTTATTATATTTTTTCCTTGCGCCCGCTCTGACAGTTCGGCAATCGCAACTTCAAACGCTAAACCCCATCTTATTGCTGCGCTATCAAGATCATCCGGTATAATATATCCATTTTTTGCATTAAATCCCGGCTCGCGCTCCTCCATAATGCACTGCCATACTTCCAACGGCGTTTGAAACTCTGATAATCCCAATATTGCGGCACCTCGGCTCGCAGATATTCCGCGCGGTTTACTTCCCATTATTAGCCTCCTTTACCCTATGCCACAAACGGTATAATTTTCCCGTAACCCTTCCGGCTAGGTTTTTTATCTGTTATGCCCAAAAAATAAGGCATATATTCCGTACAATATACTTCAGGCAATTTTCTTATAATGTCGTACAGTTCATCAAAATTAAATTTCATCGTTTCGTCATATTTAAAAGAACCGTCTTCATTGATGTAGTAACTGCGTAAAACTGTTTCACCAAAAATAAAGTCTTTATAAAAACCAAGTAACCTCCCTGTTTCTGGTCCGATGTACCATAATATTAGTTTGTAATGACCATCCTTATTTTTTTGTAAAAATGTTGTATACCGACATCGTCTAATATAACTTTCCGGAAGGTGGTATACCTTTCCGCCATTCGGCAACGCCGAAATCTTCTCTTGCTTTTGCATCTTGTCCATACAAAAACCTCCATAAAAGTAAATAAAAAGCCCCAACGAGGCTTCCAGTGGTTAGCTGGTAGGTGCAGGACAAGTACACCAAGCCTCGTTAGGGCTTCTTCATCATACTTGTCCTTCTGTATACCGGCAACCAACCGATAATGCCACTATATCGCGCCATTTATTTTTTGTCAAGAGAAAATGACGCGATATGATGACATTTTCTAAAATATATTTCATAATGACCGATAATATGTGTATGAATGGATTAACCATCACAGAGATTGCTGAAATCCTCCATATTGACCGTGAGGCAGCCAAAACACGCCTTATAAGAGCCGGAATCGAGCCTAAAACCCATGCCGGTAAGACAAACATATACGCCGAATCAGCCGTTGAAGCCATCCGCAATGTCCCTGGAAGAGGCAGACCGGCAAAAAAGGTTAAGAAGCCGAAAAAATAAGTCACGCTATACCCTCCAATTCAAACAACGTAGGAGCCGATATCTGCGCTTCAACATCTTTCATATAAAGGCAGCCGTCCTTCCAGCTTTCACGGTTTAACTCAATACCATATCCGCGCCTTCCCATTTTTACTGCCATATAAGGCACTGTCATTAAACCACCGAATGGATCTAGCACCAATTCACCGGGGCTTGAATAGCGCCTTATAATCCGCTCTACTATGTCAAACTGTAAAGGACATATGTGCATCTGTAACTCTTTACGCGCCTGCTCTCCGTTTAGGGTTCTCATGCGATTTACATCGTCCCATATCAATTCGGAGTGAGAGCCGGGAGCTACTACCATAAACGATGCCGGTAGCTTATCTTCATCTTCAAGATAATCTGCTAACTCAACGTGTTTTTCATAATTGTATATATTGTTACGCGAATATTCGCGATATCGCATCTGTAAATCTGATACTGGCGTATCTTTAAGCTCATCTATTGTTATGAGGCTGTTGCCGCTTGAGCGCCAATATCCGTGCGCATCTAACTGCCATCTTGCACGTGTGTAATCATCTTTACTTTTTACAACAGGCTCATCTGCGTATGCTTTGGTTGTATCACTTGGCAATTTGCGAAATAATAAAACATACTCATGGCAGCCGACACCCATCTTTGTTCCATCTTTGCACTGCTCCGTCCAGCCTAATCTGTAAGTCTGATTATTTTCGCGTACCACGTCTGTTAATATCGTTATACGCCCCATAAACTGAAAACCGTGCTTCATAAAATGTGCAGTTGTCATATCGCTAAATGGGTCTAATGTCGGCATACCAGTACCTGTAGCATTTCCAAACAATATGCGGTCTTTAACGTGTATAGCAGCGACACGTCCGGGCTTTAATACACGTAATAATTCAGGCGTGAGATAATCCATCTGTTCAAAAAACCGCGCGTTATCCTCATTATGTCCAAAGTCGTTATAACTCGGCGTATATTCATAATGGTTTGAAAATGGAATTGACGTATGTATTAAATCAACAGAGTTATCTGCAAATAATGGCATCTCAAGAACATTATCATTGCAAACAGCGGTATATTTTTCTCCCTTTATGACTTCCCGCTCTATTCCTATAGTTCTTAATAACTTATCTTGCACATTGAATGATGATAATCCATTAACGCGTATTATCTCCGTCATTTTCTCTACCATCTCTTTATGCTGTTTCCATTTATATTTTAATGCTTCTAATATTGCCTGCTCGCTTTCCGCGTATATTACATAAATATCTACAGTCTTATCCTGCATAAATCTATATATACGATGTATAGCCTGAATAAAATCGTTAAACTTGTAACCAATACCTAGAAATATAGCTTTGTTGCAATGATATTGAAAATTACAACCTTGACCTGAAATGTCGGGCTTTGTCACAAGGTATTTTATTTTGCCGCGGCTAAACTTAATAGCGATATCGGCTTTCTCTTCCGGCGATTGTGAACCTGTTATAAAAGCAAAATCATTTTGTAATCCCATTTCCTTGAATGCTTTTATTATCGCGTCACGTTCACGGTCAAGGTCATGCCAGATAATAAAACTGTCTTTATGGTTAGCTTGGATTATTTCCTTCATCTCTGTTACACGAGCCGACAGGCTGTCGCGTTTTTCTTTCGACGCATCACGCAACCCAAGCGCAGCGTCGCGAAATAGTTTATTTTGACCGTTATCTTCCTTATCTGCGGTGGTATGGTCTACATCTACTTTATGATAAATCATATTTATGGGTGGTAAAATATATCCGTTATCTGAATAACCTAAATCGGATGGCTTTGTAATAAACAGCGCCCATGTCGATAACCAAAACCAGAACTCTTTTTCCTTATGCGGGTATAGCGTAAGATTATTCGCTTTCGTGCTATCACGATGAAAAAACCGCGTTAACGCCTGCCCTGTATCCATTATTCCCAAAAATCCGCCGTAATGTATTAACTCTTTATATTTGTTAGGTGACGGTGTCGCAGTTGCTACGAAGCGGTATTTAACAGATTGAAATTTTATTAAAAACTCTTGATATGTTTTTGAACCGTAAGAGCGCAATACAGAAGCTTCGTCAAGAGATACTGCGGTAAAATATACGGGGTCAATATCGCCATCACGAACGCGTTCGTAATTTGTTATAAGCACATGCGATTTATTTTCAGCCTCTTTAACTTCCGACATATTACGTACATAAGGTATATCACCCATTTGTAGTAATCTGTTTGCATCATCTTGGAAAACATGTACAACTGCTAGTGGAGCAATTATTAACGCTATACCGTCCGTGTGTTTGGTTATTATTCGAAGCGCTTCTAATTGCGTAACGGTTTTTCCTAAACCAAAACTTGAAAATAGCGCCCGCCTGCCGCCTTTAAGCATCCACATAACGCTGTCACGCTCGTGCGGTTTTAATATTGGGTGTATCTCGTCAGGTGACACTTCAAGCCCCACATCTTCAGCGATTTTAACTTTTGATTTTAGAAAATCGACGTAGCACATAATTTACCTTCTACTCTTTGACATGTTATTAAACCACTCGCAACATCGTGCGTTATTATTCTTTCTAAATATGCCCACTTTAACGCAGTAACAGCGATTTGCATTATATTAAATACCGTTTTATAAGCTAGGCCATTATTTATTAAATTTTGCCGAAAGTTTTTAAGACCATCTTTTGTTAAATCAGATAAATATTTTTTCTTAAAATATTTATCATAATGAATTATTCTATATCTATTTATTTTTAGATTATTTAAAGATACTGTTTTACCGCAGCGTAATTTTTCTTTATAATAACTACTTGTTATTACATAAAAATCTTTTAAATAATCAACCAATGTTGTATTATAAGATTTAACAGTTACAACATTATAATTAAAAATAAAACCTTGCCTTTTTAAACATTTTATAATTTTTACAGCATCATCTTCTGTTAAAGGTAACGCATTTATCGTTTTAATCACATCGTTAACGTTTTTCACGCGCTCGCTCCTTCCATCTGTTCTCTTAACACTTTTTTAGTTATATATACCCACCCCTCCTTGTAATTCCGCGCTTTCTGTATAGCCCTAAGCGCTCTATCATCAATAATGTATTTATAACCCGTGATTACTTTATAAACCCATTGCCAGCTGTAATTTAACTTTTTTGCAATATCACATAACTTTGCGACAGCTCTGTCGTAATTCGCGTCATCATCTGCGGCTTGCGCTTCTCGTACGCATTCCGCTATTGCGTCCTGATATTCGCGTTTTTCAGCTGACGTAACGACATTAGGTGCCATCTGCATTATGCGTTCTTTTAATGGTATACTATCAATTACATTTTCTATTTTATCCAATGGCACATATTTTTCACATTGCGGACAGCGTATTGACTTAGTACAAACCATAAAATTATCGTAATGGCATAGGCGCACATCAGGACGATATCCTGCTGGTTGCTTGTTATTATTTCCGTGAAAATTCCAATCAATGCGGTCTAGGTAAAACGGCGGTATACCCGGATATGCGGGGTCTGTATGCAAATCAACATTAGCTGTGTGGTCTACAAATATCGCATCTGTTTTATTTTCAGACGGTCTTAATATACGTCCAACTATTTGAAAAAACAACGCCTTAGACTTTGTCCTGCGCAATAAAAAACCATACGAAACCTTTGGACTATCCCAGCCGTATAGCAGTAGGTCGGCTGAGCAAAGAACCTGTACGCGCCCGCTCGCAAGGCCGTCAAGTAGAGCCCTCTGTTTTTTTTCAGGCGTATCTCCAGATATACATTCAGCGACAAAACCTCGTGCTCGGAACTCTGCCGCCTGTTTTTCTGCTGCTTTTACTCCAGAGCAAAAACCTACACCGCGCCTATATGTACCATCCGACAGACACGCTAATCTGGTGTAATAGTCAACAGCGCGTCCGTAGATGGCGCGTTCCGTTAAAAGTTTATCAAGTTCATCTTGGTTAACTTCTCCAGTACTTCGAAATTTTAATAACTGTATCCCATCGGTAGGTGGCGCATAATACCGTAATGGGGAAAGATAACCGCGACTTGTCAGAAATGTTATACTTGCACCATATATAATATCATCGTATAATGTGCCTAAACCGCGTCCATCCAGCCGTCCAGGCGTCGCAGTTAAACCTATTATTTTTACAGTTTTCGAAAGCGCTGCAAATATCCGCACTTGGGTATCGTAAAACAAATGGCACTCATCTATAAAAACTATATCGGGATACTCTTTAATTTTTCCTAATCTGCGCATTAATGTTTGCAAGGATATTACGTGCACTTTGTAAGCACGGCTCTCACTGTGTGACGCGTCAATTATGCCGTGCGGAATATCCCATTTTTTAAAACTTTTACTTGATTGTTTTACTAATTCCCTACGCGGTACTATAAACCACGCCCGCTTATTATTTTGAAATACGCGTTTTGTTATATCAGACACAACAGCGGTCTTACCTGAGCCTGTCGGCATTTGTATAACTACAGAGCGTTTATCGCGTAATACAGAGCGTACGCTGTTTACAACCTGTGTTTGATAATCACGTAACATTATATCTCCTACATGTAGGGCAGCGGGAATTGAACCCACAGGCGATGTAAGTACAAACTTTACACAATAGCCCAGATTAACCTAATCTACCCCCAGCCAGTCTCTCCCAGCTTGTCATTGGCGTTTTGTTTGTTATTTACGGTCACCTCCTTTTATTAATTTAGATGCTAAAACAACCCATTGTCGTTACTCGCCTCTGCGCTAGACTTGCTCTCTATTTGCTCAGAGCAGTTCGTGAGTTTAGCAGCGAGGTCGTCAGCTGACATACCTCTGTCTTTAGGTTCTGTTACATCGCGCATATTATCAAAATCAATAGCTTCTTCTTCAGTGTATATACCAGCTAAAACATCCGGGAATGCTTCTTTGCACGCGCGGGATAATGCGCGTGCACGCATCATCCTGTCAGGATATTTTTTATAATTATCTTTATCAGATAGCCCCGCTTTTTGAGCTAGATTTGTATCAAAATAACCCGTAAATTTTTCAGTTATTCCATTAGGCATATTTCGCGTTATTACAACCTCTGCTTTATCTGCACATCGTTGTTTCCATTCTATCCCGCCATATTCTGGATTTCCACGCACTAAAGCGTGCATTATGTCGACAGATAACGTCGGTTTACCGTTGATGGGTATCACGTTATTGACACTTGACATTGGAGACAGACCGAGTTCGTGCCCCCATTGTAACGCAACGTATACCTTCTCTTTAGTATTTAGCGAATTTGGCAATAATCCAGATTTGGCAAGCAGTTCTGCCATCTGTAATTTTTCGCTAACACCTTGCGGCATAAGCGCCGCCCGTTCACGTAATGCAATTTCTTTCATATGACCTCCATGTTATTAACCCCACTTAAGCGGGTTTTTTCCGCAGCAAGGCGGTTAAACTCTTCGCTTAACGACCCCAGCTCCTCTTTTGTTAATGGCGTACCTTGTTTAACTTCTGTACTTTGCGCTTCTTGTACCGCTAGATAATTTAGTTCATCAAGTTTCGCCTTATGTTCTTTAGCAATATAATTTAGTATTTTTTCCAATAGCGTTAAATTGATATCATAAGACATCGTTTCATTTCTATTTCCGCATTTTTCGCTTATGGATAACACAGCTTCGTATCTATTTACAAATTCCGTATATCTTTTTATTTCCGACAACTCTCTGTTTAACCCAGCTATTTCTATCGCGGTATCTGTTGTAATCATATGACCCTCTGTACTGTCCTCATTGTCTCTTGAGCGTTACACCAATCTGCTATAAATTTCTCGCGAGATATTTTTCCATTAACATATTCGTCGATAATCGACCTTAACCAGTTCCAGTTTAACCCGTTCCATTTCATACATTAACCCTCCTGACAATCCTTACATACGCCACGTTTAAAACCTCCACAACTTTCACATAACTCCATACCACAATGTAGGCATATACCACTTTTATCATGATAGTCACCAATCTCATCTTCGCTGTATTCGTCTGCGCTAATCGGATATTTATACCTGATAGCAAAGCCTTTATATATTTCTACAGCGCAATTATCGCAATAATGCTTTACCGTCTTTTGCATATACCCCTAAACTCGCTTTCTAGTTCCATTTCATTTATTTTCTGCAACACCTCATTTATTTCCTTTTCCGTGTTAGCCACTATTTCATACGCGGTGCTATAGTTTTTCTGCGCCTCAATGATTTCATTTTCCTTTACCTCTAACCAATATTTTGCCGCGTCTTGTAATTCTTTAAGATGAGTTAATCTTGTTTCTAGTATATCTTTTACTATCATTCCGTCACCTCACGATGCTTCGCCAAAGAGTTCCACAAACTTCTTATTTTCATAGGCGCTGTTTTTCTTAACTATTTCTATTGCCTCCTTAAGCGTGTATTCTTTTTTATCGCAATTGCTGCTAACAAACTGTTCGCACCCAGCTAAACAGGCTCCTGTTATAATCCGGTAGTAATTGATTATCTCTTCGACTTTATAAATCTTGTTTTTATCCAGCGTCTTTAATTTGTCTTTATTTTGCTTTAAGTGCTTAAAATTTAAATCCACTATAGCCTGTCTTATGGTTTTACCGTGTGACCAGTATTTACCGTCTGTTACCGTCCATAGCATACCTTTGCATAGAGATGTATATACAGTGATTTCTTTTTCTTCGCATTTTATCTTCCTCATATTTTTGTATGGCGTATATATGTTATCTGCATATACTACATTTGCGTATGTATCACCGTTATTTTTACCCCAATTGTTTTTTAATGTTTCCGGCAACTGCGCGTCTGCTCTTATATCAAGAGAGCCGCCGACTGACTGTAATACCGGCAACTGCGCGTCTGCTCTTATATCAAGAGAGCCGCCGACTGACTGTAATACCGGCAACTGCGCGTCTGCTCTTATATCAAGATAGCCGCCGACTGACTGTAATACCGGCAACTGCGCGTCTGCTCTTATATCAAGATAGCCGCCGACTGACTGTAATTGAGGCATTTCTGTTTTAAATAAAATCCTCAAAAATCCGCTAACACTTTTTAATTGACTTAACCATTCTTTGTTTGTTTCATCTGTTACTACCAGATCGCCTTCAAAATTTAATTCATGCATGTTTAACTCCTTTATTTAAAAAAATTTTTAATAGTATTAAGTATAAAAACCCACCCTACGACAATCGCCGTTACAGTAATAACCGATAGGCTTTTGTGTATGCCCTGATATATCTCTAACATTTCATTTTCCATTTTTATACTCCTTCTCGCGTTCGCGAATATAAAAAAAACCGATTAACCTCTTGGAACCCTAAGGGTAGGTGCCACCAGACACCTGAAGTTAATCGGTTATTTGCCCTGCTGGTGGTCAAGGCTTTACAGCTGATTGCTGTATATCCCATTATATATCCCATTTCGGAATATATTTATATATAAAATACCGCTATATTTTTGTACTTTAACGACATGTTATTATTGTTAAAATATTTGTCACGATAAGATTTTTATTAACCGATAAAAAAAATATGGCAAGGAAACAACAAATATTGAGATGGGACGGTTGGGTTATTACTGCGGTTGAAGAGTTTGGGAAAAAAAATAAAATTGGGGATTTTTCAAAAACAATAAGATATTTAATTAGGGTTGCATTAAATAGACATGGTTACTATGAAGAAAATTACACATCGGACATTATAGATAAATGGCAGGAACCTTTAACAAGAACAAAAAACGAAGTTATAGCAAAAAACGCTGAAGATTTAAACGAAGCGATAGAAGGATTGATGGTAGGACATGGTTGGACTTATAACGAAACGGTGTTAAAATTATTAAAAAAAGCTCTTACTGAGGATGGTACACAAATAGGTCCATTAACCGAAGACGAGATACTTATAGAAAAAGCTGAAGCTATCGCAGAAGAAATAAGGAAAAAGAGAGTATCTGGACTTTAAACATTAAAAATTACCCACATTTACGCGCGCTCTATATACCGACCTGCCCGGACGATAAAAAAGTATTTATATTCGTACCATGTCCCTGACCCTCTCAAAATACCCCTTAGGACGCACGTAGTAGCCCCTAGAATTGATCTAAATTCATGTTTAGTATTTTGCCGCGCGAGGCGTTGCATTTATCGGTGATGTGATGTATATTATTATTATGAAAAAGATATTATTAACCGTGTTAATCACTATGGTATTTATTACAGCATGCGATAAAACCGACAACGTAATAAACAACTCAAGCTATAGTGTAACGTATTCTTTTATGCATAACCTGTCGGAGTATACGTTAAAACCAAACTCTAGCGACTATTACAACAAACGGCTAAGATTGGATAACTATTCGGCTATCCCTCCCAGAGTGTCTTATACTAATGACTATAAAACAATTGAATTTTTTAACACACCAGCTAGGGAGATAAAAATAATAAATAATATTGATAGAGACGTATTTATAACAGCTCAAGGTTGCATAGATAATGAGCCTGTAATAATTCCGGCAAATAGCGATGTTACGGAAAATATTTACAATAACACACCTACAATATACGGAATAACTATAGACGGATTTATGATAAAGTGTACATTATCTAAAGACGGTCAATCGGTTATTATAAATTGGTAGTTAATTAGTTTATAGTGTGTATTATGAGAAAATTACTAACAGTTACTATATTAGTATTTATTATTCTTTCATGCCACATGTTTAACGGTAACACTACGGTTATAAATAGTTCAAGCTATGCCATATCTTTCAATTGGGGTGGAAAGGCTGTAATGCTAAATCAAGGTGAGAAAGCGTCAATAGATTATTCTTATGTACAAATTGAAAATTTAAAACCAGAAAAAAGAGTAAAATTAAATTATATCAATGAAAATAACCGCGACATAGTAGACTTGCCGTCTTACGAGGTACGTGTAGAAAATATAACCCCCGACTCTATAACATTAAGGGCCGGAGGTTGGTTAGAAAAAGACATGGTTAATGTCATCTCTGGTTATTTTAAAAACGATATAAGTCAGATAGGCTTAATATATACAAGAGCACCTAAATTTACCGTAGATATTAAAGATTTCCCAATCAAAGTTGAATATAGGTTTGTAGATGATGTTTGTTATGTGAAGATATATTAATGTTAGTTTTCTATTGAATATATATCACAATAACCGCCGGGTGAACCGTCGGGCATTACAGAGCCGTCATCACCGCCGTTGCCGCCATAGGCACCATTACTACTACCAGAGCCGCCGCCGCCGCCGCCGCCGCCTCCCTGTCCTTGTCCTATTATACCGCTTCTACCACCCCTAGCAACACCTCCACCGCTAACAGGTAAGGTATCTCCGTTACTTCCCGGAGATCCACCGTTTCCATAATATAGCAGATTGCCGTCGATGCGGCCGTCTGCACCTTTC
>JGI24695J34938_10001911_pt1 | contig 16835 bp, 13 predicted proteins | sample TergutCo191P3_FD_34938 | JGI IMG/M metagenome (IMG submission 34938)
GAAACAAGATCGGGAGAACGGGTGGCTTTGAATATCAGGATAAGCGAATCCCAAATAGAGAAAAAACGCACCCGTTGGGTAAAGGGAAGAAGGGTGGAAAATTAGCTTATCGCTGTTTCCAGCGCAACTTCCATCATGCGTGTAAAAGTCGTCTGCCGTTCCTCCGATGTCGTTGCCTCTCCTGTGACCATGCTGTCGGAGATTGTAAGGATGCCGAGAGCTTCTCGTCCGTATTTGGCGGCAAGGGTATAGAGTTCGGCGCATTCCATTTCCAGCGCGAGGCAGCCGTATTTTGCCCAAAGCTTCCATTCATCGGGGTCTTCTGTATAGAACATATCCGAGGAGACCACAGGTCCTGCTTTTGGCTCCCAACCCTTAGAAACTGCCGTATCCCACGCCGTTTTTAACAGTGAAAAAGTCGCGGTCGGCGCAAAAGACCTGTTATCGAACCTGATTTTATTGGCTCCTGAGTCTGTACAAGCCGACATTGCCAGAACAAGGTCGCGAATTTGCACATTTTTATTAAGGGAACCCGCTGTTCCGATGCGAATTGCACGTTTTACGTCATAATCGTGGAATAATTCATTTACATATATCGATATTGAGGGCGTTCCCATACCTGTTCCCTGGACAGAGACCTTTTTTCCCTTGTATAAACCCGTAAAACCCAGCATATTTCGCACATTTGAGTACTGAAACGGGTTTTCCAGGAAATTTTCCGCAACAAATTTAGCGCGCAGGGGGTCTCCAGGAAGCAGAGTAACCTCAGCAATTTCCCCTTTTTTAGCCGCAATATGAATCGACATTATATCCTTCCTTCCTATTAAAGATAGTATAAATTTCGGCAAATTTCCAATGAAATAGCATCTTAGGAAGCTGATGTCTTTACCGGTTTTTTTCAAATTTTTCTCAACCTACTTGATCAATTTTTCCATTTTCGGTATCCTTTTAGAACGGCGTAAAGTGCCCGGTAATTTCCCAGGATTTAAGGCTGCCTTTAGCAGTCCGACTGGCTGTTATCGACAATGCCCTTATAGCTCAGTTGGCAGAGCACATCCATGGTAAGGATGAGGTCATCAGTTCGATTCTGATTGAGGGCTCGTCCTAATTTTAAAGAGGTTTGATATGGCAAGTAAGAAGACAGCAGTAGAATTGATAGCTCTTCAGTGCAGTGAATGCAAGAGGCGCAATTACACAACGAGCAAGAACAGGCGCAATATTCAGGAAAAACTTGAGTTTAAGAAATATTGCCCTCATGAAAGAAAGCACACTCTCCACAAGGAGACTAAAATAAAATAATAAATAGAAAATAAGAAATTAAAAAGGAAGCTAGCGAATATTCCTATTTCCTTATTTATAATTTTTTATTTCTTATTTATATAAAGGCGTATAGCTCAGTTGGTAGAGCTACGGTCTCCAAAACCGTGGGTCGTGGGTTCAAATCCTACTGCGCCTGTAAGCGGTTTTGCGCCGCAGTAAATATTAGGGGATGGTATGAAGAAGATCATTGCGTTTTTTAAGGAATCTCATGCCGAGCTAAAAAAAGTCGTATGGCCAAGCCGTGACGACGCAATAAGTTCGGTAAAAGTCGTTATTATTTCCACCATTGTCGTAGCTGCGATTCTAGGTGTAATAGACCTATTGCTGTTCAGAGGTATAACAGCTTTATTTTAATTGATAGTAAGGTAAACAATGGCTACGGGCTGGTACGTCCTGCATACTTATTCAGGATACGAAAATAAAATAGAAAAAACCATCCGCATGATGATAGAGAATGGAGAACTGGACAAGAATGTTGTCTGCGACGTAAAAGTTCCCACCGAAGAAGTCACCGAAGTAAAAGATGGTAAAAAGAAAACGCAGACCAAGAAATTTTTTCCTGGGTACATTCTTGTCGAGTTGGATCTTCCCGATGCCGACATGGGTTGGAAGATGCCCTGTACGAAAATAAAAAAAATACAAGGCGTTACCGGATTTGTCGGAACCCCGGCTGATAAAAAACCGCAGCCGCTCTCCGGCGACGACGCAAAGAGGATTTTACAAAGGTCAGGCGAAATTAAGGGAGAAAGAACAGTCCGCACAAGGCAGTCTTTCGCGCCGGGCGAACAGGTTAAAATTATCGACGGACCGTTTGAGACGTTCGTCGGCGCAATTGATGAAGTCAATCAGGAAAAGAATAAATTAAAAGTAATGGTTGATATTTTCGGCAGAAAAACGCCTGTAGAGGTTGATCTCTTACAGGTAGAAAAAGTGTAGTGGAAGTTAGCGCCTGATAAATTGGTTCTAACGTTAGTCTGGTTTGCCGCCGGACACACCACAAAGGAGTAAAAATGGCAAAGAAGAAAGTTTCAGCTTTTATCAAGCTGCAATGTCCTGCGGGAAAGGCAACGCCTGCACCGCCCGTCGGACCCGCGCTTGGCCCTCATGGCGTAAGCGCTCCGCAATTTGTCCAGCAGTTTAACGACAAGACAAAGAGCATGGAACCGGGACTTATCATCCCTGTTGTTATCACGGTTTATACGGATAAATCATTTACGTTTATCCTTAAAACCCCGCCCGCTTCTATTTTAATAAAAAAAGCAATCGGGCTCGACAAGGGATCAAAAGAATCCCACAAGGTTAAGGTCGGCAAAATTTCCAGAAAGCAGCTTGAAGAAATCGGAAAAACAAAAATGGCTGACCTTTCAGCTAACGATCTTAACGCAGCCGTAAAGATTATCGCCGGGACTGCCCGGTCTATGGGTGTTGAGGTGGAAAAATGAAGCACGGAAAAAAATACAACGAAAGCGCCAAAAAATATAACCCGGCAACCACCTATGAATTGGTCGAAGCTTTAACCCATGTTAAATCAATGGCTTATGCAAAGTTCGATGAAACCATCGATTTATCCGTAAAACTCAATCTTAAAAAGAGCCAGTCGGTACGCGACACTGTTGTTCTTCCGCATCAATTCCGGGGCGAGAAAAAAGTTTTAGTTTTCTGCAAACCAGAAAAAGAAAAAGAAGCGCAGGAAGCCGGAGCCGCGTTTGTCGGAGCGGACGATTTAATCGAAAAAGTAAAAGGCGGCTGGACAGATTTTGACGTTGCCGTCGCAACGCCCGACATGATGAAAGACGTTGGTAAACTTGGTATGGTGCTTGGACGCAAAGGTCTTATGCCCAATCCAAAAACCGGAACCGTAACTTTCGATCTTAAAGGAACGTTAGCTGAACTTAAAAAAGGCCGCGTTGAATTCAGAGCCGATAAAACGGGCGTAATGCACATTGCAGTCGGAAAAGTTTCGATGGATCCTGCGAATGTCGCGGAAAATATTACAACCGTAATGACAGAAGTAAAACGAAAACGTCCTGTCGATGTAAAGGGTGAGTTTATACAAACCGTTTCAGTTGCAAGTACCATGGGGCCCGGCGTATGGGTTGCCATGAAGGATCAGGATTAAGGAGTAACAGATGGCAATTATAGCGAAAAAAATACAGGATAATAAAACCAAAGCCATTGGCGAGCTTAAAGATTCTTTCAGTAAAGCCAGCGATTTTATCTTTACAGAATACCGCGGTCTTACCGTAGAACAGATCACCAATTTAAGAAAACAGCTTCGCACAAAGGATGTTGAATACAAAGTTGTTAAAAACAATTTTGCAAAAATCGCCTTTACACAAATGTCAACTCCTGATGTATCTTCGTATCTTGTAGGTCCTACCGCCGTAGCAATTACGCCGAAAGACGCAAACGAAGTTGCAAAGATATTTTTTGAATTCTTAAAAGAAGTTCCCGCTTTAAAAGTTAAGGGCGCGCTTATCGGCGACACAGTTTACGATGCCGCAAAAACAGAAGCGTTCTCTAAACTTCCTGGCAGAATGGAACTTATTTCTATGCTCATGTCGGTAATGAACGGTCCTGCGCGAAACCTTGTTTCCGCCATGAACGACATACCGTCAAGACTTGTGCGCACTGTAAAGGCAGTGGCAGACAAGAAGGCAAGCGCGTAAGCGCAGCAAATGTAGATAAATCATCAGGCTTCGGATAGCTGCCGTTCCTGTTGATTTTCGATAAATGAATGCGCATCGTATGAAGCGCGTAACAAAATTATTAGGAGAAGATAATATGGCAGCCTCAAAAGAAGACATTTTAGAATCGATTGCATCGATGACAGTTCTGGAAGTTTCAGAGCTTGTTAAAATGATGGAAGAAAAGTTCGGCGTAAGCGCCGCAGCGCCTGTAGCAGTTGCAGTAGCAGGCGGCGGTGGCGGAGGCGGCGGAGCAGCCCCTGCAGCCGAAGAGAAAACAGAATTTAACGTAATTCTTAAAGCGTTTGAAGAAGCAAAGAAAATTGCAGTTATCAAAGAAGTACGCGCTGTTACAGGTCTTGGACTTAAAGAAGCAAAAGACCTTGTAGAAGCTGCGCCCAAACCGCTTAAAGAAGGCGTTTCAAAAGACGAAGCTGGAAAGATCAAAGAAGCTATCACCGCTGCCGGTGGTACAGTTGAAATCCAGTAAGAACTGTTTTCTAATTTAAATATTTTCACATTGCCTGACCGCTTTTTTAAGTGGTCAGGTTTTGTGATATTAAGAGGTGTAAGATGACAAAGATGAAGAATGCCGACAAACGCACAATCATTGGAAGAGATATTCAGGATGTGATGGATCTGCCGGATCTGATCGATATTCAACTCAATTCCTACGAGCGTTTTTTACAAAGAGATAAAGTTAATAAAGGCGAAAAACTAAATCTTCAGGGACTTCAGGAAGTGTTCGAGACCACCTTCCCCATAAAAAGCCCAAACGAAGACATGCGGCTTGAATTTGAATATTACACTTTCGACGAAGATAATATTAAAGTGACGGAACTTGAATGCAAGCAAAAAGGACTAACATATTCTGTTCCGTTAAAAGCGCGCGTTAATCTCGCGTTTCAGCAAACAGGCGAAATCCGCCAAAAAGATATTTATATGGGTGATATTCCTCTTATGACAGAAAGGGGAACTTTTATTATTAACGGCGCAGAGCGCGTTGTTGTTTCGCAGATACACCGTTCACCCGGCGTTATTTTCTGTCACGAAAAAGGCGTTTATTCTTCGCGTATTATTCCATACCGGGGAAGCTGGCTTGAGTTTGAAATCGATCAAAAACGCGATCTTATATACGCCAAAATCGATCGTAAAAAAAGAATTTTAGGCACGATTTTTCTTCGCACGCTTGGTCTTAACAACAGGGAAGATATTATCGCCGCTTTCTATAAAACTGAAACTTTAAAAATTAAAGATGATCGTGAAACAAAGGAAAAAATTTCCGGCAAAGTTCTGGCGCAGTCAATTATGGGCAAGGACGAAAACGGAAATGATAAAATGATTTACCGCGCGGGCGAAAAACTTCATCCGCACAATGTAGACGAACTTGTAAGAAGCGACATTAAAACAATTTGTTATATCGATTTTGAAGCTGAAGGCTCTCTTAACTCGACCATGCTTCTTAATTGTTTTGAGCGCGAAGATATTAAATTTGTAAAGGAAGCGGGAAGCGAACCTACAAAAGAAGAAGCCCTGATAGCCGTTTATTCGGTTTTAATGCCCGGCGAATCAATTACGGCAGAGCAGGCGGAAAAAGACTTGCTCGGAATGTTCTTTTCCGATCGCCGCTACGATCTTGGAAAGGTTGGCCGCTACAAATTAAATAAAAAGTTCAGCCTGGATCTTCCTGTTAGTAAATTTACTCTTGCAAATGAAGACATTATCGCCACGATGAAACATTTAATAAAAGTTTATGTCGGCGATGAATATATCGATGATATCGATCATCTTGGAAACAGGCGCATTCGTTCCGTCGGCGAGCTTATGGCAAACCAGATGAAAACCGCATTCAGCAGAATGGAACGCATTGCAAAAGAAAGAATGAGTCTTAAAGAAACCGATACAATTAAGCCGCAGGAATTAATTTCCATTAAGCCGATTGTCGCCGCAATAAAAGAATTTTTTGGATCCAGCCAATTGTCGCAGTTTATGGATCAGGTTAATCCGCTTGCAGAGCTTACGCACAAAAGGCGACTTAACGCGCTTGGTCCCGGCGGTCTTTCGCGTGACAGAGCCGGCTTTGAAGTGCGCGAAATTCATTACACGCACTACGGCAGAATGTGTCCGATTGAAACGCCGGAAGGACCGAATATCGGTCTTATTGTTTCGCTTGCAAATTATACGCGCGTTAACGAATACGGCTTTTTGGAAACGCCGTACCGTAAAGTTGCAAAAGGCATCGCGTCAAAGGATATCGAATATCTTTCCGCAATGGACGAGGATAAATATTACATCGCGCAGGCTTCGGCAAAAGTAAACACAAACGGCTCGTTTGCTGACGATCAAATTTCGTGCAGAAGACAGGGCGATTATATTACCCGCTCTCCCGAAGATATTCAGTTCATGGACGTATCTCCAAAGCAGATTATTTCTGTTTCCGCTTCTTTAATTCCGTTCCTGGAGCACGATGACGCAAACCGCGCGCTCATGGGTTCCAACATGCAGCGTCAGGCAGTGCCGCTTGTATTCCCTGAAGCGCCGCGGGTAGGAACCGGAATGGAAGGGAAATGCGCGTACGATTCAGGCGTGCTTGTAAAAGCAAGAAGAGGCGGAACTATTCTTCGCGTAACAAGTCAGGAAATTGTTATAAAGCCGGAAAAAACAGGCGCGGCGAAACCCGCGGCGCAGGTTACGATTGACGAACATGGAAACGATGTTTATCAGCTTGTAAAATTCCAGAGGACAAACCAGGACACATGCTATAACCAGCGTCCGATTGTAAAAGTCGGCGATAAAATTGCATCAGGTCAGGTTATCGCGGACGGACCCGCAACGCAGAACGGCGAGCTTGCTCTTGGCAGAAATATCCTTGTAGGCTTTATGCCCTGGAATGGTTACAACTACGAAGACTCGATTCTTATCTCCCAAAAAGTTGTTAAGGACGACATGTTCACATCGATACATATAAAAGAATTTATTGTAGAGGTGCGCGAGACAAAACTTGGTCCCGAAAAAATTACGCGTGATATTCCGAATACAAACGAAAAAAATCTTGACAACCTTGACGGCGAAGGAATTATAAGAATCGGCGCAAAGGTTCGCTCAGGCGATATTCTAGTCGGAAAAGTTACGCCGAAAAGCGAAACGGAAACAACGCCAGAATTTAAACTTCTTAATTCAATCTTCGGCGAAAAAGCAAAAGAAGTGCGCGATACTTCGCTTAAAGTGCCGCACGGCATCGATGGAACGATCATCGACATTCAGCGTCTTAAAAGGACAGAGCACGACAGCTTAAGCCCGGGCGTTGATGAAGTTGTAAAGGTTTTAATTGCAACAAAACGAAAGCTTCGCGAAGGCGATAAAATGGCAGGACGTCATGGAAACAAGGGCGTTGTCGCAAGAATATTGCCGGAAGAAGACATGCCGTTTATGGAAGACGGAACCCCGCTTGATATTTGTTTAACTCCGCTCGGCGTTCCGTCTCGTATGAATATTGGTCAGCTTCTGGAAACAGAACTTGGATGGGCAGGTTCCACTTTGGACGAATGGTATTCTGCGCCGGTGTTCCAGTCGCCGTCAACAGAACAGATCGAAGAAAAACTAAAAGACGCAGGTCTTCCTGTTACAAGCAAGACAGTTTTAAAAGACGGAAGAACAGGCGAAGAATTTGTTAATCCGATTTTCTGCGGAATCATCTACTTCCTTAAACTGCATCACCTTGTCGATGACAAGATGCATGCGCGTTCTACAGGTCCGTACTCGCTTGTTACCCAGCAGCCGCTCGGCGGCAAGGCGCAGTTCGGCGGACAGAGGTTAGGTGAAATGGAAGTATGGGCGCTTGAAGCTTACGGCGCGGCGAATACTTTGCAGGAACTTTTAACAATTAAGTCCGACGACATGACAGGGCGTTCCAAAATTTATGAAGCGATTGTAAAAGGCGAACCTTCTACAACTGCGGGAATTCCTGAATCGTTTAACGTACTTGTTCAGGAATTGCGCGGTCTTGCGCTCGACCTTTCTATTTTTGACATTAAAGGAAAACAGATACCGCTCACAGAAAAAGATGAAGAATTAATCAAGAAGACGGGAAGTAATTTTTAAGAGGGGAGAGGAACATGAGAGACATTCAGGATTTTGATTCGATAATGATACAGCTTGCCTCGCCGGAGATGATCCGGTCGTGGTCTTACGGTGAAGTAAAAAAGCCGGAAACGATTAACTACCGCACATTACGTCCCGAAAAGGAAGGACTTTTCTGCGAGCGCATTTTCGGCACAACCAAAGAATGGGAATGTTACTGCGGAAAATTTAAATCGGTGCGTTACAAAGGCGTTATCTGCGATCGCTGCGGCGTTGAAGTTACGCACTTTAAAGTCCGCCGCGAAAGAATGGGACACATTGAACTTGCGGCTCCTGTGTCGCATATTTGGTATTATCGCTCTGTTCCAAGCAGAATGGGTCTTTTATTGGATCTTCCCACAAGCCAGCTTAGATCGGTTCTTTACTATGAAAAATATATCGTAATTGATTCCGGCGACACAGCTTTAAAAAAAGGACAGCTTCTCTCCGAAGAAGAATTTTACGAAGCGCAGGAACGCTACGGCGGCGGCTTTACTGCCGGCATGGGCGCGGAAGCGGTCAGCATACTTTTAGAAAATCTTGACCTTGATCAAATGGCGGCGGATCTCCGCGCTAAAATGATCGACAAAGGCGCAAAGAGCGATAAACGTCTTTTAAAAAGAATCGAAATTGTAGAAAATTTCCGCGGTTCGGATAATAGACCGCATTGGATGATTCTCAATGTTATACCTGTCATTCCGCCGGAACTTCGCCCGATGGTTCAGCTTGACGGAGGCCGCTTTGCAACAAGCGATCTTAACGATTTATACCGCAGGGTAATCAACCGCAATAATCGTTTAAAAAGACTTCAGGCTCTTAACGCGCCTGATATTATTATCAGAAACGAAAAACGTATGCTGCAGGAAGCGGTTGATGCGTTATTCGATAATTCAAAGAAAAAGAAAGTTGTAAAAGGTTCGTCGAATAGGCCCCTTAAATCGATCAGCGATATGCTTAAAGGAAAGCAGGGACGTTTCCGCCAGAACCTTCTTGGAAAACGCGTAGACTATTCAGGCCGCTCTGTAATTACAGTAGGACCGGATCTTAGAATGTGGCAGTGCGGTATTCCGACAAAGATGGCGCTTGAATTATTTAAGCCGTTCATAATGAAAAAACTTGTAGATAAAGACGTTGTCTTTAATATTAAAAAAGCGAAAATGCTTGTTGAGCAGGAAACGCCTGAAGTATATGCCATCCTGGATGAAGTTGTAAAAGAACACCCCGTGCTTTTAAACCGCGCTCCGACTCTGCACCGTCTTGGCATTCAGGCGTTCGAGCCCGTGTTAGTTGAAGGAAAAGCAATCAGGCTTCATCCCCTTGTGTGTCATGCTTTTAATGCCGACTTTGACGGCGACCAGATGGCGGTTCATGTTCCATTAACGCAGGCTGCGCAGATGGAATGCTGGACTTTAATGCTCTCTGCGCGAAACCTTTTAAACCCTGCAAACGGAAAGACAATTGTGTTCCCGTCACAGGATATGGTTTTGGGTATCAACTTCCTTACGCGAATTAAACCTAACGCAAAACGTCCCGGCTCTGAAAAATCCGAAACAAAAGATAAAGTTCCGTATTATTCATCTGCGGAAGAAGTTCTAATGGCAGTTGAAAGAAAAGCGCTTGATTGGGAGGCGGCTATCCGCCTAAAACCGCCGAAATTCCCGGTCTGGGATAAGGTGGGGAACAATCTTAATGTTGATAAACACGGAACAATTGTAACAACGGCGGGAAGGCTTGTGTTTAACGAAGAGCTTCCAGAAGATCTGCCGTTTATTAATTATGAGCTTAAAGATAAAGAACTTCGTACCCTTGTAGAATATATTTTTAAGGATAAAGGTTCGTGGACTACGGTTCAGATGCTGGACGCGATTAAATCGACAGGCTACCGTTACTCGACAGTTTTTGGCGCGACAATCGGCGTTGATGATATTATTATTCCAAAAGAAAAATCAGAAATGATCGATAAGGCGAATAAAGACGTTGAATCGATACAAAAACAATGGCGGCAGGGTCATATCACAAACGAAGAACGTTATAACAAGGTAATTGAAGTTTGGAATAAAACAAACGAAGACCTTACCAATATAACAATGAAAACGCTTGAATCTGACAGAGACGGCTTTAACTCGATTTATATGATGGCAAACTCGGGCGCGCGCGGAAGCCGAAACCAGATTCGTCAGCTTGGCGGTATGCGCGGTCTTATGGCAAAACCATCAGGTGATATTATCGAGCTTCCGATTCGTTCAAACTTTAAGGAAGGTCTTTCTGTTATCGAGTTCTTTATTTCAACTAACGGAGCGCGAAAGGGACTTTCCGATACCGCTTTAAAAACGGCAGAAGCAGGTTACCTTACCCGCCGCCTTGTAGACATTGCGCAGGATATGGTTGTAAACGAAGATGACTGCGGAACGATTAACGGTATCGCGTATTCGGCAATTAAACAGGGTGAAGAAGTTGTAGAAGCTTTAAAAGATCGCGTAATAGGCCGTTTTACTCTTGAACGCGTAAAGCATCCGATTACTGGCGAATTAATTATCGATGTAAATGAAGAAATCACGGAAGACATAGCAAAAGCGATAGATGCGGCTGGCGTTGAAACTGTGCGCATAAGAACGGTTCTTACATGCGAAGCGAAATACGGAGTTTGCCGCAAATGTTACGGACGCAATCTTGCTACAAACCGCACTGTCGATATCGGCGAAGCTGTCGGTACAATCGCGGCGCAGTCAATCGGGCAACCCGGCACTCAGCTTACAATGCGTACATTCCACATCGGAGGCGTAGCGACAAAAATCAGCGAAGAAAATCGCATAACGCTTAAATATCCTGTTTATATAAGGGATGTTGTTGGAACCCATATCATTCTTGATAACGGACATCTTCTTTTTACAAGAAGAGGTTTTGCAATTGTAAACAAGGTTATGAAAGAGTATAAAATTGAACGCACAGATAAATTAATTGCCGTAGACGGAAAGAGAGTAAATCGCGGTGATGTAATTATTAAACGCGGCGGAGAAGAAATTGTTTCGCCGGAAATTGCGTATGCTCTTGTTTTAAAAGGCAAAGAAAGCGAGGTATTATACTTAATCGGGCAGGATCAAAAAATCGAAGTAAGAAACGGCTCCGATTTTGAAGCGCATAAAGGTTCAGTTGTAGAAGCTGATAAAACAATTGCAACATTCGATCCGTTCTCTGACCCGATTATCGCGGAAGCAAGCGGAATTGTTAAATACGAAGATATAATTCTGGGTTCTACTTTAAAAGAGGAAATTGACGAAGATACAGGCAATACCGAAAAGCGCATAACAGAGTTCCAGCATGAAAGTAAACAGCCGCGTATTTTTATTGTTGACGAAAAAGACAATGAAGTTGCTTCTTACTTCCTGCCGTCCGGCACTTACCTTCAGGTTGATGAAGGCGAAAAAATTAAAGCCGGACGCACAATAGCAAAAACTTTAAAAGAATCTGCAAAAGCCATGGATATTACGGCTGGTCTTCCGCGCGTCAGCGAACTTTTTGAAGCGCGTAAACCAAAGAGCCCTGCGGTTCTTGCGCAGGTTTCGGGAACTGTTTTCTTCCGCGGAATCGTAAAAAACAAACGAAAAGTAACGGTTGTTGACGATTTTGGACGCGAGTTTACGCATTTTATCCCGATGAACAAGCGTTTGCTTGTGCGCGACGGCGACACTGTGGAAGCGGGAGAGCTTCTCTGTCAGGGCGCGATAAATCCGCACGATGTTTTATTCATACTCGGCGAGAGCAAATTGCAACGTTATCTGATGGATGAAATCCAGCACGTTTACAGGCTGCAAGGCGTTACGATTAACGATAAACACATTGGTGTTATCATAAGACAGATGATGCGCAAAGTTGAAATCAGATTTGTCGGCGACACTAAATTTATTTACGGTTCATCTGTTGATAAATACCGTTTCCACGAAGAGAATGCGCGCGTTTTGGCAGAAGGCGGACAGCCGGCTATTGCGCAGCCCATGTTCCAGGGAATTACCAAAGCGTCGCTTAATATCGATTCGTTCCTTTCTGCGGCATCTTTCCAGGAAACAACCAGAGTTCTTACAAACGCGGCAATCGCAGGCTCCACGGATTATCTTCGCGGCTTAAAAGAAAATATTATAATCGGACATCCGATTCCGGCAGGTACCGGCATGAAGCGTTACCGCAATATTAAGTTATTCGACGACGAAAGCCAGGATTTGGATGAAGATATGCAGGATATTTTAGAGAGACGCAAACAGGAAGCTGAGGCAATCGCCGCTGAAAAGGAAAATGCCCAGGAAGAAATGATGACTGTTGAAGAATCCGAGGATTGATAAAGTGCAGTACCGTATAGACAAAAGAACGGGAAATAAAATTTCATCTCTCAGCTTTGGATGCATGCGTTTTCCGGGCACTCTTGGCGTTACAGACATGAAAAAAACGGAAGAATTGATCATGCACTCGATCGACAAAGGTGTGAATTATTTTGATACTGCGTGGATTTATCCCGGTAACGAAGAGGCGCTTGGTTCTGTTCTTTATAAAAACAATGTGCGTTATAAAGTTTATATCGCAACGAAGCTTCCTCTTGTCATGTTTAAAAATTCAGCAGAGTCGGCGGATTTTGATAAATATTTTAACGAGTCTCTTAAAAGACTTAAAACCGATTATATTGATTATTATCTCTTGCACATGATGACGGACATGGAACAATGGAATCGTTTTAAAAAGTGGGGGATTGAAAGCTGGATTGCGCAAAAAAAAGCAAGCGGGCAGATTAAACATATTGGTTTTTCTTTTCATGGATCGGGAAGCGAGTTTTTAAAAATTGTCGAAGATTACGATTGGGAACTTACGCAAATCCAATACAATTATTTTGATGAAAATTTCCAGGCAGGCGTTAAAGGATTAAAAGCAGCCGCTGTTAAAATGCCGGTTATTATTATGGAGCCGCTTTTGGGCGGAAAACTTGTAAATGGTCTTCCTAAAGACGCAGTGTCAATTTTTAACAACTCGCAGGGGCCAAATGGAGCAAAATTATCGCCTGTTGGCTGGGCGCTTAACTGGCTGTGGAATCAAGCGGAAGTTACTTCTGTGTTAAGCGGCATGAACGCAATGGAGCAGCTTAACGAAAATATAAATCTTGCAGAAGCAGCTTCTGTTAATATGCTGAACGAATCGCATATGGCAGTTTACAGTTCTGTTTTACAATCGATTAACCGCGCCTGCAAAGTGCGCTGTACAGGCTGCAATTACTGCATGCCATGTCCGTTAGGTGTAAATATTCCGGGATCGTTCTCGGCATATAACGCCGTTTATTCAATGGGATTTATCGAAGGCGTAAAACAATACGCTACAAGCACAGGCTTGATGAGCGAAAAAAGCGGAAGCCCCGGTCTTTGTTCAAAATGCGGCAAATGCGAATCTCATTGTCCGCAGAGCATACAAATCATTAAAGAATTAAAAACTGTCCATAAAAAAATGGAACCTTGGTTTATCAAGTTCATAGGCGCCTGCGCAAGAGCCTTCCTTGGTAAAAAAAGAAAAAAAAGGAAATGACTATCCACGGATTAACACGGATTAACACGAATTACTCTAAAAGTAGTTCTTTAAATTCGTGTAAATCAGTGAAAATTCGTGGATTATTATTAATTATTTTATTTTTTATATTTACTTCTTGCACTAAGCAAAACAATCAAAGTGACAAGCTTTTAATTGCAGTAAGCATTCCGCCGCAGGCGTGGTTTGTGTCTCAAATTGCAGGTGAAAAAGCTGATGTGCTTATTCTTGTTCCGCCGGGGCAAAATCCGCATAACTATGAACCGACTCCAAGGCAGATACAAGCTTTAAGTAAAGCAAAAGCATGGATATTAAGCGGTACAGAGTTTGAGATAACGCTGCAGCCAAAAATAAAAGCACTCTTTCCCAATCTGCTTATAATTGACGGAACGCACGGCGTAAAGTATCGATACATGGAAGATCACAATCATGACTGCGGAAATATTGAATGTAATGAATCCTCTGACAGCTTTTTTGACAGGCACACATGGCTTGGGCGCGAACCTGCATTACTAATGGCAAAACATATTAACGAAACTTTTTTTTATTTGGATTATGATAATGCAGAGTATTATGATAATCGTTATTTAAAAATTATTAACGAGATTAATTCAGTTTTTGAAGAATTACAAATCGATCTTGCCCCGTTAAGCGGTAAAAGTGTTTTTGTATATCATCCAAGTTTTGGATATTTTCTTGATAATTTTAATATTATTCAGGAAGCTGTCGAAATGGAAGGCAAGGAACCAACGCCGCGTCAATTAAATGATTTAATGGAAAAGATAAAAGAACAAAGACCTGCGGCAATTTTTGTACAGACGCAATTCCCTGTAAATGCGGCAAGAACGCTTGCACAATCCGCAGAAGCGCAGGTGATAGAGCTTGATCCGCTGGCGCAAGACTGGCTTGAAAATATCAAGCACATGGGACAAGCTTTAAAAAATATTATACAATAATTTTATATGGTCCGCGATATTGCAATCAAATTTGATTCTGTCTCTTTTTCTTACAGTGATACTAAGGTGCTTGAAGACGCTTCGTTTCATATTCACAGCGGTGAATTTGCCGCCATGGTTGGTCCAAACGGTTCGGGGAAAACGACAGTGCTTAAGCTTCTTTTTGGGCTTGAAAAACCAAATAAAGGAAATATTTCTATTTGCGATTCTACTGCTTATGTTTCCCAGCATATGCCCGCCGATAATTTATTCCCAATAACAGTGCGCGATGTCGTTAGAATGGGATTATTGCATCCGCAAAAAAGATATTCCAATGCCGCTGCCTTTGCCTCGGCAGCAGAAGCGCTGGAAAAAACAGGCATTGCGAATTTGGCATCAAGGTCTTACCGGTCACTTTCCGGCGGGCAAAAACGCAGAACCCTTGTCGCGCGTGCGTTAGCTGCAAAACCAAAACTACTTGTGCTAGACGAACCAACTGCTAACATGGACGCGGAAAGCGAAACGCGTCTTTACGAAACCCTTGGCGCTTTTAAGGGAAACACAACAATTTTAATCGTAACGCATGACACAGAGTTTGTAACTTCTCTTACAGACAGGGTTTTGTGCCTTGGAAACGGCAAAAAAATTGTACAGCACGGTCTTGAGACAAATGTTTCGACAGGACACGGAGATGAGAAACATTCAAAAGTTTTACACGGAGAAGACATTACATGCTGTTAGATTTTTTTGAAGCGCTTTTAAATTTTAATTTTCCGTTTTTGCGTAACGCACTTTTGGCGGGAATTTTATCTGCGGTTCTTTTTGGAATATTAGGCTCTATTGTAACAGTGCGAAGAATTGCAAGTCTTGCAGGTGCAGTTTCTCATGCAGTGCTAGGCGGAATCGGCATGGCTTTATATTTATCAGCGACAATTATCCCTGGTTTCCCGCCGATTTTAGGCGCGTTAATTTTTGCAGTTCTTAGCGCGGTAATAATTGGGTTTGTGTCCCTTAAAGCCAAGCAAAGAGAAGATACGGTAATCAGCGCAATTTGGGTAATCGGCATGAGCCTTGGCCTTTTATTCATGGCAAAAACTCCCGGATACGCAGACCCTTCTACATGGCTTTTTGGAAACATACTTTTAATTTCCAACATGAATTTAATTTTACTGGCTGCGTTAGATGTAATTGTTTTATTGCTTGCATGGCGTTTTTATGCCCAGATAGAAGCATCGTCATTTGACGCAGAATTCGCGCGCACCCGAGGCGTTCACGTTGATGTAATTTTTCTTTTACTTCTGGGCATTACTGCTGTTGCAATTGTGCTTCTTCAAACTTTTGTCGGCATTGTAATGGTAATTGCGATGCTTACGCTTCCCTCAGGCTGCGCGGGAGTTTTTTCCCGCAGTCTTGGCGGCATGATGATATCAAGCTGTTTATTCTCGGCGCTTTTTTCTGTTTCAGGGCTTGTCTCCGGCTGGTTTTTTGATCTTCCTGTAGGAGCAATGACTGTAATAATCGCAGGCATTGTTTTCCTTGGATTTTCTGCAGTAAGAGCGGCAAGAAAATAAAATCGCTTGAGTTATGCCACTTTAAACCGTGAAATCTCCTTAACCAGTGTTTCGATACTGTCCCTGTTATTGGCGCTTATTTCATTTACCCTGTTAATTGCATTGTTTATCTGCTCTGTGCCTGCCGCCATTTCATTCATGCCTCCGGTGATTTCCTGAGTTACCATTTCAAGATTTTTACTTTCCTGAATGACTTCTTTGGAACCTTCAAGCATTTCTGTTGATTCGCTTTTTACATCCTGCGTGATGCCGTTTAACTGAGTGATAGCTTCTAAAATTTGCTGGCTTCCCTGCGCCTGTTCTTCCATTGCGTTTCGAATGTTTGATTCGTGATCGGATACTGTTTTTACGCCCGAGTCTATCGCTTCAAATTTTGTAAGAACATTGCCTGTAGATAAAGTAATTTTATCGATTGATTCTTTTATCTTTTTTAACACTGTGCCGATTGTTTTTGATTGTTCGCCTGAGTTCTCTGCTAATTTTCTTATTTCATCTGCGACTACTGCAAATCCCTTGCCTGCTTCTCCTGCGTGCGCTGCTTCAATAGCCGCGTTCATGCTTAAAAGATTTGTCTGGCTTGCGATATTGTCCATAACGGAATTTATTTCCATTAAGCCTTCGGACTCACGCGCTATTTCCTGAATGTC
>JGI24695J34938_10001913_pt1 | contig 16834 bp, 13 predicted proteins | sample TergutCo191P3_FD_34938 | JGI IMG/M metagenome (IMG submission 34938)
ATATGGGTTCCGGTGACGGTTCTCGCTCCAAAGCGGAGATTATGGCTGTTGTTAATGCTCGCATGCCTGGCTTGCGCAACATATACAACAAGTATTTGAAGTTGAAACCCGGCTTTAGCGGCAAGGTTACTCTCAAATTCACCATTGCTCCCGGTGGCGATATTGTAAGCATTTCCATTGTATCCAGCACCACAGGCTATGGCGAATTTGATAACGCTGTTAAGAACATGGTGGCAACTTGGAAGTGGAAGGCTATCAAGAGCGGTAACACAACACCTACTATTCCGTTTAATTTCACTGAATAAAGTTATTTGTTAAAAAAAATGGCGCAATTTTATTGCGCCATTTTTTTTATTTTCTAAATTTTCATCTTGTATGAAAATCACGGCTACGGAATTTCAACTTCTTAGAGATTACATAGAAGAGCAATGTGGAATCTGCCTAAATAAAGACAAGGCTTATTTGCTTGAGAATAGGCTATCTTCTATTATTGAGTTCTATAAATGCAAGGATTTTTCGGAATTCTATTACATTGTGAAAAGCGGTCAGCACAGAGATTTAAAAGACAAGCTTATAGATGCAATGACTACAAATGAGACCTTGTGGTTCAGAGATTCTCATCCGTATTCTATTTTAAGGGAAAAAATTTTGCCGAGTTTTACCCAGGCGGTCAAGGATGGCAAAAAAACACAGATCAATATTTGGAGCGCAGCCAGCAGTACAGGCCAGGAGCCTTATAGCATAGCTATGACTGTGCGTGATTTTTGCATGGGACAAACCATAATCAAAAAAGAAATGGTGAAGATTACTGCAACTGACATCTCCGATTCTTGCCTTGCAAAGGCGAAGATTGGCAAATACGATTCCGTAGCTATGAGTAGAGGCGTTACGCCGGAACAGTTGAATAGATATTTCGTTAAAGATGCTACGGGCAGCCATACAATTAATAGCGAGATTAGAGATATGGTAAAGTTCCAGAAATTTAATCTGCAAGACAATCCCATAGCTTTGGACCCGCATTTCGATTTGATATTTATGCGCTACGTGGCTATTTATTTTAGCGAAGAATTTAAAAAGGGCTTGTACACCAGGCTTGCGAGAGTGCTTATGCCCAAAGGCTTTCTGTTGATAGGTGCTGTAGAAACTCTCAGAGGCGTGAGCGAGGACTTTGAATTGCTATCGCATGCCGGTGGCCTTTATTATCAATGCAAACGTTAAACACGTGCGCTTTCAATGTTGAACAATAAAATACCCTTGCATCCAAGGTCTTGCAATTTATCCATTACGTGATTCACATCTTCGCTTTTTACCATTGCTTTTACCGAATACCAGTTTTTGTTTTGTAATGGAGCTACGGTTGGAGATTCAATGCCTGGGGTTATGGCACAGGCTTGTTCAAGCAGGGTTGTGGGAACATCATATTCCACCATTTTATAGCTCATGGCTAAGAGCTTGCCTTCTAGGCGGCGCATAAGATTGCACACTTCTGTGCAGTCTTGGCGGTTTGGGTGCACAAACAGAGCTGCGTTGCTAAGGAACAGCGGTTCACCTAAAATGCGAAGCCCGGCTTGTTTTAATGTTGTTCCTGTTTCTACAACATCCACAACTGCATCTGCAACTCCAAGCCCAACGGAAATTTCCACTGCGCCTTCCAGCGTTACAAGTTCCATATTCGGATTTTTAAAGTAGTTGCGCACTATGCCAGGGAAACTCGTTGCTATGCGTAAATTTTTGAGTTCATCAATTTTTTGATATTTGCTTTGTTCGGGCACTGCTACGCAATGCTTGCTTGCGCCGAAAGGCAGGTCGAGTATTTTTATCGCAGGGCTCAGAGCTTCTACGCAAAAGTCCAAGCCGGTTATACCGGCATCTATAATGCCGTTGCCAACATACATGGGAATATCATTTGGGCGCAGAAAATAAAATTCAATACCATTAGCCAAGTCTATAGAGCTAAGGCTTTTCGTGGATTTGCTGGCTTTATAGCCACAAGCTTTTAATAGTTCAATAGCAGGCTCGGAAAGCATGCCTTTATTTGGAATGGCAACTTTTATCATTGAGGGTAATTTAGAAATTAAATCACAGACTTCACACTATTGATATAATCCAAAATGTAGAAGAACAGGAATATTAAATCGCTTACCACTATGAAAATAAAAGAGCTCACAACGGATCGCGAAGTTGCAATTGGCACGGCACGTTGGTCGTTTGGAATGCGGGTTCCATAATAGCAGGCGTTGGTTACAATTATTGAAGCGAATATAACCGGTTTTAAAAAACCTACTACAAAATCAAAAGGTCTCAGTGCGACTAGAATCGAATGAAAATATGAACTCCATTCAAGTTGAATTTTGAAAACTCCTTCCAAAAAAAATGTTGCGATCTTTGTGATCAAAAAACCAGTGCCTATTGCAGATAGGCAAAAAAAAGCATTTGCAAGGAGCATAGCCAAAATTCCACCTATGAGCGCAGGCATAATTAAAAATCGTATGCGACATATACCGAGCGTTTCCAGCGCATCTATTTCCGAGTTCACCTTCATGCTGGCTATGCGTGTTGTTAAGGAACTTCCGCTACGGCCTGCAATTAAGAAGCCCGTTAAAATTGGCCCCAATTCACGCACTATGGCAATTACCATTAAGTTTCCGAAAAAATTTCCGAACCCTACTTTGGGCACAAGACCTGCAGTGTTTATTATAAGCACTGTTCCCAGAATTGTGCCGACTATGAGTATGAGCGGCAGAGATTTTATGCCTATGTTGTAAATATGTGAAATTATTTGATGAAAATCTATGCGTCTGTTGCCTTTGCCGGAAAAAAGCGAGCGTATGGACAGGAATAAAAGTGATAGCAATTGCCCTGCATGCGATCGCAAAAACCAAAGTCCAAATCTTGTTAAAGTATTGCCTGGCGCTGACGGTTTATACATTTTGAGCCTCAATTAGCAAGGCGTCTATTTCTTTCCACAACTCCGGCAGTCCTTTTTGATTTTTTGAGCTTACGGTGAGCGGATATTGCGGCAGGCAAAAATTTTCCTTTATATTTTTTTTTGCGGCTATAAGTTCTGACTGGTTGAGTTTATCGGCTTTGCTTGCGACAAGGAGCAGGGGAATGTTTGCATTTTTTATTCCGTTTATCGTTTCAAAGTCTATTGGGTGTCCGCCGTGCCGTATATCAAGCAGATATACTATGCCTTTAAGGTCATGCGCTTTTTCCACATAATTTTTTATGCGATTTGCCATATCGTCTCGCATGGTTTTGCTGACTTTTGCATATCCTACGCCGGGTAGATCAACAAAGTAGTATGAATTGTTTACAAGAAAAAAATTGATTTCCCGTGTTTTGCCGGGGGTGTTGCTTGTTTTTACGATCTGTTTTTTAAAGAGCGCATTCATAAGGCTTGATTTGCCGGCATTTGAACGTCCCAGAAATGCAATTTGCGCAATACCTTCGCATGGCACCTGTTTTATGGAGGTAGCACCGAGAGCAAAATTTACGGAGGATATTTGCATTATGAGACAAAATAGAAATTCATCGCTGCATTTATTTTAGAACATCGCTCTTAGCATAAGAGCTACGCCGCCTAAATCCCAGGAATTCAAAATAGCGTTTTTATCACTGGACTTAACTTCAAGGCTCAAATATCCAAGCTCGCCCCAAATAGAGAATCCTTCCCACTCCCAAAAACGATAACCCAAAAATACTCCAAAGCCACTTCCCAAAGGATCAAAATATGCCTTTGCATTACCCCAAGAAGAATAAATTTCCGTACCCGGAAGCATCCAGTAATAGCGCAAAAATAAACTGAAATAATCACCGTTTTTCATTGAAATAAAATCTGGAGAAATCAACAGGCGATACTCCGCAAAAAGAGGAAATGCTTGCAGTGCGTATTCATAGTTACGGCTTTCACCGTGTTTGTCCGTCAAAACAACCAACTCGCTGTTATATACAAACCCTGCGCCCAAACCCACCGAATGCACATCACTGAACTGCCATATTAAACCTGCCATTATTGGAAACGCCAAATTCGCAGTCTGAAATTCCTGCTTTTCCGGTATTATAAAACCTGTAGGATCGGCATTGTAATAATCATTATATTTGACAAACTGGGTGTCTAAAAGCTCTTTGAATTTAGAACGCCCCTTAAAATTTATGAACTGCGCTCCAATCGATGCAAAAAAATGAAGACCCGGCTTTATTTTTGCGGAATCCGCTACAGTCGTATTTACTGTAACTGTGTTTGCCGCAATTGTGTCTGCGATAGCGATATTTATGGTGTCTGCAACAGCCGTATCTGCTACAGTTGCAACAGTTGTATCTACGGCGGTTGTGTCTGCAAAGGCCGCTGCGCATAAGAGCAGGCAAAAAATTATAGCTTTTCTGAAAATCATTTTTCTAGATTACTAAAAATAGGAAATTTTGCGGAGGTTTTATGAACTTGAAAAAACTTTTATCTTGTGTTGGCCTTTCGCTAGCCTTGGCATTAATTTTATCCTGCTCAGATAACAATAGCAATAGTTCACAGGACGATTCAGGCAAGTCTCCAGACGGAAACTGTACAGACGTGCTTCCTAAGGGGAATAGCCCGGTTGAGGCCTATGGCGAATTGAAGGTTAAAGGGAATAAGCTGGTAGGCTCAAAAACCGGTTGCGCAGCAGTGCAAGTCAAAGGTGTAAGCCTTGGCTGGAGCAACTCAGGCTGGGAAAGTGCTCGTTTTTTCAACAGCACGGCGGTTAATGCCATGGTCAGTGACTGGAAAGCCGAAATAGTCAGAGTTCCTATGGGCTATGCGGCCAGCAGTGCCGAAAACGAATGGAATGGTAGATATTTACAGGACAAAACCAATAACATGAAACGTGTTAAAGACGCTATAGATGCTGCCATTGCTAAAAATGTTTATGTGATTATCGACTGGCATGCTCATAATGCCCATGAAAGACCATCAGATGCTATAGAGTTCTTTACCGCAATGGCTCAGACCTATGGCGCAAATGATCATGTTATCTTTGAAATATACAATGAGCCTAAGAATGACCACGGCGGAACTTGGGAAAATATAAAAGCTTATGCGGAACAGGTGATTCCGGTCATTCGTGCTCATTCGGACAATTTGATTTTGGTAGGAACCCGTCATTATTCCAGGCATCTGGAAGATGTAGTCGGGAATGCGTTGACCGATAATAATGTCGGTTATGTGCTGCATTTTTATTCGGAGAATCTCACTTTGGATCGCATCTTGGAAAGCGATGATCCGAGTTCTCCGACTTTTAGAGGTGCTATCACTCAAGCTGTGAATGCCGGTCTTCTTGTTTTTATAAGCGAATACGGAACAACCAATAGCAATGGCGGGCAAGGCGATAAACTGAATTCGCATGATAGCGCACGTACTGATGAATGGATGGCGTTTTTGGATGAACATAAAATTTCGTCCTGTGCTTGGCATGTGAATAACAAAGGAGAAGGCTCGGCCTTTTTCACAACCTCGTTTAATCCTCTTTCGGGGGATTATAACGATAAGGGTTCCATGAAAGCATCAGGCGCATATATTTACGATATGTTAAACGAATGGGCTAGAACCGTAGCTTGGCGAAAGTAATTTTGTAAATTATCGTCTCCAACACGCGAAAGTGGCGGAATTGGCAGACGCACTAGGCTTAGAACCTAGCACCGCAAGGTATGGGAGTTCAACTCTCCCCTTTCGCATAGCATTTTTACCAGGAGAGAACATTGGCTATAAATTGTCAAACAAATATCAGCGAAACTGACGAAAACCATCGCTCAGTTGAATTTACCGTTTCTTTTAGCGAAATGGACAAGCTTTTTGAAAGAAGCATCGGAGAATTTCGCAAACAGGTATCCATGAAGGGCTTTCGTCCCGGACAAGTTCCAAAACAGCTCTTTGTATCACGTTTTGGCGAAGAAGTGTACCACGAAACCGTGGAAAGGGTAGTGAACGGCGACCTCAGAGAAGAACTTGAAAAAATCGTTGAAAAATGGAAAACAGAGGAAAAACTGGAAATAGCAGCTCCTGCCTCGCAAGGCGAGCTTCATGCAGAACGTGGGCAAGACCTCACATACAAGCTCATACTTGCGCTAAACAAGCCTCTAACGGCGCAAGGCTACAAAGACCTTGGGGTCAAAGTTTCCCCGGTGGTAGTTTCCGAAGAAGAGATCAACGAGGTGATGCAGGACGTGCGCAAAAGATTCGCAAAAGAAGGCGAAGAACTTGACTATGCCGTGCTCGGGGCAAAAGACGAAGCAGATTTGAAAGCCAGAATTTCAGAGGATGTTTTTGCAGATAAACAACGTGGTGCTCGCATGAACGCCTTTAAAGAAGCGATGGATAAGGTAATTGAAAAAAATCCATTCCAGGTTTTGGAAGAGCAAATCAAATACACTGCGGAAAAAAGCATGCAGCGGCACAACGAAGAAGAAGAGGTAAAAATTACCGCAGAGCAGTTAGATTCCATGCGTCCTGATGTTATCCGCGCAATTCAAGAAGAGCGTATTTTGCGTTCCATAATAGAACAGGAATCGCTAAAGCCAACTCAAGCTCAAGTGGATGCGAGAATTCAGACAATCGCCGATTCTATGAGAATGGACTTTGCAATGGTTAAAGACACCATGCGCAAAAACGGGCAAATAAACAGAATCCGTGAAAATCTTAAAGTGGAGCTTGCGCAATGCTTGCTCACAGGCGAAACATTGCCTGAGAAAACAGAACCACAGGAGAATGCATGATCATCCCCAGCATTTTTGAAGATACAGGCAGAGGCGAGCGAGCCTTTGATATATATTCCCGTTTGCTAAAGGAACGCATAATATTTTTAGGAGCACCCATTAACGATGAAGTTGCAAATGTGATAATGGCGCAGCTCATTTACCTTGAATACGAAAATCCGCAAAAAGATGTCACCGTTTACATCAACAGCCCGGGTGGCTATATTTCAAGTGGCTTGGCCATTTACGATACAATTCAGCACATCCGCTCAGATGTCGCCACAATCTGCATTGGCGAGGCATCTTCAATGGCGGCCATAATACTCGCAGCCGGCACAAAAGGCAAAAGATTTGCGCTCCCGCATGCACGCATAATGCTTCACCAGCCGCAAGGCTATGCAAAGGGGCAAAGCTCAGATATTCAAATTCACGCAAGGGAAGTTATAAACACTCGTGATAAACTGAATGACATAGTGGCAAAGCACACAGGAAAAAGTACGGAAGAAATAAAACAAAAAACCGACCGTGACTTTTACCTCACACCGCAGGAAGCTTTGGAATTCGGCATAATTGACGAGGTGTTCAAGCCCAGAGACAAAGGGAATACGAAGTGAAAAAAAATCCGGCATCCTGCAGTTTTTGCGGAGCTAACATAGAAGAAGTGGAAAGGCTGGTCAGCGGGCCAGGCGGGGTGGCTATATGCAACAGATGCATTCAAACATGCCACACAATAGTTATATCGGATAAGGATGTAAAAGCGGTGCCTGCGCAATCTCAGCAGGAAGTTTTTTTGCCTCCTCCGTCTGAACTTAAAAATCATTTGGATAAATTTGTGATCGGTCAAGAGACTGCGAAAATTGCGCTCTGCGTGGCCGTATATAATCATTACAAAAGGCTTCATTTAAAAAAATCCCAAAATTTATCGGTTGAAATAGATAAGTCAAATGTTATTTTTGTTGGGCCCACAGGTTCAGGCAAAACGCTTTTGGCGCAGACTCTTGCCCGCTTTTTAAAAGTTCCGTTCACCATAGCAGATGCCACCGTTTTAACCGAGGCCGGTTATGTTGGCGAAGATGTGGACAGCATTTTGGTAAGGCTTTATCAGGCTGCGGAATACAATGCGCAAGCTGCGGAAAGAGGCATTGTTTTTATAGACGAACTGGACAAAATTGCCCGTAAATCCGCCAACCCCTCTATTACACGAGATGTATCCGGCGAAGGCGTTCAGCAAGGGTTGCTAAAAATTCTGGAAGGAACAGTTGCCGCCATTCCTCCTAAGGGTGGTCGCAAACATCCCGAGGCTCCTTTGGTTCATATAAACACTCGTAACATTCTGTTTATATGCGGCGGTGCTTTTGAAACTTTAGACAAAGTAATTTCAAAGCGCATAAATTCCGGCGGCGGCATGGGTTTCGGAGCGGAAGTCGTGTCAAAAAACGAGAGCAAAATAGGCGAAGTTCTCAGCAAGTGCGGGCCGGAAGATTTAATCAGTTACGGATTGCTTCCGGAATTGGTAGGCCGTTTGCCTGTTATAGTCAGCTTGGATGAATTGGACGAAGAAGCTCTGTTGAAAATTCTAACAGAGCCGCAAAACTCTTTGGTAAAACAATATACGGCGTTGTTTGCTATGGATGAAATAGAGCTTACATTCACGCCGGAAGCTTTAAAGGCAGTTGTAAAAAAGACGGTTGAGCAGAAAACCGGAGCGCGCGGCCTTCGCAGCGTTATGGAGAAGATTTTAATGCCTTATATGTTTAATATTTCGCAAGAGCGAGAAAAAACTGTTTTGAAAATAGATGCGAAAATCATTGAAAATGTTTTGAATAAAAAGTAACAGAGGTGTAAATTGTCTGCAGAAAAAGTTGAAACAACCATAAGCAAAGAAGATGCCGGATTTCCTCAGCCCGAATTCGACAAGGGTTTTCCGGTTGTTCCTTTGCAAAAATTCGTAATGTTCCCTCGCATGGGCACAAGGCTGTCTTTTGACAGGCAAATAACCTTGAATGCTCTCAGGCGCATAGAAGATTCCAGAGGTTTTGTGATTTGCCTTTTGCAAAAAAACATAGACTCGGATATTCCAAAAGAAAATGAGATGCATTCTGTTGGCATATTAGCTTATGTAAAAGGTGTTTCCGGTACGCCGAACAATTTGCTTTTGGTAAATTTATTCGGAGTGTTGCCCGTTAATGTGACAAAACTATCCTTGATAGAAAAAGACGGAGAAAAATATTTTTATGCAGATGCAAAGCCACGTTTTTTGGAGTTCAAAGACAAAAAACTTGCTAAGCCTCTTGCGGAAAATTTGCTCATCTCAATGGAGCAGTACTCAAAAACCCGCCACAATCTACCAGACAATCTAAAAGATATTCTAAAAGGCATGCCTCCGGAAGAACGTTGCCTTATAGCCCACAGTTTTTTGAGAATTCCCGATGATGAACATCAAAGCATTTTAGAAAGCGTATCTTTGGAGGAGATGTATTCAAAAATAGATCTGGCTATAAACACCGCTTTGGAAGTTCACAAAATAATATCTCTGAACAGGCAGCAAGTTGAAATAAAAATGCAGCGTTCACAAAGAGAATATATGCTTCAGGAGCAAATCTCACACCTTCAAAAAGAACTTGACGAGATAAATGCAAACGACCAGGATACCGAAAACTTTTCTAAAAAAGCAAAGGAGCAGCACTTTCCGCCTGCTATCAAAGAAAAATTTGACGAAGAGATGTCCCGCTTAAAATTGCTGAACCCTATGAACCCCGAATACACAGTGGTTCGCAACTACATAGACTGGATTCTTGCGCTGCCATTCGGCGTTTATACCGAAGATGTTCTGAATATAAAAAGAGCCACCGACAGTTTGAATGCCAAGCATTTTGGATTGGAAAAGGTAAAAGAGAGAATTTTGGAGCACATAGCGGTTCTGCAAATGGCAGAAAAAATGAAAAACAAAGATGTGAAAAGCCCAATTCTATGTTTGGTTGGCCCCCCCGGCGTTGGCAAAACAACGCTTGCCATGTCCATAGCGAGTGCTATGAACAGAAACTTGGCCCGCATTTCTTTAGGCGGAGTCCACGACGATGCGGAAATACGTGGTCATCGCCGCACATACATAGGTTCAATGCCCGGTCGCATAGTGCAGGCACTTCGCAAAGCCAAAAGCATGAATCCGTTAATTCTGCTGGATGAGATAGACAAGATGTCCAAAGATTTCAGAGGCGACCCTGCCAGCGCAATTTTGGAGGTTTTAGATCCGGAAATAAATACCGAATTTACCGATCATTTTATGGAAGTCGGTTTGGATCTTTCCAGAGTATTTTTTGTAGCAACAGCCAACACTCCGGATGGAATTCCATCGCCTCTTTACGATCGCATGGAAATAGTTCGCATACCGGGTTATTTGCATTTTGAAAAAGAACACATTGCCCGTGATTTTTTAATTCCTAAAATTCTCAAACAGAATTCTCTTTCTGCAAAGCAGTTTCAGGTTTCGGATTCCGCCATTAACGGCATTTTGCGTGAGTACACAAGGGAGGCCGGAGTGAGGGAATTGGAGAGAAAACTTGAAACGATGGCTCGCAAACGTGCGATGGAACTTGTGTCAAGAAAAAAGTTCACGCCGCAAGTCACTCAAAAACGTCTTTCCGCATATCTAGGAGTTCCAGATTTTGCGGGGCCACGTCTTATAGACGAAAAGCGTGCCGGCATCACAACCGGTTTGGCTTGGACACCTGTTGGCGGCGATGTTTTGCATATAGAGTGCATACTTTTGCCCGGCAAAGGCAAGCTGCAATTAACCGGGCATTTGGGTGATGTTATGAAGGAGTCCGCTCAGATAGCGCTCTCTTTGGTCAGAGAACGTGCCAAAAAGTACAAAATTCCGGAAGATAAATTTCGCAAATGCGATATACATCTGCATTTTCCGGAAGGAGCAACTCCAAAAGACGGTCCGTCCGCCGGTATCGCTATCACCATAGCCATGCTTTCCACATTCACAGGCAAATTGATTTCACCTTTTGTTGCATTCACCGGTGAAGTCAGCCTCGTAGGTCGTTTAATATCAATAGGCGGTTTAAAGGAGAAATCCTTGGCAGCGTTGGATTCCGGCGTAAAAAAATTGATTTTGCCAAAAGATAACCAGAAGAATGTGGAAGATTTGCCGGAAGTTGTAAAGAATGGTCTGGAAATCAAGATGTTCACGCATATAGATGAAGTGATAGGGGAATTATTTTAGAGGAAATTCTTGTAGTCATGTAATTTGCTATATTTAACGCATGGTGCGTACGGTTTTTTTATTCTTAGCTATAGCTTTTACTGCCTTTTCTCAAGAAGTCATAAAATTTAAAATACCTGTGGATTCTACAGGTGCATTTATTCCTACAGTTTTACCTCAAAGGCCGGATACCGTGCAAAAACTTGGGCTTGTTGGTAATCGTCCGCTTGATTTGGTGGCTCTATCAGCTAAAGATACCGCAAGTTTTGAGACCTATTCCAAGAGGCTCGCTCTGGTTCAAGACAGCATTTCTGCTACGCATGCGGTTATAGAATTGATAAAAAAGAATGTTCAATCCATGATGCCGGTTCTTGAGCCTAGAAGCGAATTTGAAAAGCAGTCGGAATACGATGAACGTAAAACCAAATGGGACAGGGAATTTTATGAAAGAACTCAGCGTGATACCAAATCGTTCTCCATGCGTTTGACGGAACTTGAAAGGGCAAAAAAGAAGATAGAGGAAAATCAAGCTGCGATGTATAGCTCACTGGTTATAAAATCCATGCCCGATGCCGCTTCAATATGGATTGGCATGGAAGAAATCGGTGCGACTCCTGTTGAATACAACTATTTAATTCCCGGCGCAATAAAACTCAGTGTTCGCAAAGAGGGCTATAATACATGGGATACAACGTTTCAAGCTACACCCAAGGCTAAGTTCATGTTTAATGTGGAGCTGGATGAAAAGAGCATATTCAATCAGGAGAATGAGATTAACTTTGCTCGGTTTTTAACACAGGATACTACGGCTGATGGTTACAGGCAAAGAATAATAGCAATTGAAATGCGCAAAATTCAGGTAGGTGAGGAATTGAATCAGATACAGATAGATTTTGCCAATAGCTATCCGCCACTTAAGCCGCAGCAGCTTGGTGAATCTCCCGGTGATTTCAATAAGAGGCGTGATGCGTGGGCGCAGGGTGGCATGAAACAGGTTGCGGAGTTTCAGCAAAAGCACGAAGCTTATGTGCAAAAGCTTAATCGCTGCATTGCCGTGTTAAACGATTATATTATAGTTGCGCAGAGTATCATTATGAGTGAGCCGGCGATTGGAGCTAAGATAGAACTTGGGGCTTATGATGCGGATAAGGAGCAGTTTGAGCTTGTGGCGCAAGATGGCGCAAACGAAAAGTCTCCGTTTTATTTTACCGGCAAGGTTGGTGTTCCTAGGGATACGGCGAAGGTTATGGATCGTGCCATGCCGGGTTTTGCGGCGAGTTTGCAGTTTATCAACTTTCCTTTTGTGTCGGGTTCTTCTGAGGTGAACTTGGCTATGTCCAGGTTGCAGCTTTCGAGGGGTGGCATGGATCTTAAGGTTGAGGGTTCTTTTAGCGAGATAGAGCAATACAGGCAGGCAGCAGGTTATGCTAATTGGAAACTTCGTGCGGATTCTCTTTTGAGCGGTTCGTTGAAGCCTCAAGGTTTGGATTATGCTTATGCGATGAACAAGTCGGCGACTAAGTTTTCTAAGAGTGAGGGTGGTAGTGGCAGTAGTTTTTTGGGCTGGCGTGGGTGGACCAGGCTTTTGACTTTTGGTGCGGCGGCTGGTTTGACTATGGGAGCAGTGTTTAAGCAGATTAACATTAATGACAGGCTGGATGAGATTGACATATTGAAAGCTGGAGTTCCGCATCCGGGTGTTGCCGCTAACGATGATAAGTGGAAGGTTGATTATAATTCAAAGAAAAAGTCGGTTGAGAGGAATGAGTTGCAGCGTAATCTTTTCGGTTTGGCTGCCATTGGCTGTTTTGCGGCTGGTGGAGTTACATTTTTATTTTAGGAGCGATTTATGAAATTTAATCTTGTTGAATTATCAATCCTGAAAATCCTCTTAATCGTGGGAATCGTGGTTCAGGCATTTTCCTGTTCTGCGGATTTGAAGGATGCGGAGGAAGCTTTGAGGGATGCTCAGGAAGCTCGGTGGGAGGAGAAAGACGATTCGAGCAGTTCGAATGGCCCAAGCAGTTCGAGTAGTCTGCCTGATGGCTATGTGTTATGTTTTAATAGCGTATCGGGTTCGTGCGTTTCTGTAAGTGTAGCTATGTGTGCCGCAACTCACGGCACTCCTGTGGATGTTTGTCCTGCTTCCAGCAGCAGTGTGGCTGTTTCATCCAGCAGCGGTGTTTCGTCATTGTCCAGTAGCAGTTCGGTAATTTTGACTGGTTATGAGTATTGTCAGATATATAGTTCTTGTATTGAGACACCTGAGGTTACATGTCTTATTGCTGGTGGTACGCCTGTTGCTAGTTGTAATCTTACTTGCTCTATGTCAGCTACAACTGGTATTTATGGTACTCGAATAACGCCTGATCCTATTGTTGAGTGCAATGACTTTGTGGTTAGTTCAGGCATAACTTGGACTCCTACAAATTTAATTCCAACAAGTTCGGGAAGTGTAGCTGTTAGCGCAAAGGTTGCTAATTGCAATAATGCAACGGCTATCTGCGGAACGATAGAAGTGCCGGAACCAATCATATTAAGTGAAGATTTTGAGGGAACAGCACCTGGCTGGTATGTGCTTGGCTCCAACATAAATAAATGGTATATAGGTGGTACAAGCACTTATTATTTGGGTTCTAAATCGGCTTATGTTTCAAGTGGAACTGCTTATACTTATAACATTTCATCTACAAGTACATCTAATCTTTACACTACAATTGATTTTCCGCCCTCTACTATAGATTTTACTCTTTCTTTTTGGTATAAGGGAGAAGCAGAAGGTATTTACGATAATATGAGTGTATATTTAATGCCGACGTCAGGAACTACATTAACCAGTGCTGTACCTAATTCATCTTATCTTATCGGAGAATCTCATTATTCAGGTGCTACTTATAGAGATTTCGTCAAGATAACTATACCTTTGCTTGCGGTAACTTATAGCGAAAAGCGATATTATTTGGTATTCCATTGGAAAAATGATGGTAGTTACGGTACTTCTCCGGCTGCTATAGACAACATTGAAATAAAGGTAAATCCATAGGAGAATTTTATGATTCAATTTTACAAACTCGCTTTAATTCTTTTCGCCGTAGCTTTATTTGCAGGCAATGCTTCGGCGCAATGTGTCGGGAAAAAAGTGTACATTAAGTTGCCGGCAGGCTGGCCTACTAATGAAATATGGGTTAAGTCTGATCAAGTCACTAGTCTTCCCTTAACTCAGGAAGGGGCATGGTACACTTTTACTTTTTCAGATAATCATAACTTCGGTAGCGGTAAAAATGTTCGCTTTCATAGGAGCAACTCTGAAGGGAGCGATATTCTGAAAATAACTCCTTCTGGCTGGGACAGGCCTAATATTCAAGATAATTGGTCATGTAATACTTTGCCTGCCGTATCTTATATTTATGAAAGCTTGACTACCCCTGGCATCACCGTGCGAAGCACCGATCCACCTAACGCAAAATTCTTTTACTTTTTGCCTCCATCTGACCCGAAATGGACAGTCGGTGAACCTTATTTGGTTTGGTTTGATGGAGTCAGTATTAATAAGGAAAGGCTCACTTTTGACACTCGTTGCGGTTGGTATAAAAAAATGTGGGCTGATGGAAATGCCCCCAGCGGTCCTGCATGGATTTTTCTGAATGCAGACGGGGACGATAGAATCGGTCTTTATGGCATGGATGAGGAGCCACAGGAATGGGTTGGCGGTGTGCCTACTCCGTTTAACCTTATGGAACAATTTCAGCAAGTAATTGGCGGTTCCAGTGACTTGTTCTTTATACCCGCTAATGGTTCTCCCATGTGGGGTACAACCGATCAAGGCAGAGAAGGAGTTTGCTCATATAACTTTGCCGCAATAATTTATGATACTGATGCTTCTAAAAATTCAAGTTTTTTTCTTGCATCTGCAAGCTCAGCGTCTATTGGCATTGTAAAAGGCATTCCGCAACATACTTTGATTCCAGACGCTCAAGGCGTTCCGAAAATGGCATGGGGTAATCCTTCCGGTGCTGCGGATGGCTGGACTCAACAGAATTTTCTAGATGCCTTCAGATCAATACCGGGTAAAAATGTTAAACGCTGTTATGACATGCCATTTAAACGCAATAGTGATGGTTTGTGGGAATTCAACAGCAATAAACTTTGTGCGAATGGTGTTATGGATCTTGACGGAACTTGCGCCGGCAATGGCGGATATATGGGCGGTTTTTTCCCTCCTGAGTTGCAATATGCCGACGATGAATACTATAGCCAGTGTGCAGCTTGCAATACCAAGTATACAGTAGAATCTTGGGTTCCGCTTAACAGTACAATCAGCCAGTATTGCTATGATAGAGGTCGCAGAGGTACAGGCACTACTATTGCTGGTTGCGGAGCGGAATTTGGTGCAGGTGATTTTATAGATGGTAGTAATCCGGCTATTTGGAATTGGGAAAATCGAATGAGTGTTTCAGGACAGAAGAATGCGTTCTTTTGTTTTGAAACGGCTCCAGCGGAATTTGTTTATAAACCGGGGCAGGAATTTTTCTTTAACGGTGGCGATGATATTTGGGTGTATATCAACAATAAGCTGGTTGTAGATTTAGGTGGTACTCATTTAGCTGCTCCCGGATATGTCAATTTGGATGCGCAAGCTGTTAGCCTAGGCTTGGTTCCAGGCCAGAAATATCCTATAAATGTTTTCTATTGCAATCGTCGTCTAACAATGGCAAATTTTCGTATGGCAATAGACATGTATTTTGAGCAAAAGAACCTTTTTAGTGTTGCCGGCAATACACAACTTGGTGGTGCGAATGTTTGCATTGAAAGTACCAGCTTTTCCGGCACTTGCAGGGACGTTATGGGCGGTGGCACTCCTACCCCAGGCGGCTCAGAATGCGGTCAACAACTCGGCAACATACTGGATTATTATCTGCTATCCCGTAGCGGGCAAAGATTTGATTTGCGTCCGAATGCCCCTCATGGCCAATGCCTTAAAGTCGAAAACGATTTACTTTGCTATGGCGGTATTATTTTGCAAGATTATTTCAGAAATCCTGAAGGTGCGGTAAGTAATGTTGTGACAATCGGTGCTTACACAGATTTAGTCGGCAGTTACAAAATTTATGCAGAAATCAAGGAAAATCTTAAAAGTGAATATCCGAATGCAGAACCGCTGTTTATTGCCTCGATTGTGTCTGGCGAAGAAGATGGCCTGTATTCTCGAGGAGCCGCAAATGGCACGGAAATTTGCTTGAAAGAAGCCGGAGTCAATACTTGCGGAGCAGAACTTGCTCCCAGTCTCTCTTATACTGTAATCACATCCGGCCAAAGCATCCCTATGAACTCCGGAAACCCCAATTGCCTCTGGATAAATGATACTTTTGGAATATGTTACGGCGGAATTGTGCTGAACAATGGAATTATTGGCATAAATGAAAATGGCATAACCGAAAGTATTTTGCAAAACGGCTTTGATATACGTGTTTCCGTGCCGGGATACCCAGCCCTTATCGTATTCACAAACAGGACCACTCCGATTATATCCAAAACTAAAATGCAAATTAGCTTTCAAGACCCAGTATATTACAGCTTAAAAGGCGTATCTCTTGGCAAAGAGATGCCCAAAAAGGCCGGCATTTATATAGAACGCCGCAAAGGCGTAAGTAAAATGATTGTTGTAAAATAAACAGTAGAGACGCAATAAATTGCGTCTCTATATCCACAAATATCGTGCGTATAACAAAAACGCATCATTGAATGTGACGAATATAACATAAAATTGACATTTTTACAAAGAGTTCATTTTTTTTTGCATTTTTTTGAAAAAAAATCTTTTAAAATGCGTCTAAGTAGTATGGACAAAAATAGGAGGTTCATATTATGTTAACTAATGTTGGCGAAACAGCAACAAACCGT
>JGI24695J34938_10001915_pt1 | contig 16800 bp, 9 predicted proteins | sample TergutCo191P3_FD_34938 | JGI IMG/M metagenome (IMG submission 34938)
TAAAAGTATAAAGGGACGCGTAATAAATCAAAGCGCCAGCGTAACCGAGACTAACGCCACAATGGAGCAGATAACAGCTAACATCGGCAGATTAGACGAACTTGTCCAAAAACAAACGTTAAGCGTCTCTCATTCATCGTCCGCGATTGAGCAAATGCTTGCGAATATCCAGTCTGTAACTCAAACGCTTGTTAAAAACATGGAAAGCGTTAATGATCTTACGTCGGCTTCCGAAGTCGGCAGAACGGGATTGCAGATGGTTTCGCAGGATATTCAGGAGATAGCGCGCGAATCTGAAGGACTTATGGAAATAAACTCTGTTATGGACAATATCGCGAGCCAGACAAATCTTCTTTCCATGAACGCGGCTATTGAAGCCGCTCACGCCGGAGAAGCGGGCAAAGGCTTTGCCGTAGTAGCCGATGAAATCCGAAAACTAGCCGAAAGCTCAGGCGAGCAGTCCAAGACAATAGGCATAGTGCTTAAAAAGATAAAAGATTCCATTGATAAAATTACAGAATCAACAGGAAATGTTTTAACAAAATTCGAAGCTATTGATACAGGAGTTAAGACAGTATCGGATCAGGAAGCAAGTATACGAAACGCGATGGAAGAGCAAAGCGAAGGCTCCAAACAGATCCTGGATGCCATCAGTAAACTTAATGAAATAACGCGCGATGTAAAAAGCGAATCATCGGAAATGCAAAACGGAAGCAAGGAAGTAATCCAGGAGAGTAAAAATCTTGAGATGGTTACCCAGGAGATAACCGGCAGCATGAACGAAATGGCGACGGGCACTGAGCAGATAAATGAAACGATAAACAAAGTAAACGAAATATCTGAAAACAACAGGAAAAACATTGAAACGCTGCTGAAAGAGGTATCAAAGTTTAAGGTAGAGTAACGCTGTTTTTTAAAGCTCTGCCTTTTTCTGTCAGATATAAATCACCGGCTTCATAAGGAATTAAAATATTAATAATGCCGTGCGCGTACGGCATTATTGTATAAACATTCCAGATCATTTCAATTCCTGCGCCGTTTAAACGAATTGCGTCAGGCGGCCAAAGATTTTCGCGGAAATAAATATCCGCAGAGTTATCGTAATCAAGATGAGCAGCCATGTTCTTTTGTTTTTTAATTATGTATTCATGCAAAAGCGCGTTGGGAAAAGCGCCGGCAATATCGTCAGCTTTAAGCAGTTTTTCTTCTGCTACATCAATAATTAAGAAATCAACTAATGGTAATCCATGCGCATTGCCAGAGTAATATACGTATTTTTCATGATAAAAAATAATAAACGAATCGTCATCATGAATAATATCATATATTTCATATAAACTGGATTGGTAAAAGTACGGCTCTTCGTAATCATTTAAGAACGGAGGATAATCACTTTCATCAAATTTTATGGTAAATTCATTCTCTGCGTATGCTGTATATTGTTCAAAGTTCTTATTATGGTAAATTAACTTTTCTATTAATTTTGCGATCCTGCCCGAATTTTTTATATTTTCAAGATGAAATCTATATTCAACTCGATGCGTATTAAAGTACATTTTTTCATAATTAAAATCCTTTTGTATAATATCAGCCGTTCCGGTACAGCTGAACAATAAGAAAATTACCGCTGCAAAAATTAATGGCATTGCTGCGATACTAGCCCAAAATTGTAATATTTGTCAACAAATATTAATTTTATTAAAATTGTTGTTGCTTTTTTTTTTATTGTTTGTTATAGTTTAGTTACCGAACGGTCGTTAACTATGGAAAGGTTTTTAAAGGAATGACAAAGGCAGAGATTATAGACGCCGCCTTCAAGGTATGGGGGCGAAATTTTTATAAAAAAACAAGCCTCTCTCAGCTTGCAAGCGAGCTAAAGGTTAGTAAACCAGCCCTTTACCGTCATTTTCAATCTAAAAACGCTCTAAACGCCGCAATGATTGAAAGTTTTTTAGACGATTTTTCGTCCTATGTGCAAAATGACTTTCAAAAAGCGCTGCAAACCGAAGATACAGATGAAGGGATTTCTACCATTATAAGGAGCATTTCAAGCTTCTTCGCCAAAAACGCGTATGCTCTAATTTTCTCCCTTATGAATATTTACGACCGCAACCTTGACGGACGAACCTTTGCGCAAAAATTAAAATCCAGAGGCGCGGACATGGAAACGCTTCAAATTGTAATTCAAAAAAAGTATGAAAGCGGTACAACGCACATCAGGTTGATTTTCGCAACCCTTACCTTTTTTATGTCACATTTTCATAAAACTAAAAAAGCGCTGGAAACCCCTCTCTCTCTTGATGATATAAATAAAATAACTTCCTTTATATGCGCAAAAATTACTCACGGACTAGGTTATTCCGGAGAGAATAGTTTAATAGATTTTGATATACTGGAAAAGAGAATAGAAGCATCCATGCCAAATTATGAACCTGAACCATTTTTTAAAGCTGTCGCGGAAGCTGTTGCCGAGGCCGGTCCGTGGAATGTTTCAATGGATATGGTTGCGAAAAAACTTGGAATGAGCAAGAGCAGTCTTTACGGGCATTTTAAAAATAAAAAAGACATGCTGCGCCGCCTTTTTTTAACAGAGTTTAAAAGAATACTTGAATATTCACGTCAGGGAATCAGCAAGTCCGCAAATTCAACAGAACAATTATTTCTTGGCATTTACTCATACGCTGTTTATCTTCGTTCGCGCCCCGAGATTCTTGTCGCTATGGATTGGATAAGAACACGCAAGCTCGATCTTGGCAAACCAGACAAGAACATGGAAATTTTCAGGCTTTTCGAAGATGTTAATATCGAAAACCTGCAAAACGCGTCCAATGATGAAAAACAGCTTATATCACACTGGATATTGTTTTTATTATTAAATATTTTAATACATCCTTTTGAGCAAGTATCTTTGGAGGCAGTATCATCTGAAAAAAATGAAGATATTTCTAATGAACATAATGGTTCTATTAGGTTATTATATAAATTTATAATTTTGGGGCTTGGAGGCTTTAAACGATGAATAAAATTAAAAAAACTAAATGCCGGTGCGCGAACAGCATGGTAGTGACATTCTGCCTTGCGATGATAATTCTTGTCAGCGCAAATTTGCAGGCGCAGCCGAACTCTCCTTCGGATAGTTCGCGTAACTCTCCTTCGGATGCTCAAGGCAGTTCTGTAAGACGGCTGACCCCTGATGAAGCTGTAGAACTTGCGTTAAAAAACAATTTAGGTCTTGAATCTTCGCGGCTTAGCGTGTTAACAAAAAAACGCGCATCTGATTTGGCATGGAATCAATTAATTCCAAGCATAACAGCGGCAGGCGTTTTAAACAGAAACAATGAAATTGGAAGCACCATTGTTACAATGCCTGTTCCAGGAACCGGAACGCCAGTATCCATGGGAGGAATCAACGGCGTTTTTAATCCGAATTTTTTTGTAAGCGATCCAATCACGAATCCTGAATGGAATATAGTCGGTAATATTCAAATTTCGCTTATGCTCAATGCCGCGTTGTTTGATTATTTTAAGCTGATGAAGAGAGATTATGAAACGGGCATAATAAGTTACGAAAAAGCGAAAGCGCAGCTTGAACGCGACGTAAGAAAAGCGTACCACAACATGCTTCTTTTGCGGGAAAATATCGCGCTTCTTCGCGGAAGTTTCGCGAACGTAGAACGGCAGGTGAACATGGCGCAGGCAAATTATAACGCGGGTCTCGCGCCGGAACTTACAGTATTACAGGCGCGCGTAGCAAGAGAAAATATGCGCCCCATGATCGATCAGGTTGAAAACGGACTAACGCTTTCAATGGCGCAATTTGCGATGTTCCTCGGTATAGATGTTAACACTCCGTTTGAGCTTATTCCGCTTCAAAGCTCCATCAACTTTATTTCTCTTGATGTAAAAGAAATGATTACAAGAGCGGCGGCGGGGAAACCTGATATTCAGGAATTAAAACATACTATATTAATGCTAGAAAGTTCGCGCAGAATGCAGCTATTGGCTCTCACTCCGAGCATTCAGTTAAGCTGGAATAATAATTCTGTATTTATACGCGATCCCTGGAAAGACTCATGGTTTAACGGCGACGACTGGAAACATTCGGGCGCTTTTTCAATTACATTCGCGCTTCGTCTTCACAGTCTAATACCCTACAGCCCTGATTTTCAAGGAGTAACAAAACTTGACGACCAGTTAAAAACAGCGCATATCGGGCTTGCGCAGATGGTTACGGGAACTGAAATAGAAGTTCACAACATAGTTCTTTCACTTGAAAGAACGCGCATAAACGCTGAAGCGCTGACTCAAACAGTCAGGTTAGCTGAACAATCATACCGTCTTACAGAACAGGCGTATCAGGCAGGCTTACAGGATTATTTTCAGGTGCAAAACGCCGAGCAGTCATTGCGGCAGGCGCGCGTTCAGCTTTTAGAACAGCAGTTTAATTATCTTAACGGTCTTATAGACCTTGAATACGCAATAGGCGTTCCATTCGGAACATTATCAAAAAGGAGTGATTAATGAAAAAATCATCAAGGGTTACATGTGTTCTTCCAATACTGTTAGCTGCATTAATAGTTGCCTGCGGTAATAATGAAGAGAAAAAAGACGGCGCGGGCGCGGAAGGACCGGTTTTTGCCGTAAACACAATTTACGCCGCGCAGGGTCCGATTCAGGATTATATTACATTTTCAGGCGATATAGTTTCAGGTTCTACAATAGATGTTTACCCTGAAGCCGCGGGAAAAGTAACTGAAGTGTATGTCTCTTCCGGCAGAAGAGTTAACAGGGGCGACAGAATCGCGTCGGTCGATCCTTCGCGTCCGGGAATGACGTTCAGGCAGAATATCGCGACAGCTCCAATCAGCGGAACAATTGTAATGGTTCCGGCGCAGGTTGGAATGACAGTATCTCAGGCAGTTCCGCTTGCGCGTATTTCAGGCGGCGCGGGTCTTGAAATAAAAATAAACGTGTCTGAACGCTTCATTTCAAGAATCGCCTTGAACCAGCCCTGCGAAATAAGGTTAGACGCGTGGCCCGGCGAAGTTTTCAAGGGAAGCGTAACCGAAGTCGCTCCGACTGTCGACATAGCTTCGCGCACAATGGAAGCGCGCATAATTGTAAGCGACTCATCCAACAAATTAAAACCGGGGATGTTCGCGAAGGTAAGCGTTGTAACAGAAGTAAAAGAAAATATTGTAAAAATACCGTTATCTGCAATTATCAGCAGATTCGGCGAACAATATATATACATTGTTGAAAACAATCCTGAAAAACCGGATAGTTTTATAGTTAAAAAAAGAATTGTTACTACGGGTATTTTAATTGACGGCATTGTAGAAATAAGAGAAGGACTTTCTCCGGGCGAAGAAGTTGTAGTAAGAGGGCAAACGCTGCTTGATGACAACTCTAATGTGAATGTCATTGAACGACTCAATACAATAAAGGATGAATAATCATGAGTATGGTAAAAAGCGTCGTTGAACGCCCGACTACAATTTTCATTATATTCGCGCTTCTAATAGGGCTTGGTCTTTTCGGAATGGTAAACCTCCCTATCGATCTGTACCCTGAAATTACTTTCCCGATGATTGCTGTCATTACTTCGTATCCGGGAGCGGGGCCTGAAGAAGTAGAACGATCTCTTGCGCGTCCTATGGAGGCCGTTTTTTCAAGCGTCTCGGGACTTGAGAAAGTAAATTCCATTTCGAGCAAGGGAAGCAGCATAATACTTTTACAATTTACGTACGGCACGGATCTTGCCGACGCGTCAAACTCGGTGCGTGACTCGCTTGAACTTGTAAGAAATTATCTGCCGTCAGGAGCGCAAACGCCCATGATCATAAAGGCAGACCCTTCCATGATGCCTATCATGGGTCTTATGATTACATCGGACAGACGCACTCCTGAAGAGTTACGTGAAATCGCGGAAGACACAATCGTTCCGCGCATTGAACAAACGCCGGGTATCGCTACAGCTTCCGTTGAAGGCGGCAGAGAAAAAATAATCCGCGTAGAAATACCGCAAAGCCGCCTTGAAGCGTACGGTTTGACAATATCGCAGATACAGCAGATGATATACGCGCAAAATATTCAGACAGCCGCAGGAACAATAACGGAAGGCGGAATGTCCTACATACTTACAACAATGGGCGAGTATACGTCGCTTGAAGAAATTAAACAGACGGTTGTTACTTACAAGGGCGGCGGTCTTGTCGGCATGCAGGTAGAAATGCCTAAGCAGATATTTTTACGCGACATTGCGGATGTATATGAAGATTACCGCGATGAATCAAACACTGTATATGTAAACGGCCAGTCCGCAGTAACATTGTATGTACAGAAACAAAGCGGAAAGAATTCCGTGCAGACCGCAAAAGAACTGCGCGACAGACTGGATAAAATCAAGCGCGATCTTCCTCCTGATATAACGCTTGAAGAAATTTTCAATTCTACAAATATTATCGAGAACTCGTTAAATCAGGTAACAAACACCGCTCTCTCAGGCGCGTTCCTCGCTGTTTTTACGCTCTTTTTATTCCTTCGCGCGAAAAAACCGACTATAATCATCGGCATCAGTATTCCGGTTTCCGTTATTATCACAATGCTTTTAATGTATTTTGCGGGACTTACTCTCAATCTCATGACAATGTCGGGTCTTATTCTCGGTATAGGCATGTTGATAGACAATTCAATTGTTATTCTTGAAAATATTTACAAATACCGCGAAAAAGGCGCAAAACTAAAGACCGCGGCGATTCTCGGCACATCGGAAATGATAACAGCCATCACAGCTTCCACGCTGACAACTATCTGCGTATTCGCGCCTCTTGTAATGTTTCAGGGGCTTCTTGAAACAGCGGGCGAAATGTTTTCAGGACTGGCTTTTACTGTTGTAATTTCTCTTGGCATCTCTCTATTCACGGCGATTTTTCTTGTGCCAGCGCTTTGCAGCCATTACCTTCCCATTGTTACGCGAAAACAAGTTCCTCTTAAAGGCAAAATGGCAGGCATTGATTCAAAGTTTGAAAAGTTTTTTATCTGGCTTGAAAACAAATATAAAAGCGCCGTTAAAAGAGTGTTAAACCATAAACTGATTGTCATTGTTTTTCTTTCCGCTCTTTTAATCGGCAGTATCCTTTTAATTCCTGTAATCGGCTGGGAATTTATGCCGCAGCAGGAAAGCGACAATGTGAGCATAACGGCGACGCTTCCCATGGGAACGGCTCTTCATGAAACTGAAGCTGTATTAAGGCAGCTTCAATTGATTGTAGAAAAAGAAATTGAAGGGTACGATACTTTAATTCTGCGCGCTGGATCGGGAGGCATGATGGGATTCGGCGGAAGCAGCAGCCATTCAGGATCGCTTCGAATCAATCTGCCTGAATATTCAAAACGAATAGAAACCGCAAACGAAATTGAAGATAAACTGCGTCCGTATTTCGACCAGTTCCCCGGAGTTATGTTTACATTCGGCTCAGGCGGAATGGGAATGGGAATGATGGGCGGAAGCGCTGTCGATATAATTTTACGCACTGACAATCTTGTAAAAGGCAAAGCAATGGGAGAGCGCATCGCGTCTTTATTAAGTGACAGACTCGGCGATTATATAGCGGAGCCGTCTGTTGATTTAAGAGACGGTCTTCCTCAATATGAAATAGTTATAGATCGCGCGAGAATGTACGCGCTTGGTCTTAACGCTCTGACTGTCGGCAATGAAATTAAAGCCGCCGTAGACGGAGTGACCGCGACAAGATTTAAATCCGGCGGAAAAGATTACGATGTAATTTTAATACTCGCGGAAGCGGATCGCAACACGCTGCCGGCTCTGGATCAAATTTTTATAAACAGCCAGCTCGCGGGAAGAGTTCCGCTTTCAAGTTTCGTCAGCTATCAGGAAGGAACAGGTCCTCTTTCAATTAACCGCGAAGAGCAAAGCCGCGTTATTCACGTAACGGCGTCGGCGAAACCGGGAGTAAAAACCAATCATTTGCAGGAAGAAGTGGAAGAACTTATAAGGTCTGAAATTCCTGTGGAAGATGATATAACAATTCAATACGGCGGCGCCAACACGGAAATGATTAAAATATTCGGACGCTTTGTATTAATATGCATCATAGCAATCTGTCTTGTTTTCGGAATAATGGCGAGTCTTTTTGAATCATTCCGCTCTCCTTTTATTATCATTTTAACAATTCCTCTTTCTGTTGTCGGAATTGTCGCGATATATTTAATCACAAACACAATCTTCAATGTGCTTACAGCAGTCGGTCTATTGGTGTTAATCGGAATTATAACAAATAACGGCATCATTCTTGTTGATTACACAAATCTTCTTCGCAAAAGAGGTTACGCGCTTAATGACGCAATCGTAGAAGCCGCGCGAAGCCGCCTGCGCCCGATATTGATGACAACTGTCACCACAGTTTTGGGACTTGTGCCAATGGCATTCTTCCCCGGCGAAGGAACAGAAATTGTAGCTCCTATCGGAAAAACCGTTCTTGGCGGACTTTCATTCGGCACATTGATGACGTTATTCCTGATGCCTACTGTATACGCGGTTTTTAATAAAAATTCAGAAAAGAGAGCGTTAAAAGCCCAGGAGAAACGCGATAAAATAGCCGCAGGCGAAGGCCGCGCTAAAATCAAAAATGTTACAGTTGTGGAGGAAGCATGACAAGGTTAGAAGTAATTGCGAATCGTTCTGTAGAAGAAAATATCCTTGAAGCGTTTGCAAAAGAGGGTGTCGCAAAATTTTATACAAAGATTCCAAACATTTTAGGAATTGGCGCCTGCGGTCCCCGCATGGGTGACGCTGTCTGGCCTGAAGAAAATTTTTCGCTTATTATTTGGTGCGAAGAAGAAGAAGCGCAGGGAATTCAGCGCGCTGTTAAAAAGGTAAAAGAAAAATTTCCCGGAGAAGGCATTAAATTATTCGGGATTTAATTAATTGGGGGTTAGCGATAACCCCTAAACTAATTCACTGTCCATTTTAGCCTGCAGGCTTTGCTGAATATACTTTCGAATTTTAACGCGGACATCAGAGTCAACCCGCTGAGTGAATAAAAGCACGTAAACAACCTGTCCGTTTTCTACGCGCGCGCCGAAAATGACCGCTTCAACATTAAGAAGAACGGATTGAAGACGAAGCTGTATCGCTTTATGAAGCGTATTTTTCTTTAACACAGGATCCTGATCAAAGACGCATGAAATGCCGACGACGCTCACATCCCTTATTACGCCGTTAATAAAATCGTTATTAAACGGCATATTAATTGTGGCGTTCGCTTCTTTCTCAACAGACGCGCGAAGATATTTCCGTCTTCCCTTCGCGTTTATTTTATCCAGCACTCCAAGTATTATATCAGGAGCTTTGCTCATATCAACTTTTAAAGTTAAAAACCCGCAGGAAATATGCAGCTTGGATATGTATTTTTCTTTTAATTCTTCGCTTGAATTTGATGAAAGCACTCCGATCCTGATGTCCGGAAGCGTGTTGTATATGGTTAGTATCCATTTTTCCCATTCGGTTTCAGACTGACCTTCGTCAATATTTATGTAGACAATAGAGTCAGGGTAATTTTTTAAACCGCGAAGCAGCCGCCCATGATCCCTGGCTGCATATACTTCGTACTCCTGCTGTGTCAGCTCTGTAATAACCTGATTTACTACCGAAGCCGTAGGATACACAAAGAAAATTTTCCTGCCGGTGAGGGATAATTCTTCTGTATTGTTGGACGCTGTATTATTTTCGCCGCTCATAATTTATCCAGTAATTTTATTTGATGCCGGTTAATTCCATTTCAAAAACCAGAAAACTGTTTGCCGGAATTACGCCGCCGACAGCCTGATTTCCGTAGCCAAGTTCAGGAGGAATAATCACAAGTCTTTTTTCGCCTACCCTCATATCTAAAACAATTTCATCCCATCCTTGAATAACTCTGCCTGTTCCTGCCGCGAACTCAATCGGTGCGCCTCTTAAAGAGGAATCATCAAAAACTGTTCCGTCAAGAAGTTTGCCTGCATAATGAACGCTTACGGTTCTTCCCGACGCGGGTTTCGCGCCCGTTCCCTGTTTCTGAATGATATAGCGAATCCCGGAATCGGTCATCTGCGTATTGGGATAATCCGCGTTAATTTTTTCGATATCAGCCTGACGCTGCGTCTGCGATACTCTGTCAGCGTCCAAGGTAATCTGGCGAAGCAGTCTGTCAAAATTTTCCTGATCTGCTTTAAAGGAGGAAGCTTCTTCTCCGTTTCGGATTATTGTAATCTTTTCTATTTTATCGCCCTGCTTTGTTGTGTTGACAATGTTTTGTCCCTGAACAACATAACCAAAAACCGTATGCTTTCCGTCAAGATGCGGCGTTGGCACTATAGTAATAAAAAACTGACTGCCGTTAGTACCGGGTCCCGCGTTCGCCATTGAAAGAACGCCGGGTCTGTCGTGCATTAATTCAGGAACAATTTCATCGGGAAATCTGTAGCCGGGACCGCCCATGCCGTTCCCCTGAGGACATCCGCCCTGTATCATAAAATCCTGCCTGTCCCCGTTTGCTGTAGATATAACGCGGTGAAAAGTCAAGTCGTCATAAAAAAGCCTTCCGCGGTGGTTATTCATTTTACCTTCAGCCAGCGCGACAAAATTGGTAACAGTAAGCGGCGTTTTTTGGTATTCAAGACGAACGATTATATCGCCGCGATTCGTCGTAATCTTGGCAAAGAGTCCGTCGCCGAGATTTTGATTCTGAGATTCCGCTTTACAAACAGTACACATCAATAAAACCGCCCCGATTAATATATTTAAAGCAATTCTTTTGTATTTCATAGGCTGATTATAGCAGATTTCCTTTTTTCTGGCTAGTGGTTTTTCCCGCCGTTTAAGAACCGTTTATCTTTCAATTGAAAAGGAAATTTCTTCCGTTTCGCCTCCGTTTTGAACTTTTAAAGTATTTAACCCCTGTATCCTGGGAAGAAAAAAAACAAACGGCCTGCTAACAGAAAACATATTACCGTTGTGTGTTACGTGCAACTCATTGTTTTCGCCGCCAATAACTTCCACAGGGATTTCATCTACGCCTATCCCCTGACTTGAAAGATACACAAATCCGCCGCGCGGATTAATAATTTCCAAAGGACGCGAAGCGTAATCAAGCGAACCCTGCCTTACATATGAGTTAAACCATGTTTGATATTCAGCGGGATAAATAGTTTCGCTTCTTCCGTTCACTGTCACATGCCAGGTGCAGTCTGCTCTGTTTTCATCAGGCGAAATATATTCATTGATTACGGAGAGACACGCTTCCACGGGATTCATTCCCGAGACAGCGCATATTCTTCTTGTGTAAAAATTTTCAGGAACCGGAAAATCAAGAGGAATATTCATTAAAGACCCTTGTGAATAATCCGCGTTCACGTTATGAAGAGCGTTTAAAGTGTCACGCGCGATCATAGCAGGCAGAGAACTTCCTGTTTTATCATGTATAGTTTCTCCCGTAAAATTTCCCATCCATACGCCTACTGTATAATGCGTTGTAGCGCCAAGAGCCGCAATGCTCTGATACTGATTTGCCGTTCCTGTTTTAAAAATAGCGGGAAACGACGTCCTGAAATTTCTTCCTGAGCCAAAAGCAAGAACTCTCGCGTTTGAGTCAGACAGAAATGAACAAATAAGCCTTGCCGTGTCGCTGTTATAAATTCTTTTTCTTTCATTTTTACCGCCTGCCTTATGCAGATCATAGACAACCGGCAAATAAATACCGTCACGCGGAAAAACGCTGAAGGCTCTTACAAGCTCTAAGAGACTAACAGGCGCATTCCCGAGCGCAAGCCCTAATCCCGCTTCCTGCGCGGATTCTTTTATTGAACTGAAACCTATATCAAGAAGTTTTTGCGTATAATTTCTAACTCCTAATCTGTAGAGAAGATACACAGCCGGAATGTTTAAACTGGAAGCAAGAGAAGCCCTGAAGAGCATGGGACCGTTAAAACGATCGTTAAAATTTTTCGGGATGTAAATTTCACCTTCCCCGAATGTCATCGGAATATCAGCGATTACGCTTGTTGGATTAAAACCTTTTTCCAATGCCATCGCGTATAAAAAAGGTTTCATGCTGCTTCCCGGCTGGTTTAAAGCAAGCACTCCGTCAACCTGTCCCGCCGCGTTTTCGTTGAAAAAATCAGCGCTTCCAACCCAAGCCAGAATTTCCGCTGTTTTATTTTCAATAACCAAAACCGCTCCGTTAGTGATGCGCGAATTATATAACATTGACACGCTGCCCGCGATAATATCCTCAAGGTAATTCTGAAGAGCAAGGTCTATAGTTAGATGCATTTCTCCTTTTATTTTCGCAGATGATGAGCCTTGCGCGTTAATAAAACGGATAAGATGAGGAAGTTCAAATGGATACTGAAAACGGCCGGCGGAAGAAAGAGCGTATTGAAAATCTCTTTCATCAATATTTGCAAGTAACGGCCATTTTTGCGTCATTTTTTTATTTTTGACGAATCTTTCGTGCAGTTTCTGCGCCGCTTCAATGCAGGCTTCAGGATTATCAAGCGGATTATAAAGATTCGGGCGGCGCGGAATCACTGCCAGGCAAAAAAGCTGCGACGGCGAGAGCGCGGATAATTCCTGTGCGAAAAACGCGCGCGACGCTGATGCCGCTCCTTCAGAACTGAAACCGAATGGAAGCGAATTAATGTACATCTCAAGGATTTCATTTTTTGAATAACGCGTTTCCAGGCGAAGAGCGTTAAACATCTCTCCTATTTTCTGGAATATTGTCTGTTTACGCGGCGGCTGATTCGTTTCTCTTGAATTATCAGAAATAATTCGCGCAAGCTGCATTGTTATTGTTGAAGCGCCGCTTACTCTTCTTCCCTTGGTAATATTCTGATAAAACGCGCGCATAACAGAAAAGACGTCAACGCCGCAATGCTGATAAAAACGCGCGTCCTCGGCGAACACAAAAACATCTTTCACCTGCTGGGGAATCTCAAGCGGTTTTTCTCTTCTAAGACCGTCTTCCAGAGACGTTATCTGCAATAACATCCCGTAACGATCATAATAACGCACGCTGTACGGACGCTGCTGGAACCGTTTTAAATCAGAATAAGGAGAAAATTTTAAAAACAGCCAAAGTAATATAAACACAGCGCTGATGACAATGACTATTTTAATTATTTTATCCAACATTTTATGTTTAAATATCATTTCTTAAAAGTGAGGAGTGTGGAGTGAGAAGTGAATAGTAAAAACTCCTCACTCCTCACTCGTCACTCCTCACTCCTACCTCCTCACTCCTCACTCCTACCTCTCCTCTATTCAATTGTATAAATAAGTCCTTTGCTTCTGCCGAAGATTTCAGGTTCATACATACATTCCGCCTGAACAGGCGGCGTCGGATACACTCCCCTTCTTGCCGTGCGGAAAAGGAAACTTACTGTCGTCTCTCCCCTGTAAAACTGATTCCAGAAATATTGAATCTCGTTATCCATTATCGCCTGATAACTCAACCATGACGTTCTCCTGTAGTCGGCTCTTGGCTCATTTCCTCTCGCTCCGCCAGCTTCATTATAGGAAGCCGTTGTCACAAACGCCATGTCTAGAATTTCTGCTCCTGAAGGAACCGGCACCCTAAGCGCAAGATATGTGCGATCTCTTGTTGAGGACACTCTGACCCTAGCGCGGTATGTTACGCCGCTTTTTAAAGCAATTTGACCCTGCGAAACAGAGCCTCCCCGTGAAACAGCGCTTGTAATTTCTTCGCCTGTTTTAACATCATATATGCTTAAGAAAACGCCGACGCCTTCATCGCGGAACGACAAAAGTTCCGAAGGAATCGCGTAACGCAGCGAGGCTGTATAGTAAAGGTTTCCTCTTCCGCTTCGCGTAAAGTTTAACTGTTGCATTTTGTCTCTTGTTAATCCCGCCATTTCAGGGCTGCCGAAATCAAAAGTACCGGTAACAGGCTTGGCGCCAAGACCCCTAAATGTCCCCTGAAGAAGCTCGGTTGCACCTAACGAAATATTTCCCCTGACATTAATGGCGGTTAAATTCTCCGCTCTAATTAAAGCGTCAACGGCGGAGAGAACGCGTACAGTAACCGCCGTGCTTGTCCAGTATCCGCTGCTTGATCTCTGGTATTCCAAAAGCGCGAACAGAAGCCGCGTGTTAACGTCTTCGCCCGGGAATTGATCCGCAAAAAACTGTAAAGTGAGAGCGAGCTGTTCTATTTTACCGCCGTAATAACTGTTGCGGTATCTTTCCATAGGATCGTTAATATCCGCGCCTCTTGCCGTAAACCGGATCAAGTTACGCAGGCGCTGCGCGATGTTTGCCGCGTCATCTTCGCGATCCATCGCGCGGTACGTCATACCTGCCATCGCAAGAACGGAAATATCAACATTATCGCGGCTTAAAATTTCAGCTAACCGCGACGGATCAACTCTTTCTCCGAGAAGAGCCGTGACATATAACATATAGACTTGCAGGTAAGACTGATAAACGTAATCAGAAGAATCCGATCTCCACCTCTGCATATTTTGATATTCGCGGTTTAGAAAATCAGTAAGCGCTTTTACATTTAAAGAAGAAGGAATATTGATGTTTTTTGCTTTTGCGACGGCAATAATATGCGCAATCCTCAGACTGACATAAAAATCTGCTCTTGTATCCGAAGGCCAATACGGGAACCCTCCGTTTGACAGTTGAATTTGACCCCACGATCTTATTTCATTTTCAACAACACGATGCGGATTTGATACTTCAGATTTTATGCTTAAAGCGTCAAGATATTCGCCGAAAACAACCAGAGGCATTACAGCCGAGCTTCTCTGTTCCATACAGCCGTACGGATAGCGGAAAAGGTAATTAATCGCCGTATCAAGCAGACTCAGCCTTGTCGCGTCGAGAGTTAATGTTAAACTTCCGACATTGTTATCTGCAAACGACGGAAGCACCAGTCCTTCGCTTGCGGTATCGGCTGAAATCGTTCCTGTTGTCGTAACGGTTTCCATAACAAAGGGGTGTTCAATTAATATTTCGCGCACAAGCCGTTCATTTAAAACCGCGGAATTAACTGTAAAGTTTAGCGTAACGTACCCGTGCTTTTTCCCCGCTACATCAAAATAAACAACAGCGTTCTCGCCGCTTCTGACTGTCACGCGCCTTTCATTAACTCCGTCAACAAAAGCCTGACCTGCGGTTTTATTCAATCCGCTTGATCTGTCATTTGGAAGAGGAGATCCTATGTCAAGCTTTACAGTCACAGTATGAGCGGATGAATCCAGATTTGTAATAAGCACGCCGACTTCCGCGGTATCGCGGTCACGAAGGCGGCGGGGGACTACCTCGCGCACATTCAGCCTGTTCTGCGCCGCGATTTCACTTTCCTTGAGAGCGAAAAGATCGCCGCGCACTCCAAACACCGTTACGCGGTATGTGGTTAGATTATCAGGCAGCTTAAATTTGCACGTAACCTTGCCGCTTGAATCTGTAATAAGCATGGGCTGGAAAACAGCGGTTGGATTAAAATCCTTGCGCTCTTCCATTTTACTTTCTTCTTCAGAGTCGCCGCCCATTCGGCTTGCGATATTGTAAGTGACAGGATCCATCAGCATGGAACGGGAATCGCCGCCCGCCGCGTAAAGAGGAAAGAGACTGTCACTGTAGAAATGATTTATAGGATCGGGAACGCGGTAGTTGATTAAATCCAGAACGCCCCTGTCTACCGCCATAAGAGAAAGTTCAGCGCCAGGAAGCGGTTTCCCTTCTCTTGTTGCGGTCAGAGTCATAGTTACTTCCTCTCCCGGGCGGTAAGTAACCTTGTCAGTTTGAACGCTTACAGAAAAAGCTTTGGCGCGGGGATTCACATTAAGCCTTGTTACGCCGTAATAGCCTTTTGGTTTGTCAAGATCAGGAGTTCCGTAATCGTGCGAAGGAGGACCTGAACGAGTCGAATAAGAAGAGACAGACACATAAACAACAGGTATATAGTTACGCGCAATAGGGATATCTATTACGGTAACGGATTCCGCGAAGTGCCTTACTTCTTCCGTGAAAATTCCTTCTCTTTCGACTGTAATAAGGTAGTAACCGGAAGGAAGAGCGCTTTGCAGCAGAACTTTCGCTGTCTCTCCGGGTTCATACATATCCTGATCAGGAACAAGACGCAGTTCTGTCGGATTATTCATATTCCAGTAACCGCCTGATCCCGTAACATAAAAACTCATTTCCGTAAGAGCTGTTCTTCCTTCTCTGTCTTTTGACGTTACGCGAAGAATATGATAACCGGCTTTGGACGGTTTCACATTGATCATGCCACCTGCGGTATTAATATTTATCATTTGAACGCTGTCAACAATCTGAACAGAAGTGTATTCATCCGTTATATAACCGCTTACTCCTCTCTGCTGAGTGCGCCGCCATTCTTCCCTTATAAGCTCAACTTTTATCTGCCTTGCTCCTTCGCCTGTCTGAAGGAAAAGACTGTTATCTGACGTTTTTTCACCCGCTGTGTTAACAGTAATATAGTTACAGTTAAATTCCTGGCCGGATCGGACAAAGCCGCCTGTTCCCCTGTACAGCCCGATATAAAAACTCGCAGGATGAGCAGTAACAGACCTGTAAGCGGTTACCATTTGATTTCCAATGTCTGTAACTCTTGCCTCAGCCTGATATGTATACGGCGCGCCTATAACTTTACTGCCGCCTGTCTTCTGGCTGAGAGACGCGTTCCCCTGTCCGCCGAGAGTTCCGCTTGAAGACGCAATATGGCGTTTACTGTCCCATGCCTG
>JGI24695J34938_10001919_pt1 | contig 16777 bp, 12 predicted proteins | sample TergutCo191P3_FD_34938 | JGI IMG/M metagenome (IMG submission 34938)
TTTTTTCCAAGCCGTCCCGGCATAAACGACAGCTCAACAAACGGCTTCATACCCGCCGCTAGCACATTGTCATACGCGACGCCGATATTCAAAAAATTGTAATTCTTAAAATGTTTCGCGCGCCCGAGATTGAGGTAGCTGTCCGCGCCCTGATACGCCTCCATACACTCGTCAAAAATTCCGTGAAAACGCACTCGTTCGATGCCAAGTTCTTTTCGCGTATACTCAAGCTGTTTGGTGTAATCAGTCCGCAGCGCGAGAACCGCCTGCCCTGAGCCGACGCAGAATTGCCAGTGTTTGTTATTCGCGATTCGTTTTGTTGATTCTCTAATTTCAAACTTATACATTATTTCTCCTCCATAAAAATTAAATTAATCGCGCCGCGAGGGCTGCGGAGCAAAATAATTATTTACCGCGTATCTGTAATTTTCCATCAAAAAAGATATAGCCTGCTTCGTTATGTTCGCGTCAGGGCACATCTGATCAAACGCGTGGAAACAGCCGTCAAAAATTTTATAATGAACGGGAGTTCCGGTTTCTCTTAACATATTTATGAATGAAGAAGTTTCATCGCGAAACGGATCGATGCTTCCGACAAAAGAGCAGGCTGGAGGAAGCCCTTTGTAATTTTTCGCGCGGGCGGGAACCGCGTACGCGGGAATATCGCTCTTGCTGTAATAATCGCCAAGATACAAACGCCACGCGCCTTCATTAAGCGCTGAATTCCAGACAGGCGCGTTGTTATCTGTCGAGGAGGGAGTCAGCCGATCATCAATCATCGGGTACAGGGGCATTTGAAAAGCAATCGCTGCTTCCGCTTTGTCGCGCGCGTACATTGAGAGCGCGGCGGTAAGTCCTCCTCCCGCGCTTGTGCCGCCTATAAAGATTTGATCGGATCTCATTCCGAAGGATTCACCGTTTTCCTTAAGCCAGAGGAGCGCGGCGTAACAGTCTTCAAGAGCAGCGGGGTAAGGTTTGTCAGGCGATAATGTATAATCGGGAGCGACAATTACCGCTGTGTTTTCCAGCAGGAATCTTTTATAAAAGATATCATCCTGTTCCGGTATGCCGAACGCGTATCCGCCTCCGTGAATCCATAAAAGTCCCGCGACGTTTTCCTTTTTTTTCTTCGGCGTATAAACGCATAAGCGCAGCCTGCCGCCAGAAGGGCTGATAATGCGTTTTTGCGCATAACGCATCCCGGGGCTGTGATGTCCGCGCAGCAGCCTGCACGATAATTTCATCAGTTTTATCTGCCTTAAAGAAAAGGTTTGTGATGTTTTTATTGACTTTGCTTTTTTTCGAATGTCAGGATGAATCATATCAGGCGTTATTTTTGGCATTTTACGTCCCTCCTAATAATCTACAAGTGTTGACAATTTCTTTATCAATTTGTAAAGTAGTAGCCGTATTATGTCAATCCGCAAATTATCAACAAATGTATGTTTATCAACAAAATCCAGAAATTGTTAAGGAGTTTAAACGCTTTATGGAAGTAAAAAAGACGAGGAAAACAGACCGGCGTACAGTTTATACGAGAAAAATTATTAAGGATACTCTTATTGGTTTATTGGATGAAGGAACTCACGCGGAGAAAATTACAGTCTCGCGGATATGTAAAATTTCGCAGATTAACCGCTGCACATTTTATCTGCATTATTCCGATGTTTACAGCGTTTTGGGAGAACTGCAAAAGGAAGTCGAGGATGTTCTTACAAAGTGCGTTAACGCTTCTCTATCTGATGAAAGCAGGCGGCAGGATATATGCGGCGTTTTATTCGCGTCCTTAAGGGAAAATAAAATTTATCAGGTTTTAAGCCGCTGTAATTTAACTTCAACAATTTTAAAAAGAGTCTTTGAATACAGTAAAACTCTTTTAGCTAATTTGTGCGTTGAAACAAAACAGTTCAAGCGCCGCGAAGCGGAATTGTTCGCGCTGTTTCTGATAAGCGGCTGCGCGGCTGTCAGCGAAGATCAGGTTTTTAACAATTGGAAAAGTTTTGAAAAGGATAATAAATTTGTCACAAAAATTTTGGATCAATTATACGCGATGCTGGATATCGGAAAAATTAATCTGGCGTTACAGCGTGGCAAACAATAGCTTTAAATTTGGGATAAATTGAGGCTGTTCCAAAACTATAAAAAAACAATTTTTTTCAAACTGCCAATACGGCATATACGGAAAGCCCCGGCAGCTTGGATAGCAGGAATTTGTAAAAGCGCTTTTTGACGAGTCCGATGCTCACGCGCAGGCAGCTAAAATTATTCCAATTTAAAAATTTATATGATATTTTGATAACGTCGGACTTGATGATATAACCATTGCAAAAACTGCTATAGACGCTGCCGAGGTTTCCCGCTTATGCCGTATTGGTTATTTAAATATAAATTATTCGTTATTGTTTTGGAACAGCTTCTGTTAAGATTCATTTAAAAATATCCAAATATGGCGGCTGTGCGTAGCCTTGGAGGCGTCTATGGCTGCGTTAAATAAAGTTTTGTAAATGGGTTTGTCCGGCGCTAGGATATTATTTTAATAAAAGAAATTTGGTACGCTGGACAAACTCGTCAAAAAACGCGTGTAAAAATTACTGCCATTCTAGCCTCTCAAGGCTGTGTACAGTTGCCATATTTGCTTTTTATGAAAAGTATTTTAACCGGAGTTTTGGAACAAGCTCAATTAAAAAAATTTTTACTGACCAACCTTTAAATACTCTATCATCCCTTGTAACTTTTTTAAAATTAAAATTTTTGATATAATATAAACGCAGGGCTGCTGAGTTCAAAACTTAGCTGGTTTCGAGAACCTCAATTATCAGGAGAAATTATGAACATTAAACAAAGATTATCCTCAAAAAATCTATTCGTTTTTAATCTTGTATTTATTGGCGCTATTTTCGGCTTTACATTGGCTTTTTTATCATTCTCATGCAGTACTCCCGGAACCAGAGCGCAGGCTCAGGAAAGCAAAGTCGTAATTCCCGAGGACGCGCTTTTGGTAGTTGATTCATTTCAGAGCGTTTTTCGTTCCGTTTCGGAAAAAATGCTTCCTTCGGTTGTGGAAATAAACACAGTTTCGGTAAGGCGGCAGCAGGCGCAAAATTTTAACGGAATTCCCTGGGACTTTTTCTTTGGTCCGCGCGAACAGCAGGGCGATGGTCAGGAACGCGAGTACCGGTCTGTCGGGCTTGGCTCAGGAATTATTGTGCGATTCAAGGACGGCGTTTATTACGCGCTAACAAATAATCACGTAATCAGCGGAGCGTCAGAAATTACAGTCGGCACAAGAGACGGTAAAGAATATTCCGCGCAGCTTGTAGGAAAAGACGAGCGCAAAGACCTCGCGCTGGTATCATTCAGAACAAACGATTCTCATCCTCTCGCGGTCCTCGGCGATTCTGATTCTGTGCATGTCGGAGATTTCGCGATCGCGATAGGCAATCCTTTGGGGCAGCAATTTTCATTTTCCGTGACGATGGGAATTGTGAGCGCTGTAGGCAGAACAGGCGGTCCCGGCGATAACATAAATGATTTTATTCAGACTGACGCGCCTATTAATCAGGGGAACTCAGGCGGGCCTTTGGTGAATATCAGAGGAGAGGTAATCGGCATAAACACATGGATCGCGAGCAACTTGTCCGGCGGAGGAAATGTCGGACTTGGATTCGCGATTCCGATAAACAATGTAAAACGCGCGATTGATGAATTTATCGATACAGGATCTGTTGTTTACGGATGGCTTGGCGTGTCTCTTTTAGAACCGGACAGGGAAACAATTTCACATTTAAATCTCGCGAACAGGCGGGGCGCGCTGGTTTCACAGGTGTTTATCGGCTCTCCCGCGGATAACGGCGGAATGAGACCGGGGGATTTTATCACTCATGTTAACGGAAGAGAAACCCGAAGCGTATCGCAGCTGCAGCTTTTTGTCAGCGATTTAAGAGCCGGAGAAAGCGCCGCGTTTACGGTAATAAGAGACGGGCGGTCAATGGATATAAGAGTGCGCATAGAAGCGCGCACCGATCAGGTCGCTTCAGATAACAGAAGACTCTGGCCGGGAGTTACTGTCGTTCCCATAACTGATCAGATAAGGCAGGCGCGCAATCTTAATTCAAGCGCGAGAGGTTTGCTCGTAACGCAGGTTATTTCTGGAAGCCCCGCGGATATTATGGGATTAAGGGCAAACGACAGAATTATTTCGATTAACGGAACGCCTGTAACGGATATGGCTTCGTTTTACAGGGTGTTACGTGAAAGAACCGGCGAAATACAGTTCGGCTATCAGCGCGGGGAATCAACGCTTGAATCGCTGCCGTTCAGGAGATAGACAAACTAAAGATCAACTTTAAAAGCGTGGCGCTTGGCGCGATTTTTATCGTAATTGTATATGTCGATATTAAAACGCCGTTCCGCTTCCAGAGTTGAAGGCGGTCCGTGCCCCGGCAGCACAATATAATCGCCGGGAAGGGAGATAAGGCGGCTTCGCAGCTTGCTCATCTGTGTAGCCGCGCCGTAAGCACTTGCTGTGCTTCCGACAAGTCCGGCAGTCAGAACATCGCCAGTAAATAGCAGATTGTTTATTTTAAAAACCGCGGAATCCGATGAATGTCCGGGTATGGAGATTACGTCAATTGTAAAGCCGCCAATTATCAGAATATCGCCGTCTTTAACTATTGTCGTTTTATGATTTAGTATATATTGATTTACAGCGATTATCTCAATATTATATATTCGCTTTAAAGTGCGAAGACCTCTCATGTGCGGCAGATGCTCATGCGTAATAAGAACAGCCTGAAGATCAAAATTATTATCTTCTATTGTTTTTATCATTTTATTTTCTATGCTGCCGGGATCAACTATAATCGCGGTGTTTTTCTGGCCCTGCGGCGCGTTTTCTGAACCAAGTATGTAACAGTTGCTGAACCCGAATGAATTATAATAAAAAAAAAGTTTCATTTTTCTTCCATCTCGAAAATCGCTTCGGCTGTATTTGACGCTTTAAATAAGATATCCTCCTGCTTGGCGCCTCCAAAATGCACGCGTTTTAAATTGCAGTCAATAAAAGTAGATTTATTTATATCGCATCTTATAAATCTTGAATTGTATAAATTGGAATAATTAAAAGATGTTTCATTTATTACTGCGCCTTCAAAATTGCAATGAACGATTTCCGAGCTTGAAAAATCACAGCCGGAAAAATCTGATCCGGCATATGACAGAAACTGAATATCCGAACCGGAAAAATTACACGCTGAAAATTTTGAAAAATCAAAAAAACTCATTCTGATTTTTATTCCGGAAAAATTACAATCATAAAACGAAGCTTCGATAAAATTACATCCATAAAAATGGCGCTTGGAGAAATCAACATTATAAAAATTCATTTCTGATACAGTAAAATCTTTTATAATAGGATTTTTTTTTATGTAATCGCAGATTCTGCTGTACTCCTGCTGCGGATTTGCCTGATGCGAAAAACATAAAACGCTTCCTGTAATCGCGGGCTTTCCGCATCCCGCCGCGCACGGATTAACGGTAAACATTGTCCGATCTTAACATATTTTTATCTTTACAACCAGCCTTGCAGTCAGTAGAATAGCATTATGTGCTGGTATTGCGGATCTCCGGTTACAGAACCTCAGCCGATTGGGCGTTCCCAAAGATGCAAAGACTGCGGCAGGGATCTGCGTTCATGTAAAAATTGCAGATTCTTCCTTCCCGGTTCCAGAGGCGACTGCAAAGAGACAAATTCCGAACCGCAGCATGACAAAGAAAGAGCGAATTTTTGCGACTGGTTTTCACTTGATGAAAAATATAAACAACAGACATCCGGTCAAAAAGATAGTATTGACAAGGCCGCGTCTTCAAGGGCGGCGTTTGATAATTTATTTAAATAATCATGAACAAGCCGATAATTTTTATTGATTCCGGAATCGGAGGGCTTCCCTACTGTAAGGATTTTTTAGAAAAAAATCCGCGCGAAGAAGTTTATTATATCGCTGACAAACAGCATTTTCCTCTGGGACCGCGGAATAAAGAAGAAGTTGAAGCTATCATGATCCGGTTAACAGAAAAAATTATAAAAAAATTTTTTCCTAAAATTATTGTTCTCGCGTGCAATACCGCGACAGTATCCGCGCTTGAACCGCTTAGGCTGCGTTTTTCGGATGTTATTTTTGTCGGAACCGTTCCGGCGATAAAGCCCGCCGCCCTTTCTACAAAAACAGGAATTATTGGAGTGCTTGGAACAGAACGTACCATTGAGGATCCTATAAACCAGCAGATAGCTGACAGCGTTAAAGACGGTTTAAGGATTTTTTCTGTCGCCGCCGCCGACCTTGTTGAATTTGTAGAACATCATATCGAAACCGCGGATGAAAAACAAAAAACAGATATTGTTAATAAATATATTAATATATTTGTTAATGAAGGAGCAGACGCGGTTGTATTAGGCTGCACTCATTTTCTGCATCTTCTGGATATTTTTAAAAGAGAAGCGGATCATCGCGGATCAATCGCGATATATGAATCATTAGACGGAATTGTTAAACGAATTGAATTTCTGCTTGATGAAAATAACAGCGCGAAGAGAGCGAAAAACAATGTCATCCCTGAGCGCAGGCTTTTCATTACAGGTTCAGAACCGGCTGGTTATTTATGGCAAAAATTTTCTAAAGACCATAATTTCATTTTAAGCCGGCTGTAACTGATCAATAAATGACGCGGTAAATTATGAAGGACAAAAAAATATTAAAGGGACTTGTTATTCAAAGCTCAAAAAATATTTTGATAGCGCTGGCTGCCGATAAGGAAGGAAGCGCGCGTTATGAATGCAGAATAAAAGGAAAAGTTTTAAAAACTGATTCTGAAACTTACAACCTGGCGGTTCCAGGCGATTGGGTAACTATTGAACGCGAAAATGTTTCGAATAACGTTAAAGAAAACTGCGTACAGCGCGCAATGATTTTATCGGTTGAACAAAGGCGGAATTTTTTCAGCAGGTACAATCAAAAAGGATCGTTAAGCCAGATACTGGCGGCGAATATTGATCTTATTCTCTGCGTCTGCGCTCCTTTATCGCCGCCGTTTAGGCCGCGGTTTATAGACAGAATTCTTTTGCAGGCTGAAATTGCCGGCATAGAAGCCGCCGTTATCTGCAATAAAATTGATCTTTCACGCGGCGATCCTGATGTAAATGAACGGCTCGAAGAATACAGCCGTATCGGCTATAAGGTGCTGAATGTTTCAGCCAAAACAAAAGAAGGCATTAAACAGCTTTATGGCGAAATAAAAGGAAAAACCTGCGCGTTAACAGGGCAGTCAGGCACAGGAAAATCCAGCTTGATCAACGCGTTAAATCCGCGGCTTGGGATTAAGGAGGGATTAATAAATGAAAAATATGACAGAGGCGTTCATACAACAACAATGTCTATAATGCATGATCTTGGAACGTTATATGATAATACGCGTATTATTGACACTCCTGGCATCAGGTTATTTATACCGGATGGAATAAATAAAAATGAAGCGATAAATTTTATGAGAGAGTTCGCGGTTCTCGCCGGCAAATGCAGTTACGGAATGTCCTGTTCTCATAAAACTGAAGTGGGCTGCAAAATACTGGAAGCGGTGGACGCGGGTATCATTCATGAGGATCGGTATGAAAGTTTTATCCGCATAACAGAAGACCTTGAACGGATTGAACAGAAAGCGCGGATAAAACGCCGGGCAGGGATTAAGTAAGAATGACGCAGGAAACATTTAACGATAAAACAATTAATAAACCGCAGCTTCTGGAAAAAACTCAGGCTCTTCTTGAATATCCTAAAATCATGGAGAATGTCGCTTCATACGCTGTCAGCGAGGAAGCGTCGGACATTTTAAAAAGCGCGCATCCGGTATATGATGATTCCGCGAATGAGTTAAAGCAAATAGTTGCCGCTATTTATATGATGATAAAAACCAAAAGCGAAGAGCCGCGCGCGTGGCTTCCTTCTGTCGGGTTTCTTCTTCCAAAAATTGAGACTCAGGGAACTGTTCTTGATCTTGACGAAACGCTCGCTTTGGGGCTTTTTATTGAACGAAGCATGTTATTCGTTAAATGGCTGGAAAAAGACAGCGATCCGGCTTATAAAACATTGAACTCGCCGCGGCAGGAAGGAAAAACCGCGCTATCGCTAATCGCGAATAACGTTCCGGACTGCTGCGCTGTTTCATCCGAGATATTCAAGATAATCGACAGAGAAGGTAATCTCCGCGATCTTCCTGTGTTACGCGCAATAAAAAAGCGCATAAACGGACTGGAAAAAGATTTAAAGAGCGCGGTATCGCGTTATTCAAACAGCGATGATTACAAAAGAATGTTGCAATCGCCGCTTCCTTCCCAGAGAGACGGAAGAACTGTAATCGCGATAAAATCGAATTTCCGCGGTAGAATTCCAGGAATTGTGCATGAAGTGTCAGGAAGCGGACAAACAATATTTTTGGAACCGCTTGATGTTGTGGAAAAAAATAATGATATAATACTTGAAAAAAGAAATCTGGACGCGGAAGTGCAAAAAATTCTGCGGGAACTGACAGAATCCATTTCATACCGTTCAGATGATTTAAGAAAACTTCATTCAAATGTAATTAAACTGGAGTGTTTAAGAGCGAGAGCCAAATATTCTGTTCTGACAAAAGGATGTTTTTCCTCAAATGAACAAAGCGGTCTTTTATTAAAACAAGCGCGCCACCCCATGTTAAAAAAACCTATCCCGATAAATATAAAGATGGATGAGGAAATCCGCACATTAATTATAACAGGTCCTAACACAGGCGGAAAAACTGTCGCTTTAAAAACACTTGGACTTCTCGCGATGATGAACCAAAGCGCTCTCGCTCTCCCCCTGGATGAAGGAAGCGTCCTTCCGGTTTTTGACGGTATATACGCCGATATCGGCGACGAGCAGTCAATTAATCAGTCATTATCAACATTTTCAGCTCACATAACGAATATATCATCTATTACTCAATCAGCAGGCGAAAAATCCCTTGTGCTGCTGGATGAGCTTGGCTCGGGAACGGATCCGCAGGAAGGCGGCGCTATCGCGATGGCAATACTTGATTTTTTAATCGAAAAAAAATCGAGAATGATTGTTACAACGCATCACGGAATATTAAAACATTACGGCTACACAAGAGCTGGAACAGAAAACGCGTCAGTAGAATTTGACGCCCAAACATTATCCCCTACCTATAAAATAATTAACGGACTGCCAGGCGAAAGCAGAGCGCTTGATATCGCTTCAGCTAACGGGCTATGCGGGGAAATTGTTTCAAACGCGAGAAAATATATTGACGATGAAAAATCCGATGTATCAGAGATGATCAAAGGGCTTGAGCAAAAACAAAGAGAACTCGCCGGCATGGAAAAGAAAAGCTCAATCGAACAAAATATTTTAAAGGAAGAAAAAAGAAAATCCGATTTAAAAGAACTGCAGCTGCGCCAGAAAGAAGCGGAGTTAAAAAGAGAATCCATCGGAAAGCTTCAGGAGTTCCTTGGCGAGAGCAGGAAAAAACTTGAAAACCTTGTGCGCGAACTTAAAGAAGGTGAAATAAACCGCGAAAAAACTTTAAAAGTAAAAGAATATTTAAATGATTTAAGCGCTTTCGCGGAAAGCGAGAACGAGCTTCTTGGAGAGCAGGAACGCGAAATTATCAGCCAAATCAGAAAATCCGAAAAACAAAAAACGCGAGGCGGCGAAGCGGAAGAGAACGAAGAAATCATATTTAAGGCGGGTATGGAAGTATACGCTGGACATTCTAAACAGCGCGGAACAATTATCAGGGAGGATAAGAAAAAAGGAGGCATCCCCTCGTGGCTTGTCGAAATTGGTTCTTTAAAAATGAGTTTTCCGGAAAGCGATTTGATTCCGGCAGTTCCCAATAAAAAACAAGTTAAAACAAAAACTTTTACATCGTGGGCGGCTGATGTCGGCTCTGTTAATGATGTAGTATACGAGTTAAAAATTCGCGGAATGAGGTATGAGGAAGCGATGGAAATGGTGCGGCGCCAAACGGAAGCGGCGATTTTATCAGGGCTTAAGAATTTTTCGATTATTCACGGGAAAGGGCACGGCATTCTTCGTCAGGGCGTTCACGATTATTTAAAAAGTCATCCCGCTGTCGCTGATTTTTATTTCGCCCGCCCTGAAATTGGCGGATTTGGCAGAACCGAAGTTGTTTTAAAATAAAATTGGGGAACCTATAATACCGAAGTTGTATTAAAGTAAAATTATTTTAAAGTTAGATTATAAACGCTGTCCCATGAGTCTTCCGGCGGCATTACTGAAAATTTTCCAATGCGTTCAAGATAGATTAATGACGGAGCGTCGCTTGGTTTAATTGATATTACTTCGTTGAAACCTTCTTCGGCAAGATCCCATCTTCGGTTTTCAAAATGTTCCAGCGCCTCATGAAAAACAGAAACTAGTTTTTTATCCTGAGTGCCGGCGTTATCCGCCATATCCAGCAGTTCGCAAAGGCGCACAGGTTCATTGATACCGACAACGCGCACCCGATCAAGTTTACGATACAGCAAAATATTTTCGTTATCGCGCACGGCTTCCTTAACTGTTTGTTCGGACGCGAGTATCCATGTGCCGTATTGCTTGTTTACTCCTTCTAAGCGCGCCGCGAGATTGACAGCGTTTCCCATAATTGTGTAATTCATTTTGCTGTTTGTACCCATGTTGCCCGCTACCATATCGCCTGTATTTATTCCAATGCGCGTTAACAAAGGCACAGGAGAATGATTTTGCTCCATGAATATTTTATTTAACTCGTTTTCAATTTTTTTCATTTTAACCGCGCTGATACACGCGCGCAGGGCGTGATCAGGCAGATGGTTGGGCGCGCCGAAGAAAGCGATAATAGCGTCGCCTTCAAATTTATCTATCGTTCCTTTTTCGGCAAGGACGATATCGCTCATCGCGCTTAAATATTTGTTCAAAAGACTTACAAGTTCCTCAGGGTCAAGTTTCTCCGAGATTGTGGAAAAACCTTTTACATCAGTGAAGATCGCGGTCATGTGGCGTTTTGTTCCGCCAAGCTGCAGACGGGAAGGATCCGAAATAATTTCCTTTACAACATCATGCGAAACATAAGTAGAAAACGCGGATCGGATAAAATGTTTTTCTTTTTCGGAATGTGAATAGTTAATAATCTCTCGGACAATAAGGGCGCTTAATACCGCGATGACAATTCCAAACACGTTTAAAAAAATTCCTGAATAACGGAATAAAAGAACAGAAGCCGCCAGAATAATCATGGACGCCGCCAAACCGCTGACCGCGCGCGTAACAGTGGGAAGATTGCCGCTTAAGTGAAAAAAGATTGGTACGATTAGCAGCATTATTAAAACGCTCCACCAAAACCCGAGAGGGGTAATGAAGGATTCAGAAAGTATAGTATCCAATACTACGCCGTGAGTGCCGACATTAATATAAACACCGTAAAAAGGATTTACTCCAATGTCGGTAGTGCCTGTGTCAACGCGTCCAATTATCACAAATTTATCATGGAACCGCGCGTTGTTTTCATTGGTCAGTTTAATGTGGCGGTTTAAATTTATTTCCAGCGCTTCGATAAGCGATATGATGTAGCCGGCTTCATCAACTATGTTATCAGCTATACCGGGATTATCTTCAGCTAACAACGCAGACAGTTCGCGTATTATATTTTTATTATCTATTTTGAGAATACCGCCGATCAGTTCATGCGCGTAATCGCGGTAGATTAAATAATCTTCGAAATAATCGCCGGAACTGTATTCCATGGCGTAATTTTTTACGGTATGCGCGGCCTCAAATAGTTCCTCCATATAAGAGAGGGTGCCGGGAATTTGCCCAAGCCTTTGATCAAACCGCGCGAAGAAATTAAGGTCCGCGGAAGCCAAAGCGCGGCTGTATAGTTCAAGTTCTGTTTCAATCCGGTCAAGCTGAGAAAATACAGCGAAGGAAATGTGCGAGTAACTGTCAAAATAATTTTCTTTGGGCCAGTCAAGCATCATGCATCCGTTTGAATCAAGCGGAATTGAAATGTCCTTTAAAACTCCGTCCGGCATTCGCGCGTTTTTTAATATCATTTTACGTTTTTCGAGTTTTATCTCGGGGCTGCCGAAATATTCAAGCAAGGGAGCGAAAGCGAGCTGAGCGTACCAGTGATCATTTATATTCTGCGCGAGATAAATTCGCCTTCTTACGCCGTCACCGTCAACCAAGACATTGACAAAACCGGCTCCCTTCGCCGACTGCGCGAAAATGGGCAATGCCGGAAGGACATCAATAAATCCGCCGCCTAAAGACGCGTCAGGAGAGGCGTTTAAACGCAGGGCAAACTTTTCCTGCGCGAGATATCTGCGCGGAATATCGCTTTCTTCCAGAGGGTAACTTCGCAAATTGATGGTAGACCACGCTCTGCCGTTAAGCGCGATCGCCTGAGCCAGATACAGATCGTTGTCGCGCGCGACATTGCGCGATCTGCTTAAAAGGTTCTGATGTTCCGAGCTGATTAATGAGGACAGCGAACCGGCGTAATAATCGATATCGCCGCGGCTGATTCGTTCTGTTCTAATGGCTGTAAGAATTTCCTGCGCAGCGGAATCAATTTCTGAGAAACTGCGGAAGAAATCGTTTCCCATGCCGTAATCAAGATAAATGCTGTCTACTCCCTGAGGGCCTTTATCTATATATTCAATATCGAAAATAACCGCGCGCGCGCCGTACTCTTTAAGGCGCAGCAAACTGTCCGCCGGAATTGATCTTGGCCAAGGATAAATTCCGTAGTACGAAACCGCCAAATCATCAACATCAAGAAATACAATATCCCGAGGGCGCTCGCGGTTTATTCTGAACCGGAGAAAAAAATCATAAAGCCTGTCTTCTAAAGGAGTTAAAACGCCAAGCGCGTATAATAATGAAAAAACCAAAGCAGCGGCAAGTCCGATTATCAGGTTCTTCCAATTTATAAATATTTTTTTTAACTTAACGCTAATCCCATTCATCGTTAGTTGAAATCCGGTTCAACCGATATCGTCGTATTGGCTCCTGCTCCTGTATAATCAGAGGCGGCGGGAATATTCCGCGCGCCGCTTACTGGCGCGGCCGCTGTGCCGGAAACAGAAACAGTGAAAGGATCCGCTACAGTTCCCTCAGCGCCGATAAAGGTAGAAAAACCGGCGGACAGCAATGTCGCGGGTTCATTAACGGAGCCTCTTACATCAATCACGCCCCGTAATGTGTCATAATTAAAACCGTCAGTCTCAAAAACTGTTCCGCGTACAGACGCTGTCGAGCTTGGGCTTTGCACGGAAAAATCCGTTCTTGTTCCCGCGGGAGGAGTTACCTCGACCCTGACTCTTCCTGTCTGCAGATTGACGCTGACGCTTTCCGCGTTCTCCGCGCTTTGAATTTCAGATAACGTAAGACGCGTCAGGGCTCTGACAGTAATTAAAGAAGAGCCGACAGCGACAACAGCGGCGCTTCTGAAGCCTGTCGAAATAATTGTATTCTGCGCGACAGTATCGCCGACAGAAGCTCTGACAAAAACATTGCTGCCAGAATGTTTAAGCTCAACTTCGCCTGTCAGTTCCCTTATAGTTCCGCTTTGCGCCCAAACCGCCGCCGGGGAAAAACTTACCAAAGCCGCCGCAATAATTAAAAATAAAAAATTCTTTTTCATCTTATTCTCCTTAATATGTTATAAAATTGAAATGATTATATTTAAATCAACGCGCCAATACGGTTTTTCGGAATTACCAAGACCGGGAATAAAAATTCCGCCGCCCGCGTTAAGCCGCAAGTCGGAAAAAGGCATCCATGTAAAATCGGCGTATATTTCCTGACCAAGAAAATAACCGCTGCTGTCATTTGTTATGGGGTAACCTGTGACAACCGCTAAATCATTGCGGATAAAAGACGCTGTTGACAGTGACGCTGAAATATTATTATTAAACCTTGCCGAGTAATTGAGATCAAAAAATGACAAAGCTGATATTTTCTTTTTAAATATATTTCCGAAATTTATTCCGGTGACAGGGGTAAACTCTCCAAATGTATCATTGATTCTTCCTCCCGCGATTTTTCCGGAAAACGAAAGAGCGCTGTTAAACGCCGCTGGAAGCAGCCAAGTAAGACCAAGATCGCCCGCGAACGCCGCGCGGAATTTTGAATCATTATTTTCCGTTAACTGTGAGAATTCCACAGCGCCGCCTGCTTCGATCAAAAACCTGCCTGTTTGAAAAGCGCCTTTTAATATTAAATACTGGCTGTGATATTTAACGCCGGAACCGGATAAATCGAACTGCAGTATTACAGAAGAGTTTAAGCGCAGCAAATTAAAAACTGACGGATGACTCCAGTCAAGAGCGCCAATTAACTTCCGGGGCGCGAAGTAAGTATCCAAAAAATTGGAATAATCAAGAGGAAGGATGTAATTTTCTATATCGTTATCTGTCATTGTAATGCCCGCGGTTTTTTTGTAAAGCAAACCCGTATACAAAATACCCGCGCTGAACCTTCCCGCGCCCGTATTTAAATAATATTGCGCGCCGTCAAATAAACCTGACGCGATGAAGGACAAAGGATCGGAATAATTAATACGCCCTATCTTAATGCCTGAATTGCCAAAACGCGCTGAAAACTCCGCGCGCAGCAGTTCCGGTATAAAAGTAAAAGTATCGCTGTAATCAAATGTAAGCCCGGCTGACACATATAATTCGGCGTTATCGCCGATCAATACGGATAAGCGCGGCCATAAATCACCTCTGAAAAAAAAGTCCGCTTCACCGCTGCCGCCGAACTCTGGATTTATTTTCGCGGTAAGACCGAAATCATAGGCAAAGAGAAAAACCGGCAGTAAAAAAACAACCAAAAACAATTTGTGTTTTAATTTCATATCTGTTCTCTTCGCGATAAAATCCTGGAAATATAAAAAAGCAGCCTCTCTCCTGTTACGATCATCTTTGGATCGTGCCTGCCCTGAATAACATTAAGAAAAGCAAGCTCGCGGTACGCGTAACGCGGGGATTTGAAAAGCGTATAGAAAAGACCGCCCTTGATATCAAAAGAGCGCATTAAAAGAAGCGATAACCTATCCAGTCTTACGCTATCATCCGCGGAAACATTTTTTGGCAGCAAGTTTTGCTGTACAGCGTAATCAAACGCTTCCCGCGGACTTTCAATTACGGCGGCTCCGGACGCTTCCAGCGCGAAACGCGCCGCCTGCGCGTATGTTACCGCGCTCGCGTTTAACAGCGTTTCAATCTCCTGCGCTGCGGTTTGCCGCGTCGCGGACTGCTGCGCGAAGAGGAATGCCGGGAGTAATAAGAAGAGCAGTGAACAGAGGACAATGTTAAATGCCGCTGTTGATTGTTTATTTTCCATTTTCATTCATCTCACATGCCTAAAAAGCCCGCACGGCATGGGCTCTTGAAGATTCTCTCTTGGAGATGATGTCATATCCGCCATTGGAGAAATTCCGCATCCACGCGTTATTACTATTGTACTGCGACGAAGACCAGTAAAGAAGTGTTTGCATTCCTATTACTCCAGCAACTTTATACATTTCGTCTAACTCCCCTAAGCTTGGCAGAAACCAGTCTGTAAATCCATTCAAGTTTTTACTTGCGCATTTTTGCGCCACTGTATCTGTCAATACCGCAAATGCTGTACTGTTTACTATTGTTTGTGTATCTTTTCTGCCTACGCCGATTGATGCAGCTAAACCTGCTTCTCTCTCTACATTGGTTGCCCATGTTGTTATACCGTCTATAAATGTATTATTAACAGTACCGGCTTGCCATAGTGAATATTCATATCCAGAGGCGGCTTCAAGGTAGTAGGCGGTATATTCTGCGAAGTAGCCGGTATCACCTGGATTGCCGTAGCCTTGTATAGTAATGCCGTCAGGTCTTCCGGCTTCCCCGTCTGCCACATAGAAGATTATTCCGCCTGCGGGTCCTGTGCCGCCAATTGCGTATTGATGATCACAATTTTCTCTTTTGCAAATTAAGCTTGATGTATGATCATGCCCGAGCGCGGCATAACCTGTGTCCCGCATATCTATAGTGCCGCAGTCATTGTTACATTCTCTTTGACTGTTTCCGGCGGTAGTACAGTCAGGCTCTGTCCAGTCATGGTAATGATGGCCAAACGCGTCGATAACTTCGCCTGTTAATTCAATTGAACAGCGAACGCAAGCTCCTGTTCCCGTATAACCGTTAACTTCGCACGTTGCCTCTATCGCTCCGCCTGCTGCCCCCGCGGAATGTCCGAGGGCGTGATGTCCAGCTTGCGTTACTGTGCCGAGCGTGTCACATACCGAGCATTTTTCAGTGTTGATTGCCGCTTCTGTGCAAGTGGCGGCGCTTGTTTCCTCCCATTCGATGAATGAGTGACCGTTTGCGCAGGGGGCTATATAGAAAGTTTTAATCATTTGCACCGTAACGGCGTTGTTCCGTCCGGCTCTCACCTGCGCGGAGCTGCTGCCTGTCGCGTAATGTTCGTTATTATAGTAAGCGTCCAATTTTATAGTCCACGTTCCTTCCGCGACTGTAAACGTTTTGCTTCTTTCGCCCGGAGCGATGGCATGCTCATGCGTGCCGGTGGGACCTGTTAAAGTGGCTTCGTATCTTAATTCATCTAAAATGGAAGGGTTGTTTTCGTGCGGCCATGCTGATCTCGCGCTGCTTCTAAAATTGATGGTGATGAATGTTAATTCATCCCCCCCCCCCCCC
>JGI24695J34938_10001920_pt1 | contig 16775 bp, 21 predicted proteins | sample TergutCo191P3_FD_34938 | JGI IMG/M metagenome (IMG submission 34938)
AGAGCCGTATTTACCCGTTATGACAAGCTCGATACTATCTTCTCGGCCTCTGTTATCCTCGCCTCTATCATTATACTTTTACGTTGTGTGAACACGCCCTAGTAGAGGTGAAAACAATAAAGCGGTTAATGATTTTTCAGAAGCTATCAGGTTAAATTTAAATATGAATGCAGCTTATGAACTTATTGATAGAGTATTAATTTCTTATGAGGAAGTAATATTTTTTAATCGAAAATATGTACGATATAATATAAGCTTGGATTAGAATGTAGCGAAAAATAATTGTGAAAGGATTGGTGGACATCTAGTAACTATTACATCAGAAGAAGAGTAAAATGTAATTTATACTCTTGTTAAAAATGGAATTAAAATGCAATATTGGCTTGGTGCAGATAGACCTGGAAATTGGATTACTGGAGAAAGATGGACATTTGAAAATTGAGTACCAAATGAACCAAATAATCATTTAGGTAATGAAGGTTATATTCAAATGTATCGTATACCTAATCCATTATTTAATAGAGATAGTGATATAGGAAAATGGAATGATGTTCCAGTAAATAATTTAATTATTGGAGAAGAAGATTTTTTCTCATTACAATATATTGGTTTTGTTGGAGAGTTTAATAATTAAAGTTGTTAGGATAAAATTTTTATTTATTGGATTTATTTAAAAAAGACACGGCATATAACAAACAGTAACTGCTGCGGGCGCTGTTCGTGCCCTCAGGGTTCGGTCGGCTAGGTCAGTCGCCTACGGCTCGTTCCCACGCCTCCCTCACCCACATTTTGCCAGCCCTGGTCGCGAACTAAAGGTTCGATGCTGTGCAATCCCTTATTCAGGCTGGCAAAATGTCAGTTACCTAGAACGTTAAGTGCAATACACAGTTAAAATTATTTGGAATATCAAAAAGTAAATATTATTTTATATATTCCACTTGACTTTTATGAAAATATTTATATAATGTAAATTATCGAAGGCAAAGAAATAAAACATAAGGAGTAATGAAATGACGATTTATGATTTTTTGATAAAGGATGTTGATGGAAAAGAATATTCTTTAAATATTTTGAAGGGAAAAGTTCTTTTGATTGTAAATACCGCAACGGGTTGTGGTTTAACTCCTCAATATAACGGATTACAAAAATTATATGATATTTATAGGGATAAAGGACTAGAAATTCTAGATTTTCCCTGCAATCAATTCTTGAATCAAGCCCCAGGTAATGAAAATGAAATTAACAATTTTTGCATATTAAAATATAATACAACATTTATGCGTTTTTCTAAAATAGAAGTGAATGGAAAAAATGAATGTCCATTATTTAAATATTTAAAAAATCAAAAAAAAGGGGTTTTAGGTTCAAAAAATATAAAATGGAATTTTACCAAGTTTTTGGTTGATAAAAATGGAAATATAATTAAACGTTATGGTCCTAATATAAAACCAGAGATAATTGATAATGATATAAAAAAATTATTGATGATATAATATAATAGATGGCTAAAACATTTTAAATAAAATAATGGTGTACGCCTCTTACTTCGCCAAACAAACGGTAACTGCTTCGGGCGCTGTTCGCACCCTCGGGGTTCGAAAAACCGCAGTCGCTGCGCTTTGTGCGGTTTTCTCTTACCCACATTCCAGCCCACCAAAAACCTTCGGTTTTTCTTATAAGGTGGACTGGAACGTCAGTTATTTAGAACGTTAGGCGAAATAAAATCATTATCCAATATTTTCTCGATAAAAATGCTATATTCATCACGCATGGGCAATTCATAGTCTGTATATATTTTATTACGATATATTTTTACTTCATTATTTTCTTTTGGATTATAACATGTCTTTTCTTCTTTTTTCCAGTATAAACCTATTCCCCTTTTTTGCCAATTTGGTAAATCATTAAAGTTTAATCCGTTTGAAAAAAGCAGTTCATTTTTTTCTGCTATACTTTTGTTTGCAATATGCTTTGTTGCTTCTTTTTTATCAGATCCATTTTTTCTTAACATCCAATAACAATGCGCATTTAAAGCGTTTCTGTGAGCATCCTCATTTCTCCATCTAAAATAATTAATAACTGTATTTTTATTTGGTAATTGGCATATTCTGCAGTCAAATACACCAATGTCACCGAAAAGAAGACTGAATTTTGCAGATGCTTCTCCTGCTAAAATAGAGTTATATTTTCTTATTTTCCTTCCGAATAAATCTATATTGAAATCAAACAGTAGTGATATTTCATCACTTTCGGTATAGCCATATATTACCTTAAATCCGCAGTTCATTAAATGTTTTGTTGTTTCTACCATTAAATCCCTGAATTTTATATCAAAAGGCGCTTCAAATTTGCCTTTCTCTTTCGTTAATCTGGTAAAATTTCTTCCGTCTATTCTTGCAACCATGAATATGTTTGGTAAAACACAAAAATCTGCGGATGTTTCATATACGCGCATTTTTTCGTCCAGATCATCAAATTTCATAATTTCATACCTTAACAAATAATTATGTAATTTTTCAGCAACATAAACCGCTCCTTTAAATTATGGCAGCTCCGATAATCCTAATTCCTTTAAGAATTGATTATGCTTAATCTTTGCATTAGTGATGTCGTTTTCTATTTTGTCTAAACTCGTTTTTACTTCAGCAAGATCAATGATTTCTTCTTCAACAGTAATATTAACATACCGGGAAATATTCAGGTTGTACCCATTTTTTTCAATTTCATCCATTGAAACACGACGGGAATATCTTTTATCATCTTCCTCGCGATATTGATATGTTTTTATTATCTTGTCAATGTGTACGGGCAAAAGAACATTTTGGCGTTTACCTTTTTCAAAATGTTCATTAGAGCTTGCGTTAATGAATAACACATCATCAAATTGTTTGCATTTTTTTAATACAAGAATACAAACAGGTATACCGGTAGAAAAAAACAGGTTGGCAGGCAAGCCAATGATCGTATCAATGCAATCATCTTTTAGGAGTTTCGTTCTGATTTTTTCTTCCGCTCCTCCGCGGAACAAAACACCGTGGGGCAAAATAATTGCCATTGTGCCTTCATCGCTTAAATAGTGAAAACCATGCAGAAGAAAAGCAAAATCAGCCGCCGATTTTGGAGCAACTCCATAGCCGTTGAACCGGAAATCTTCCGACATAGTTTCATTTGGTTCCCAGCGATAACTGAAAGGTGGATTCGCAACAATAGCATCACATTTTAACTTTTTGGCGGGATTCATCTCATTCAAAATATCCCAGTCATTTAATAGCGAATCGCCGTGAAATATTTGAAATTCAGAATCCTTAAAACCGTGAAGAAGCATATTCATACGCGCAAGGTTGTAAGTTGTAATATTTTTTTCCTGCCCATATATCTGATTGATACTGTTAGGCGCAAGGTGTTTTTTCACATTGATTAAAAGCGAGCCGGATCCGCAGGCAAAGTCAAGTAAATTGTTTATTTTTTTTCTTTTTCCTGCGCTTGGATTTTGACCGTCGAGAATAACAATATTGGAAAGAATATTTGATATTTGCTGGGGAGTATAGAACTCTCCGGCTTTCTTACCTGAACCTGCCGCAAACTGACCTATTAGATACTCATACGCATTGCCCAAAAGATCGTTTTCATTACAAAACTCTGAAAGACCTTTTGTGATTTCTGTTATTATTGAGCATAACATCGCATTACGGCTTTCGTAATTTTTTCCGAGCTCATCAGAATCGAGATTAACCTCGGAGAAAAGCCCGCGAAAAGCGCTTTCAAAAGATTCGTTTTCGATGAATTTGAACCCCGACTGCAAAGTTTTAAGAAGATATTTACTTTGCGTGTATGCCAACTCGCTTATGCTGCTCCACAAATGATGCGGTTTAATTACATAGTGGATCTTGCGGCGCATTTGTTTTTCAAACACCGCTACAGCGTCTGAATTTTTTGCATACCAAACAGATAATGGAGTGAAGAGATTTATTTCAGCGCTGTCTTTTTTATTAAGTGCAAGCAATTCTTTTAAGTTCTTTTCCAGCTGCTTTATGCTTAACCCGTCAATGGTAATTTTATCATCATCTGCTGATTTTAATTTGCCAATGAATTTTTCGCATTGTGAATAATCCCTGCCAAGTTCTTTCTTTGCGGCTTCTTCGTAATGATCAGAAAGATAACGCAGGAAAAGAAAAGAAAGCATATAATCACGAAAATCATCAGGGTTCATGGCTCCGCGCAGTTTGTCGGCTATATTCCAAAGTGTCGCGCCTAATTGTTTTTGTTGTGTGTCATTCATAAGAAATACTTCCAACGCCGAGAAAGGAAGAAACATTTTCCAATGCTTGTCCCTGAATATACTCAACAGATAGTCCTGTTTTTCCTGTGCTGTTAAACGCAAATAGAAGGATAATATTTTTTATTGATTCTGAAATTTTGTTTGCTATATTTTTTAAACTTGTGTCCATAACGGCATTCATTCGCTCACCTCCTGCGCAGGGGGAAATAACCTCTGCATCAAACCTTTTTTTATGTAGTTTTAGAGTTTCGATTTTTTCTGCTTGGACAGCTATAACCTCATCAAGATTTGTGTTAATCTCATTGCTCACGATGAATAGCTGCATAAAACAAAGCAGCGAGTTTGAATACCCGTTTCCCGCGTCATTCTTATAAGTGACGATTTGCTCCATTGCTTTTTTTGGCGTGATTTGCGGTGACTTTAACTCAACCTGTACAACAGGAACGCCGTTGATTAGAATGATAACATCATAGCGATGGCTGCTGTTATCAGTATTTATACGCAGCTGGTTAATAACTTCAAAATTATTTTTACACCAGTCCTTGATATTTACAAGGCTGTAATATAAAGGCGTATCGTCGTCCCGCTTAAATTCATTTATTTCACGCAGCGTCTTTGCCGCGGAAAAAACATCCGGGGTAATAATGCTGTCTTTTAGACGCGCAAACTCAGAATCGCTCAATTTTACATGATTTAAATTTTCAAAATGCTCTCTGAAATTCGCTTCAAGCGAAACTTTGTCGCGAATATCTTCCCGGTAAATATATTTTAACTCTTGAAGTTTCTGAATAAAATCCGACTCGATTTGCTTTTCAGATTTCATACGTGCTTTTCCTCGACTTGCGCCATGTTAAATAATATTTGTATATTCGCAAAATGTCAATCATTCGCGATGCTTCTGTCAGGGTGAGCGCAAACTAAAAAGTAATCTGAAAAAAATTTCGCCCAAAGGCAAGCTGTCATTGTAATCAGTAGATTGACTTGCCTTTAGTTTTTTCACTTATGAGTTATAATTTTTGGTTCTTGCGCATTTTTACAAAATTCGTAAATCTTCAACCAACAAATGATAATATGTTTCACCATATTCATTATAACTGCTGAATGTTCCGGTAACTTCTATTTTTGATCTTTCATCAGGATAATCCTCAGGGTATTTGCGTTCGCCGTTTATGACAAATTCAAGCCCCTGCGGACAGCAGGAAGCAGCGTCAGTGATAACTACATAATAATACATTGTCTCATTTTCATCGTAATATGAAGAATAAAATAAACCGTTTAGTTTTATGGTTTTTCCCAGATAACTGTCAGGTTTTGACATAATATTAAATACTTCAGCGTACACCATTGTGCTGCTTAGAATTGTCAAATCCACATCTACATTTTTCATTTCTGAAGACGCATTTTCGCTGTTTTGTGATTTATCTTTATTGGAACAGCCTGTATATAATAACAGCAGTAAAGATAAAAAAATTAAAAAATATTTATTCATGATATTAAGACCTCCTAAGAATAATATTTATTATACTAAAAAATAAAAATCCTGTAATGTTAACAGCGACGATTGTAGAGCCGACAGGAGTTCCCGCAAGGATGGAAATCAGTATGCCCAGAACAGCACATACCACCGAAATAACAATGGAGCATATAGTAACAGATTTAAAACTTTTAAACACCCTCATTGCCGATATTGCAGGGAATATCACCAATGCGGAAATTAACAGAGCCCCGACAAGGTTCATGGCGATTACAATAACAACGGCGATAACTACGGCAAATATCAAGTTATATGTTTTTGCGTTAACTCCTGTAGCGGTAGAGAAATCTTCGTCAAAGGTAGCAGCAAATATTTTATGATAAAACAGCAGAAAAACACAGATTACTATTATTGATAGGACTATGCAAACCTGCACTTCGGTTATTGTTAATGTTAAAATGGAAGTAGAACCGAATAAAGTGGCGCAAACATCGCCTGCAAGATTGGATGATTTGGAAAACAGGTTCATAATCAGATAACCTATCGCAAGCGCGCCGACAGAAATCATTGCTATTGCCGCGTCTCCTTTTATCTTTGTGTTTTGCCCCATTCGCAGCAGCAGAACAGCGCAAATAACGGTAACAGGAAGAACAAGAAAAATATTATTCGTCAGGTTCATTGCGGCAGCGATGGCTGTAACGCCGAATGCTACATGAGCCAATCCGTCGCCGATAAAGGAAAACCGTTTTAAAACGAGAGTTACTCCCAGCAGCGATGAGCAAAGGGCTATTAAAACGCCCACAATCATCGCATAACGGACAAAAGGATATTCAAAGTATAAGGCAAGTTTACCGATTATATCTGTCATTTTCACCCTCCGCCAATGCCGGTATATTTACAGCCGGTTTCACTTTTTAAATATTCTGCTTTTGTTCCGGAAAACAACGGAAGTCCATCGCCTATATGAAGAATGTGAGACGCGTATTTTATGGATGCCGGAATGTCGTGTGAAATCATTAAAATTGTTTTCCCGGTTTTATTTAAAGCCGCAATCAATTCATACATATCGTTTGCGGCTTTTGGGTCAAGTCCTGCCGAAGGTTCATCAAGAAAAAGCATGTTTTGCCCTGCGCATAACGCCCTTGCAAGCAGCACCCTTTGCTGTTGTCCGCCGGATAATTCACGGTAGCAATGTTTTGCGATATTTGAAACTCCGGTCTTTTCCATGTTGTTTTCCGCCATTTTCTTTTCGCTTTTGTTATACCACGGACGCAAACCGCAGTGATTTAAACAACCTGAACGGACAACCTCTCTTACGGATGCCGGAAAATCTTTTTGTATAGCCGTCTGCTGGGGAAGATAACCTATTAAATCGGATCGAAAATCGTTATCTGCTTTTATTTTTCCTGACATTGGTTTTTTTAATTTTAATATTGTTTTCATTAGTGTGCTTTTACCGGATCCGTTTTCACCAACAATGCAAAGATAATCTCCAGTGTTTATTGAGAAGGACAGGCTGGAAATAATTATCTTCCCGTCATATCCAAGAGTCAGGTTATCACAAATTAACTGCGGCATATTGTTTTTCCTCTACTTCAAAGCTTCTTTTAAAACGGATAGGTTTTTTTCCATAACGGAAATATATGTTATCCCGTTTTCCGCATCTCTCGATGTTACCGATTGCATGGCATCTAACACAAGAATATTTTGATTTTTTCCTGATGTACTGCTGATTACAGTTCTGGCGATTGATTGATCCGCGCTTTCCGTAACCATAACTGCATGAAGATCAAGTTCGTCCAGTTTTTTCGCGAGAAAAATAATAGTCTCAAAACTTGCTTCAGTTTCAGCGGAACAGCCTGAGAAAGCAGCGTAGTAATTAATGTTATAATCATTAACAAGATAACAGAAAGGAAACCTGTCGGCGAATAGAAGCGTACTAAGTTGCGATGATTTCACGGCGTTTTGATATTCCAAATCAAGAACCGCCAACTTGCCGATATAAGAAGCCATATTGTTATGATAAACACCGGAGTTTTCCGCGTCAAATGACGATAGCGCGTTCGCAATAACCGGACAGAAAGTGATTGCGTTTCTAAGTGAAAGCCATACATGTTCGTCATAATGACCGTGATCGTCAATGTCATCATGATGATGCAGGTCGTGATGCTCATCATCTTCTGTGTGCATTATTTCAATATCATGATCTTCATGTTTTGCCCTGTCTCCAAGTATCTCAAGAAGATTGATAACAATCATATTTTTATTTGAAGCTTGTTCCAGCACAGTATTAACCCATTCATCAGATTCGCCTCCCACATAAATAAACAGATCGCAATTTGATATTTTTATTATATCATCTACTGAAGGCTGATAATTATGCAAATCTATTCTGTTGTTCAAAAGCAAAGTCAGGCTGAAATTATCTTTTTTATCTCCAATAATCTGGCGTACCCAGTCGTATTGAGGAAAGATAGTGCAAACAATGTTCAATTTTGCAATGTCCTGATTTTTTCTTTGATTACAATTTGTAAATATTATTATTAACAACAGAAAAAAAACAATCGTAATTCTTTTCATGTTTTCAATTACCTCCATGGTATAAATTTTTTAATGAAATTTTAAGAGAATAAATGAATTAAGAAGATTATATTCCCTTATGCGGAGGTTATATCAATTGTCTATTCTTACTTTAAGGTTTACAAGCGTATAATGTTCAGAATGTATTGTATTTTTACTTAATAAAAGGTAAACGCCAAGCATACCGGCTATGACTGGTAAATATACCTTGACTGTAGAAATAAGCTGTTTTATAAGATTGTTTACAGAATTTATGATTATACATACCTGGCATGAATTTTCCTTCCCAATACCTTCATGGCTATGATTTGTATGTGTCAATACAAATTCAAGGGATAAAAAAGAAATTGTCATAAAAAAGGCGGAAAATACCAATATTGCCGTTTTCTTCATGTTTATTTTACTATATAAAGTTTTCATTATTTTGTCAATATGCGCCTTTAATGTAAAATAAATATATAATTTATTATTAGTCATGGTAAAATTTATTTTATATTTTCCGGTATAATACAACAGGATAATTCCCCTCTCAGAACCCAAGCGCAATTCCGGCGGTTGCGCCTAACGCGATATAAATTATCGGATGGCCTTTGAGTATATAAATCATGATAAGTAATAACGCGAAAATAATACATTCTCCCGGGCGCAGTATTTCTTTCCATGATTCAAAGTTTGTGTTATACAAGGTAAGCTGCATGATAGAAAGGCCCGCAGCGCCCAGAAAACTGACACTGTAATTTGATTTTCCTTAAATAAATGAAAAATTCTGGCGATAAAGGAAATTAAAACTATGGCGGGGCTTAACAATCACAGTATCGCAAAAATACTGCCGGGGATGCCGGTGAATTGATACCCAATCTGCACGGTCTTTTTACTGCTGGCGGACAGTTTGACGAACCTGGCTTTCCGTGAAACCATCGATGGATTTTACAAGCGCGAGCCAGTAATTGGCTTCATTTTCGGATGTATAAGGTCCCAGACGCACACGGTACCATAATTTGCCGTTTACAATCCGGTTTTCAATAATTGATGTGATACCCTTGGATGCGAGTAATTCTTTCGCGTCTTCAGCTCTTACAATTGCGGAGAAAGCGCCTGTTTGCACCCAGTAATCATTTAATGTTTTATTGGATACAGTTTGTCTTGCTGCGGAAACAGAGGCTGTGGAAGAAACCAAAGCTGATCCGGATGACGCGGCCGGTCTTGCCGCCTGAGTTGTTTGAGCAGCCGCCGAAACAACAGTTGCTGCTGCAGCCGGTATGACAGTTATATTGGCTGCATCAGGCGCGGAAGAAGCTGATGCGGAAGCGGCGGGCTGGATTCTTGCTGTATCAGAGACAATGGTATTGCCGGGTTTTGGTATATTGATGGTAAGGCTGTCTCCGTTATTTCTGTCACCTGTTATACTCACAACAGTATTATCGCGTATCCCATTTATATCAGTATCCCTGAAAATTTCCTGCTGCTGTTGAGCGTTACCTGAGTTTTCAATGGCGGGCTGCGTTCTCCCGGCAGGGTAGGTATACGATGAAGAAAAGGCTGTATTTTCTGTGCCGGCTTTAGGAGTCAGGAGAAGAATGGCGACAGTTATTGTTACCAGCAGGAAGACGCCGACCGAGACAGCGACTAGCAGCATTTTTTTCATTTCTTTTTCCATGTTTTTATTACTCCTTTATATAATCCGCCGGTAAGCGGATTTTAAACCGGAATTACCCGATTTATTATCAGTAAAGAATCCCCTTAAAAATCCTGTCGATCCGGCATTCCAGTTTTTGATGAAGATTCCGCCAAACAAAAATTTCCGGGTTTCCTACCTTATAAATTTCGGCGTTTGCAGTTAAATATTGAGAGTTGAATTTTTGCTGACTTGTAAACCGCTTTAAGATCGCCAGCCATGATAATCTATCGCGCCGCCTTGCCCTTACAAGCCGGATAAAAAGAGGAGCTGTTACCAAAATGATTCTGTCCAGACTGCTGAAAACAATTGATCTGTGCAGAAGGGCGGCGTTTATTACACAATGCGGGCTGTTTGCTGGTTTTAAGGCAGCAATCCATTCGCTTGTCATCCGGTTTACCGGAGGGTGAATTATATTTTCCAGTTGTCTGAGTTTTTCAGGTTGTCCAAAAACACGATGTCCCAAAAGCCTTCTGTCCAGGGAACCATCATCTCTTTGCAGATCATTGCCAAACTGCGTAAAAATGGTTTTCTTTTCTGTTTCAAGCGCCTGATAGCCCAATTTATCTACATCAAGCACAGGCAGTCCCTTTGCTTCAAGTATGGAAGCAATATGGTTTTTTCCCGCGCAATATTTTCCGGTAAGCCCGATAATCATATTTTAAAATCGGCATAAACCGCGGTATGGTTAAAGCGTTGGTTTTTTGATAGAGTGTATTTAAATATTAATTGGCAGACTATTCTGTACACGCTTCCAGGAATACTTTTAGGCCTTACTTTCCACGAGTACTGCCATGCCCTTTGTTCATGGAAACTTGGCGACAGCACTGCCCGCGATCAGGGCAGGCTTACCCTGAACCCGCTTAAACATATAGATCTTATAGGTTTTTTATTTATTATTATCGCGGGTTTCGGCTGGGCAAAGCCTGTAATGTTTAATCCCGCAAACTTAAAAAATTTCCGCCGCGATAAAGCCCTGATTGCCGCAGCCGGCCCTCTTTCCAACCTTGTGCTTGGAACACTGTTAATTTTAATTATAAAAATTATTTTTTCTTTCCGGATCAATTATAGTGATTTTACTGAACATCTTGTTTATATTTTATATTTTTCCGCGTCAATCAATTATGGTCTTTTTATTTTCAACCTGCTCCCAATTCCTCCCCTCGACGGCAGCCACATTGTTTTTTCCAGCCTCAATTTAAAACCGCAAACCGAAGAAACAATAAGAAAAATTGGTATGCCTCTTTTATTTATTGTTCTGATAATTCAGAATTTCGCCAATATTACAATAATCCCGATAGGAAGAATTGTAAGGGCGATGATTGAGCTTATTCTTTAACAGCGGTTATCCGGCGTCAAAAAAACCTTCAATTGCGGATAACGAAAAACCTTCGCTTTTTAATAAATGCCTTAATGAGCGCGCATGATTTTCTCCTTCGCCGCCCTTTTTTCGCGAGTGTTTTTTTACAAAGCGCGTTATCATGGCATGTTCTGTATCCTTGTCCAGCGCGGCTTTTAAAGCGGCTTCGGCGTCATCGCGGTCTATGCCGCGTCCGCAAAGCGCATAAAGCAGACGCTTCGGGCTTCGGGCAAGGCGCAGGCGGGATTCAAACCACAGTTGCGCATAACGGCGGTTATCAAGCAGCTTTAAATCTGTAAGCCTTTCAATTACCGTGTTTACACAAGTCCTGCCGCAGCCGCGCTGTTCCAGTTTGCGGGTCAGTCCCTGGGTGTTTTGTTCAGCTCTTGCGATTAATCTTAAAGCGGCTTTTTCAGTCCGCAGGCAGGATGAAGCGAACCGGAAAGCTTCTTCTTCTTCGGTATTTATTTCCCTTCCTTCGGCTTCCTTTAAATTGACAAGATAATCATTGAATATTTCCGGCGGTAAATAACAATTTTTAAATGAAAATAATGAGCCGTCTGATAACTCTATCCTGAATTGTTCCCCCCTGCCGGATTTCCCGGCAGAGGATTCTGCTTTGAGCGCTGTTATAATCATTATAGGCCGAAGGCCTGAATTAGCGTTTGGAGAATTGGAAGCGCCGTCTTGCTCCGGGTCTTCCGTATTTTTTACGTTCAACCATGCGCGGATCGCGGGTAAGGTAACCGTTGCTGCGTAAACTGACATAGTTGGTGTGGTCTACCTGGCAAAGCGCGCGCGCGAGTCCGTGGCGGCAGGCTCCGGCCTGGCCATTGCAGCCTCCGCCGTAGACATTTATCAATACATCGTATTTATTTTCACTGGCGGTAACCATCATTGGCTGACGAACCATCTGCACATGCTCACCCTGGGGAAAATATGCGGCTAATTCCTTGCCGTTTATCATGATTTTACCGTTTCCATCCCGGATATAAACCCGCGCAACCGATGTCTTCCTTCTGCCTGTACCTATTCCAAGATTTTTAATCATTTCTATTTACCTATCCTTCCTATCCTGACTGTTATGCGTCTATGGGAGCCGGTTTTTGGCTGCCATGGGGATGATCGCCCCCTGCGTATATTTTAACGTTTTTTGCCAGCTTCCTGCCGAGAGGGCCTTTGGGAAGCATACCTTTAATTGCGTTCTCCAGCGGCATGGTTGGATGCCGCGCGATAACTTTTTCATAATTATGCGCTTTAAGGCCGCCGGGATAACCAGAGTGGCGATAATACATCTTCTGCTGGGCTTTTCTGCCTGTTACCGCTATTTTTTCCGCGTTAATAATTACGACAAAATCGCCAATTTCCTGATGAGGGACAAAAATCGCTTTGTTCTTGCCCCGGACAATTGCCGCCGCTTTGGCTGCAACCCTGCCCAGAATCTTCCCTTCAGCGTCAATAACAAACCACTTTCTCTCCACCGATGCCGGTTTTACAAATATTGTCTTCATACCAATAACCTTTCTATAATCCTAATCAAAATTTCTTAAATGTAACGGGAATTTCAGATTACTATAAAAATCATATTAATGTCAAGTGAATCTATGGCAGCTGTCCCAAAAACACGAACCTGCGGTTCGAAAGTTTTGGAACGGCCTCAAGAAATCTGCGTTTACTGAATTATAGTTTGTCTTGTCAATTAAACTATTTTCTCCTATACTGGGTGTAAATAAAATTCAGGAGGATATTATGGCTGAATTAAAAGGTTCAAAAACTGAAGCCAATTTAATGGCGGCGTTTGCAGGCGAATCACAGGCGCATGTCAAGTATCAGTATTTTGCTTCCAAAGCGGAAAAAGAAGGGTATCAGCAGGTTGGCACGATATTCAGGGAAACAGCTCTTAACGAAAAAGAACATGCAAAGATTTGGTTCAAACTTCTGCATGGCGACAATATACCAGCTACTGTTGAAAATCTGAAAGCCGCGGCGGCGGGCGAAAATTTTGAATGGACAGATATGTACGCCGGTTTCGCGAAAACTGCAAAGGAAGAAGGTTTTAATGATATTGCTGTTCTATTTGAATCGGTAGGCAAAATTGAAAAAGAACACGAAGAGCGCTATAAAAAACTTCTGGCAAATGTTAACGGTAAACTGGTATTTTCGCGCGGCGGCGATCAGATATGGCAATGTTCCAATTGCGGCCATATCGCTGTCGGTAAAAACGCTCCGGATACATGTCCTGTTTGTAAACATCCGCAGGCGTATTTTCAGATCCGCGCGGAGAATTATTAGTGATGAACGCCGGAATTGGCAGGCAGCAGGCTGTGGAACTATTGCGGCAATACAATAAAGACCCTTTTCATCTTCAGCATGCCCTGACTGTGGAAGGGGTAATGACCTGGTTCGCTGATGAGCTGGGTTGTAAAGATGACGCTGGATTTTGGGCAATAGCCGGCCTGCTGCATGACATTGACTTTGAACAGTTCCCCGATCAGCACTGTATCAAAGCGCCGGATCTTCTGCGTCCAAACGGCGCTAGCGAAGAGTTGATTCACGCGGTATGCAGTCACGGATACGGCATGACTTCTTCAGATGTTAAACCCGAACATATAATGGAAAAAATTCTATACGCTTCGGATGAGTTAACCGGTCTTATCTGGGCTTGCGCCATTATCAGACCGTCAAAAAGCGTTATGGATATGGAAGTCAAATCCGTAAAAAAGAAATATAAAACCTTAAGCTTTGCCGCCGGCTGCTCGCGCAAGGTAATTGAAGACGGAGCCGCGCTTCTTGGATGGGATGTGGATTCACTTATGGAAAAAACTCTTCTTGCAATGAAAAGCTGCGAGGCTGATGTTAACGCCGCCATTGCGGCAATTAAAAACGAATAAATATTTCCGTGTGTTATGTGCAAAAAAGCTATAATTGCCATGTCAGGCGGCGTCGACAGCTCTGTCGCCGCCGCTCTTTGTATTGAACAGGGTTTACAGTGTGTTGGCATAACGCTAAAGCTGTTCAGCGGGGAAAACTGCTGCTGTTCCCTTCCAGATGTAAATGACGCGCGGAATGTTGCTTTCAATTTAGGCTTTAGCCATTATGTTTTGAATTTTACTGAAGAATTTGACAGGTATGTTATCCGCAACTTTATAGAAACTTATGAACAGGGCGCGACGCCCAACCCCTGTATAGAATGCAACCGTCATATAAAATTTAACCTGCTTCTGCTGCGCACGAAGCAGCTTGATTTTGACATGCTTGCTACAGGTCATTACGCGCGCGTAATGCGCGATCCCGCAAGCGGCAGGTATCTGCTGCGGAAAGCGTTAGATGAAAAAAAAGATCAAAGCTATGTGCTGTACTGTCTTACCCAGAATCAGCTTGAAAGGGCTTTTTTTCCGCTTGGCTCTCTTTCCAAAAATGAAGTGCGTAAAATCGCCGGAGATAAAAAATTAGTAAACGCGAAGAAAGGAGAAAGCCAGGATATATGTTTTGTGCCTGACGGCGATTACGGCGGCTTTATTGAAAAATACACAGGCAAAACATATCCTTACGGGAACATTATTGACACTGAAGGCGGAATTATCGGAAAGCACAAGGGCATTATTCGATACACCATAGGACAGCGCCGGGGCCTGGGTGTTGCAGCTAACACGCCCGTATATGTAACCGCGAAATCGGCCGCGGACAATACCGTTACGCTTGGACATGATTCTTTTCTTTTCAGCAAATATCTGACCGCCGGAAACATTAACCTTATAGCCTGCCCTGATTTAAAAAAGCCAATGCGCGTAACGGTTAAAACGCGTTATATGCAAACCGCCGCCAGCGCTGTCGCTGAACAGACGGGGGAAGACAGCTTGCGCATTGAATTTGACGAGCCTCAGCGCGCCATTACCCCCGGACAGGCGGCGGTTATGTATGACGGGGATATTGTAATAGGCGGCGGCACAATAGTGCAGTAGAGTTATCCTGATACTTCAGTTTCTGAACAAAATGCAAGGTCTGTCTGCAAAGTAACCGGCTTTGTGGACAGACACTAAGCAGTGGTTTTGGCAAGCACTTCTGTCCAATTATCAATTTGTTCTTTTGATTTTTCAATATTAATAAATTTTACAGGACTGTTCAAATCAATTTCCGTAACAATGGAGTTGCCTTCCAGCAATGCCTTGAACTTTTCCATGGCTTTTCCCATACCGCCGCCATGGCACATAAAAAGGGCGATTTTTTTTCCACTTATTTTTGTCTGCGAAAGAAAGGTTCTTATGGCGGGAGCGGGAGAAGACGCCCAAACGGGCGCTCCAAGAATTATAAGGTCGTATGCTTCAGCGTCAAAATTGACAGGCTTGATGGCCGGGAGAGCGCCTGACATTATCTGCATTATGCCCCAGAACATTTTGGACGCTCCGTGGCGCTTTTTTTCATCAGTTAACTGAACTTGTATAATATCCGCTTTTAATGTTTTTCCGATTTGTTTGGCCGCGAACGCGCAATTGCCGTCACAGGAATAATAAACGATAACAGTTTTCATGTTAATTCCTCAGGAGCCGAATAATTTTTTTGTCAATGACGGCGATGAATACCAAAGCATTACAGGTTCATTCTGGCGCGTATTGGCTTTCAGATATACATATCCTCCGGGAAGATCCCATGAAGATTCATAGGGCCGCATTTCCCTGATAATTGAATCACATAAAACTGTAGAACCGTATTTGGCGATAAGATCCTTCTGAACATCTTTATAACACTGCATAAGCTGATCCAGAGTGGATGTATTAAAATAGTATGTTCCGCCCTCCAGCCCTGAATCGGAAAAATAAACCAGCATATATACAGGATATCCCAACACGCGGATATTGTCATAAACCAGCGAATGAAGCCCGTCGATCTCTTCCGTATAAGCCGGATTACCCATCTTTGCCTTAAACTCCGTCATGCTTGTACCCCACTGATAACTGTGAAAGGATACATTAACCGCCTCATTGGCATAAAGCGCCGGAGCGATTGCAAGAGCGCATATAATTAATATTTTTTTCATAATACACCTCTGAGTTGATTATCGGCGTGAATGGCGTTGAAATGAACAATTTAAATCCAGGGTTGCTATTCAATAAACATAAATACCGGCTCCAACTGAGAAACTGCTTTCCTTGAAACCAACAAGTCTGTAAAAAGCAGAAATGTAAAAAAGATCAAACATAAATAATTTTGGACCTATTTCTATAGCTAATTTATTTTCCCATTCATCATTATTATTTTTTATATGATTTGCTCCAACTCCTGCTGATAACCAGAAAAATTCATAATACGGAACAGGCGCTATGGAAAAACCGGCGCTCCATCCGATTTTATTATCTGTGGATAAATTGAATGACGCGTAAACATCATATAATAAAATATCCTCAAACAA